>JAEEGH010000745.1_pt1 | contig 103128 bp, 94 predicted proteins | sample 9134181 | NCBI WGS metagenome assembly JAEEGH01 (sample SAMN16246544, study PRJNA631951) | gut metagenome | biome: gut microbiome; feature: rumen; material: DP-attached | host: Bos | place: Iran: Karaj | collected 2018-10
CCCGCGGCTACGTGGTGACCTACCTCTACCGCTACTTCACCGGCAACGAGCTGGCGGAGTAAATTCACAAAGAATTTTTTAAAAAAATCGCCTGGCTTCTTTGGAAGTCAGGCGATTTTTAAAACAAATTGTTCATGAAGCGGTTGTCTGAATCGCGCACAGTATTTCTTTAATGTCCGAAAAAAGGTAGCTGGGACAGGGTCCGACCTTGAAATCCTCCACAGTGGCTTCTCCGGACAGAACGCCGATCGTGGTAACCCCGGCATTCACACCGGCGGCAATATCGGTATAGACCCGATCTCCTACCACGACGGTCTGCTCGGGCGTATAGCCAAATCGGTCCATGACTATGCGGATCATGGTGGGCTCCGGCTTACCGATGAAAACCGGATCCCGTCCTGTGGCATTTCGAATCATAACGCTCATGGAGCCGCAGTCCGGAACGTATCCAAAGCTGACTGGACAGACTAAATCGGGATTCGTGGCGTAGTAGGCGACGTTCTTCTGCTCCGTCAGTATCTGACAGGTCCGCCGCAGCTTTTCGGAAGTCAACTCCAAATCAAAGCCCGTCAGCACCACGTCCACCGGCTCTACGTCCAAACGGACGTCGATTCCGCCCTGGCGCAGTTCTTCCACCAGGCTGGCGGTTCCCTGGCAGTAGACCCGGGCCCCGGGGAAACGGGATTGAAGCAACTGAACCGCAGCCTGGGCTGAGGTGAAGAAGTCCTCCTCCCCTGCCGGAATCCCCATATTCCGAACCTTCGTCAAATAATCCTCCACGGACTTGGAAGAATTGTTGGTAATGAACACATAGCGGCCGCCTCGGGCTCGAATCAGAGAAAGGAACTCCAGCGTCCCGTCAAAGATTCGATTCTCCATGTAAATGGTCCCATCCATATCCAGAAGCCAGAGTTTCTTTTCGCTCAGATGGGCTTCCCTGCCAAAATAATCCTTCATCGTTCAGCCCATTTGATTCAGGTCCCGCTTGATCTGCGTGGTGCTGATCTCAGGGGTACGGGGCAGATAGACCACCTCGCAGTAAGGCTTGAGAAAGTCGAATTTTCCGGCCCAATCGTCACCCATAACGAAGGTGTCCACATGGTACTCCTTTACGTCGGAGAGCTTCTGATCCCAGCTCTCTTCAGGGATTACCAGGTCCACATAGCGAATGGCCTCCAGGAGCTGCTTGCGCACCTCGTAGGTGAAATAACACTTCTTCTGCTTTTCATTCCAGTTGAATTCATCGGTGGACAGCACCACAATGAGATAGTCTCCCAGCGCTTTCGCCCTGCGGAGCAGATTGATATGACCGTAATGAAGCAAATCAAACGTGCCATAGGTGATCACGCGTTTCATTGTTTATCCTCCTTTTTAATCTGCTGCAAAATCAGCGCGGCACACCGCACAGAGGCCTGCCCGTCCTCGCAGAACTCGTTTTCTCTGGTAAACTCAGCCCAGGCCTGGCTGGTCCAAAGAGGCTGCAGGTCCGTCAGAATAGCTTCCAGCTCTTCATTGCTCCGGGCCAGAGGGAAAGGCAGCTGATCCAGGGGAAAGTAGAAGTCCCGGCCCTTTTGATAGCTTTCAATATCTGTGGCAAATTGTACCAATGGCTTTCCGGTCAACGCGTAGTCGAACATAGATGAGGAATAGTCGGTAATCAGCAGGCCAGCCGCGCAGAGCAGCTCCTGCATATCGGGATAGGCCGTAGCGTCCACCAGTCGATCCCCGTCGTAGGCAAACAGGCCGGCGGACTGGGCCGCCGCGTTGGGATGGAGCCGGATCAGTACGGTCCACTGCCCGTTGAAGTTTTCCTCGCACTTCCTGCGAACCATATCCGCGTCAAGGCGATAGGCGTCCACGGAATGATCGTCCCGGAAGGTTGGTGCGTAGAGGGCCAGTTTTCGATCCTCCGGCAGGCCCAGAACTTTGCAGACCTTGGCGTGCAAAATCGCGTGATCTGTATAAAAGATGTCGTTTCTGGGGGTGCCGGTGTTCATCACTGCGCCGGAATACCAGAAGGACTCCCGAAAAAGCTTTGTCATAAAGCCGCTGCCGGAGACAATTACGTCGCACTGCGCGGAATCGTGCTTGGCCGCTTCCACATAGGAGTGTTCCAAAACGTGCTCCGCGTCCTGTTCGATTTTTTTCAGCGCAAACCCGTGCCAGGTCTGCATGTAGATCTGGCTCTTTTTCTTATTGGCGTCATACTTTCGGGAGTTGTCCACCCAGACTTTCGCGGAAGCCATAGCCCGTATTTTTTTCAGTCCGGTGCTTGGAACTGCCCGGACGCCCTCGGGAAGCGTTTTGACGGCGTCCTCATCCTTGCAGAGCCAGACCAGGTCCAGGTCCTCCCCGCTTTGGCGCAGAACTTCGCAGATGGCCTTGGGGCTGTCGGAGTAGCCCCGGCCCCCGTAGCTGGAAAAGACGACCCGGTTCTTCCGGATAGGCGTGAGTGCGCCCACAGTCTTCACGGCAAGATTATGAAGCATCGACATGATAATTCTCCTTTAAGCGATCCCGATGGCGCCAGATCACCACAAGGCGGTAGGCGAGAATCAAAATCTGAGTCAAAGACATGGCTGCACCCAAGGTAACCATATTAATGTTTCCAGTAAAGTACAGAATCGCCAGATTTATAATATGGATAACAGAACCAAAAATCGTGGCGTAATTTGCGTGTTTTGCAAGGCCTATTGGTGAAAGAACCGGAAAACCGCATAGATAGCTGGGCAAGATCACAACCGCCGCAGGCAGCATTGCACGAAGGACATCTCCGGCGGGTCTGAACTCTTCATTCCCCTTAAAAAAGAACACCATAAAATCAGGGGCAATGATAAACATTCCAACACTGAATGCAATGATGATCGGCTCTAGAATAAGCAGGACCTTTTTCACCAGTTTATAATCGCGGTTTTTCACCATGTAAGGATAAAGACTGTCCGAGATTGGCATAAGCGCAGTCATGCCTGTATTCATTAACTTATCCGAGGAAGTGTAATAACCGCGGACAGGGTTTTCGATCATCTTTCCACCGCGCAGAATCTTGGCAGGCTCCACGAGATCCAGAATCAAAGTATTCAAGAAGGAGTAAGCGCTGGTGGCAAAGCGGGAGAAGAAAAAGATGGAGGACTGTTTCATGCGAATCAGGACGTCTGCAGCAGTAACGCGGCAAAAATGGACATTCAGTCTTTTTTTTGCATCATGAAAACAGATAAACAGCGCAAAGAAATTTCCAATGGCGGTTAATGTGGGAATGATCCAGATATCCTCCGGCTTTTTTACGAACACAAAAATACCGACAGTGGAAAAAACACGAATGCTGACTGTTCGAATGGTGATAGCAGTCATCTTTTCCATGCCGCGATAGAGATAATCCGGAAGCAGGGTATTGAAGACTGTGAAGAGAAAGAACAACAAGTAAAATCCTAATCTCTCCCGCCAGGCAGGAATCACCTGACAAAGGACAAATAAGACCAACAAAGAAATCACGGAAAGAAAAAGCTTGCTTATTGTCACTGAAGTCATGATCACGTTTAGACGATCATGATCATTCCGGTTGCGGGCAACCTCTTCCGTGGCAGACTGAAGAAATCCAAAGCCGATAAAAAGTTCCACATAGCCTGCAATGGCGGTTGCAACACCAAGCAAGCCAATGCCAGCAGGCTGTAAAATGTTACCCTCCCGCTGATAGACAATCAGGGAAAGAAGTGTGCTGGAGAAGGTCAGGATATACAGCATTAAGGTATTCCACGCAAGAACACCTTCTTTTTTGCCTCTGAGGTTTTTCAGTTTGGAAAACATGAGGTTGCCTCTTTATTTCAGTTTGTTTGCTGCACGGAACAGAGTTCTGGCAAGCTTGTAGTGCTTCCCCTCCAGCAGGCGGAGGAGAATCAGCTTCTTTTTCCCAAGCCGATTCAGCATGGGCTCCTTCCGGTAAGACGGGTAGTTCTTTCTCACATAGTCCAAAAACTCCGGCAGAAATTCCGCCTTGGGGTCCGCCATCAGCACCCGCTGGGCGGCGGCGCAGCAGTCATCCACGGCCAATACCGTGAGCTGGGGTTTGTAGGTTTCCAGAACTCCCTTTTCTGCATAATAGCTCCGCACCGTCTCCAACGCGTTCAGAATCTCCAGATTCCGGCGCAGGTTGGAGTTGCGCATGATGGAGCCCTGGCGCAGATAATAGAAATAGAACGCATCGTCCAGTTGAACGATGGATTTTGCTTCGAGAAACAACTTCGGGGTGGTACACAGGTCCTCATACCAGACCCGGCCCGGGAACCGAATGCCGGTATCCAGAAACAGCCCACGTTTACAAATTCGAATCCAGGCGCCGGGAGGATCCAGAAGCATATCCGGCGTACTTTGCAACGTGCGAACGTCAGACGCACTGCCGGATGGGCGGGATTCAGCGGGCTTTTCACCGGAGTCCGAGACATAACGGAAGGAAAACACGTACATATCAGCATGCGTCTTCCCGATTTCCTCCGTCAGCCGGGAGAGCGTATTGTCCGCGATCCAGTCGTCGCTGTCGATAAAGAACAGGTACTCCCCTTTCGCATCCTCCATTCCGGTGTTCCTGGCGGCGCCAAGGCCGCCGTTGGGCTGATGAATCACCCGTACCAGTTCCGGGTACTTTGCGGCGTATTCATCACAGAGGGCACCGCTCTTTCCGTCTGTGGAGCCGTCGTCCACCAAGATGATCTCCCAGCTTTGGCATTTCTGCCGGAGCAGAGACTCCATACACTTGGGCAGATAATCCGCTACATTATACACGGGAACAATCACGCTGAACAGCATAACAATTTTATCCTTTCAATCGGAACAGATAAGAAAGAAGCCGGAAATGCCCGCCTTGAATCAGCCGCAGTGCCAGGGTCTTGCGCTTGGAAAGACGGCTGCGATAGGGATTCTCCGGCCAGTTCGGAAAAGCGTTGTCGGTATATTCCCGGAAAGCTTTCAGAAGCGGATTACGAGAGTCCGCCTTCGCCACCCGAACCGAAGCTGCCAGGAGCACATGCTCTACCGTCATGGCACAGAGTTCATTTTCATAGAGATCCCGAAGTCCCATGGCCTGAAACCAGCCCAAAATGTCGTCAAAGGCATCCAGAATCTCCCGATTGCGATCCAAGTTCTGATTGCTCATAATGGAACCGGGTCGCTGCAAGTACCGATAGAGCGGATCCGGTAAAACGATAATTCCTTCAGCAAGGCTAAAAAGTTTGGTCGTGGTACGAATATCCTCATACCAAACACGGGCGGGAAAACGAATCCCTGATTCAACAAACAGACTGCGACGCCACAGCCGAAATGCGGCGGAAGGCGGAGAGAGCAGAAACTCCGGACAGTCTTCCAACGCAAAGGGCTGATTTGTCGCCGGGAAGCTATCCTCGCCGGGTGTAAGCTTTCCTTCCCCATCATCGGTACAGAACTGGAAGCCGATAATCTGAACACCGGGTGTTTGCACAGCATCCTTCAGCACGGAAAGCGTTTCGGGGGCAACAGTGTCATCACTGTCCAGAAACAGGAGCCAGTCACCTGCAGCTGCATCAATTCCAGTATTCCGGGCTGCGCCAAGTCCGCCGTTTTCCTGGTGAATCACACGAATCAAATCGGGAAAACGACGCGCATATTCGTCGCAAATCGCGCCGCTTCCGTCGGTCGCACCGTCGTCAATCAGAAGAACCTCACAGTCCGTCGTATCATTTTTCAGAACAGAATCCAGGCAGCCCCGCAAATACTGCTCCACGTTGTATACCGGGATAATGACAGAAATCATCATGGGCTGCGCTCCTTTTTCCTCTTGTTGAAGGACGGCCTGGTACTGAGAAACCAGACACATGCAAGTATCACGGCAAAATAGAATGAAGCGTTGTTCCGGCGAAGCACAGAAACCGTACTCCAGGCATATACCAGCGCAATACCGAATGAAATCAAGAAAGCGGACATGTCCGGCGCCAGAGTGCGCTTCGGATCCCGGAAAAGAGACTTTAGTCCACAGCAGACAAAATAACAGAGGAACAGAAGCAGCAGGCCAAGACCGACAAACCCGCAGAGGTAATAAACGCCATAGAAATCATTCTCGGGGTCGGACGCTTCCGCTTGGATTTCCCATTCATCCGTCTCAAAAACGTAAACCTCGGTCTCATCCACCCGCGTTCTGCCAATCTCAAGTCCAAACAGGCGAGACAAAGGAGAAGCTTCAGCGGACTCTTCCATCAGAAGCTGGCAAAATTTCAGCTTTCGAACGCGGTCATCACAGATCTGTAGCACGTCCAAAGAATTGTGATAGACAGCGGCGACCCGTTCGATCCCAAATCGGTCGATCATGCCCTGCAAATTATAGCGGTAGGCGGCTGTAAGGACACGCAGATCCGGTTGTTCCGACAACTCTGATATGTTCAAACCGTTCTGAGCCGCTGCATCGGCTACCGCAGCGTCAATCCGATCCTGCTTGACTTGGGCGTTTTCCTGGATGGCCGTTTGATTTCGGTTCATGGGCGAAATCGGAAACAATCCGAGAAACAGAACCGCGCAAAGGAAGACAGTCAAAGCCTGGGGCCAACGCTTCCGCTCCGAAAACAGAAGACAGGCGGTCAGGCAGAACCCGGCGGCGGCCAGAGACGCGAAAGCAAGCCTGGTGCCAAAGACAAACAGCGCCCCGAAGCTCAGCAGGCAGGCAGCAGCCAGCGGCGCAAGCTTTCCGGAAAAGCGCTCCATGGTCCAGACAATTACCAGTGGACACAGCAGACTCAGAATCGCGCTTTGGGCACTGGTCCAAAAAAACCACCCGCGAATACCGATCCCTTTCGCCGCGTAGGTATGAGGATCCGTGCCGGTTACCACGCTTAGAATCATAATAAGCAGAATCAGCAAAAAATCGATCATAAGCCCGAGCTTCAAGGCGGAAAAAACCTTCTCATTTGCCTGCAGATAGACAATAAAGCAGAATACGCTGGCGGGGAGCATCAGAAGCCGCGCCTGATCGGCCAGGTCTTCTTTCCAGTTGTACCCAGCGGAAACCTTCAAGCAGGCAAAAACATGACCGACCAGATACAGCAGAATCCCCAGGGAAAGGACGGCAAAGAGCTTCTTTCGCCGCAGGAATGGCAGCGCCGCCAAAAGCATCAGGCCAATCATGCCGATCCGGATTCCGAGCGTGAGGTAATTCGGCACACCAAACTGGATCTGCCAATAGCTCAGCACATCCAACAGAGGCTGAAAAACGCAGATCACAACAGAAAGGACAGGAAGACTGCCCCGGAGCCGTAACACGGCATCCTTTGAGTGTAGCAAGGCTTTCCTCTCCTTTCCGATTTTATCAATTTGATCCGTCCGACCCGTTCAGCGCGCGATCCAATGTGCCCGACTTGTACTTGTAGTTATTCTGTTTCCTGGACAAATACCACAGCCCGGCAAGAACAAGCGCCATATAGACGGAAGCGTTGTTTCTCCGCAGCACGGATACAGTGAAGTAGGCATGCAGCAGGCCAAAGACGTAGGCTGCGGCAAAACCGATCATGTCAACGGTAAAATAGGTTTTGAAATCCCGGATCACCCGGTAAAGGCCCAGCAGGCCAAAGTACAGCAGGAATACGATAAAGAAAACAAGTCCGACGATTCCCAGCAGAAAATAGATTCCGTGGAAGTCGTTTTCTACATCATAATTGATATAGCCACTTTCCCATTCTCCGGTTTCTTCATTCCTGATGCCATATTCCACGTATTCCCGCATGTCCAGCAAATTTATGCCGAAAAGATGACTCATAAAAGAGGCATCTTCCATCAGAAGCTCACAGAAGTACAACTTCTCAATACGCCAGTCACCGAGAACAGAGGGATCCGTGATGTAATTATATTTTACCAACACCCGGGGGTAGCCAAAATGCTGAACCACGCCCGGAATATATCTCTTGTAGTGTTTTTTCAGCTTTTTCCAGTTAATTGATGTCATCTTGGGAGCATCCGGATCCGCCGCTTCCGGCTCTCCGGTCTCATCCGTGGGAAGCTCGGCGTCAGGTGGAAGCGTCTCAATCTGTACTTCAGATAATTCCGCCATGTGTAATGTAGTAATATCAGTCACCGCCTCCATGCGGCGGGCGGTGGGAGAAACCGGGAATGCCCCGGTAAAAATCGCAGTAATCAGGAAAATCACAAGCGACTGCTTCCACCTCTGCCGATCTGCCAGCAGAAGGCAAATACCAATACCGAAGCCGGCAGCCACCATCGCGCCGAAGGTCAGGCGGGTTCCGAAGAAATAAAGCGTAACCTCCGCCGCTATGGTAAACAGCGCAATAGGGATAAGCTTGTCCTTCCAACGCCGCAAAGACCAACAGATCACAATGGGCGCCATCATGGAGAGAATGGCACTCTGGCTGTTGGCCCAGAAGAACCAGCCCAGAACACCGATATGCTCATGCCGATAGGTCTCCCGGTCTGTGCCGGTAATCACGCTGATAATCTCCACGAACACGATGATCAGCACATTGATCATCATGCCCTTTTTCATGGCCAGAAAGCCCTCCTCCCCGGATTGACGAAGGAAGGTGCAGAAGCAAAGCACGGTCATGGGCATCAGGAAGATACGAACCAGATTCACAAGATCCGTCACAGGTTCCGTGTAGCCGCCGGGAAGATTGGCAGCCACATGGAGGGCAGTCAACGCAAAAATGATACCGGCAGTAATAAAATAATAGCGCTTCCGATCTGAGAGAAGGAAGCCAAGCAGGACCGAGCCTGCCAGCAAAAACATGCGGACCGCAAGAGTCAACGTGTTTCCCAAATCCAACATCATCTGCCAATACCCAATCACATCCAGAATCGGCTGTGAGATGCAATAAATCAAAATCAGCGTTGGAAGCCGACGAAGCAAAGCACTTCTCGTGTTTTCCCATTGCTCCAGCAAGGTTCCACTTCCTTTCGTCTTTGAGTGTACAGTTTCATGAATAACAGTATAGCATATCAACGATAATTTGTCCAGAAAAAAAGAGAAGCGGCATCCGGAAACCGGATGCCGCAAAGCTGATAATCAGCCGTTCTCTCTCATCTTTGCAAAGCACTCGCTGCAGTACACAGGACGATCGGTCTTGGGCTCAAAGGGAACACGAGCCTCCTTGCCGCAAGCAGCACAGGTAGCGGTGAAGAACTCTCTGGGGCCACGAACGGCGTTCTTGCGAGCGTCACGGCAGGCCTTGCAGCGCTGGGGCTCATTCTGGAAGCCTCTCTCAGCGTAGAACTCCTGCTCGCCGGCAGTGAACACGAACTCATTGCCGCACTCTTTGCAAACTAAAGTCTTGTCTTCGAACATGGGAAATACCTCTCTTTTGGTTGCCTGTCCAATTCTTTCGCGAACATTGGCAGATTTAGAATATGCTAAACGGCTGAACCGTTTTCGCCAAATTTTGATGCGGCCATGAACCGATATCGCGGAGCATCTCGCTCCCCGGAAGCGGAAGGCCGACGGACACGAAGAAAGAACGCCTGATCGGTATCCCCGCCGGAAACAAAAACCGTGCTCGTGTCTGCTGATAGGTCAACTCTGTTTTCAACTATATTTTGGATGACCCGAAAATTATTATACCACGCAATCATCGTCTGTCAATAAATTTTTTTCAAAAACAGCATGTTTTTTCAAAATATGCAGGTACTTGTGGAGAAACAATGAATAGTGCGTGAATATTTATATGGAATATTTTGTATCAAAGCTTCATGGACTGCTGACCCAGGTACTGAATGCCAAGATGGTCGTATGCCAATTGGGTAACGCAACGCCCACGTGGGGTACGGGAAAGAAAGCCGATTTGCATCAAATAGGGCTCATACACGTCCTCCAGCGTAACCGCTTCTTCGCCGATGGTGGCAGCCAAAGTCTCCAGACCAACCGGACCGCCGCCGTAGTTCTCAATAATGGCCCGGAGCATCCGATGATCGATGCGATCAAGCCCCAGTTCATCTATCTCCAACTTCTCCAGAGCGTGGGAGGCCGCCTCGGCGGTAATCACTCCGTCGTAATAGATTTGTGCGTAGTCTCGGACACGACGAAGGATCCGATTTGCGATACGCGGAGTTCCGCGGCTTCGGGAGGCGATTTCCCGGGCTCCGTCCGGATCGATTTGCATGCCAAAAAGATTGGCGGATCGGGTGACGATCCGGGCAAGTTCTTTCGTCTGATAGAGCTCCAACCGCAGAGAAACACCAAAGCGGTCTCGCAGGGGGGAAGAAAGCTGTCCTGCTCTGGTGGTTGCGCCGATCAGTGTAAAGCGGGGCAGATCCAGACGAATGGAATTGGCGCTGGGACCCTTGCCCACAATGATGTCGATGGCAAAGTCCTCCATGGCAGGATAGAGAATCTCCTCCACCACACGGTTAAGACGGTGAATCTCATCGATAAACAAAATGTCTCCAGGATTCAGGTTGGTCAAAAGAGCAGCCAAATCGCCGGGCTTTTCAATGGCAGGGCCGGAGGTAACGCGAATATTGACGCCCATCTCGTTGGCAATTACGCCTGCCAACGTCGTCTTGCCCAGCCCCGGGGGACCGTAAAGCAGAACGTGGTCCAGAGGCTCATTTCGCCGCCTGGCTGCCTCAATATAGACCGCAAGGTTTTCCTTTGCCTTCTCCTGGCCTGTGTAATCCCGGAGGGTTCTGGGGCGCAGGGACAACTCTCCTTCATCCAGAGGCGTTATGGAAGCCGTTACGACCGGTGCCTCGTAATCCTGCGAAAAGTCGATACTCATTGGCGTTTCCTCACTTCATGACCATTGCCCGCAGCCCGTAACGGACCAGTTCTTCCACACTCATGTTTTCCGCGTCAGCGCCTTTCAGCGCGGATGCGGCCTCAGACTGAGAATAACCCAGCTCTGCCAGAGCAGCCGTAGCGAGCGTCACGCGGCTCCCGTCTCCATAGGCGGCAGGGGCAGGCTGTCCCTCTGCTCCGCCGGAAAAATCCAGGGCTCCGCCGATCTTGTCTTTGAGCTCCAGAATAATCCGCTTGGCACTCTTTGCCCCAACGCCCTTGGCCCGAGTGATAGATTTTTCATCTCCCGTCAGAATGGCAAGCGTAAGCTGATCCGGCGAAAGAACGGAGAGAATTGCCAATGCGGATGCAGGACCGACGCCGGTAACACCGGTGAGCTGCTCAAACAGTCGGAGTTCCTCCCGCCCGGAGAACCCGTAGATATCGAAAGCGTCCTCCTTGACGTTCACGTGGGTGTAGAGGCGGTGTTCCCCCCCAACCCGAAGCTGAGACTGAGTGTAATTGCTGCAATGACATGCATAGCCTACACCGGCACAGTCCACCACGGCCAGGCCGGCCTCCAGGACGGTGATCCTTCCGTTCAGATAGTAGAACATGAACGCTTACTCCTTTTTTTCAGCTTGCAGACGGGCGAGCATAGAGGTCTGGGATCTGGCGTGACAGAGTGCAATGGCGATTGCGTCTGCCGCGTCGTCGGGACGAGCAACCTTTTCCATGTGCAGCAGTCGCCGGGTCATGTCCATAACCTGCCGCTTCTCGGCCTTGCCATAGCCTACCACCGCCTGTTTGACCTGCATGGGGGTGTACTCAAAAATAGGAACACCGGCCTTGGACAAAGCCAGAAGAATCACGCCCCGGCCATGGGAAACACCGATACCGGTGGTAATATTATGCCCCCAAAACAGTTCTTCTACAGCGGCTGCATCCGGATCAGTTACCTCTGTCAGCCGAATCAGGTCGTCATAGAGAATCTCCAGACGTTTTGGAAAGGGCAGGTCTTTTGGCGTCGTCACAACGCCGTATTGCAAAAGCCGCACGCCGGTGTAATCAGTCTGCAGAAGACCGAAGCCGGTGGTAGCATAGCCCGGATCAATGCCTAAAATCCGCATCTTATTCTCGAATGATCCCGGAGATCCAGCCAAGATATAAAATCACGCCAATGATAACAACAACCGCGAGAATCCACGCCAGCACGCGCGCTCCCTTGGAACGCGGCACATATTCCGGATCATCCCGTTCCAAAACCGGTTCGCCCTCGTCGATCCGTTCCGGGTCAACCTCTTCCAGGTTTTCCTTGGTTTCTTCGATCTGCGACATATATATCACCTCAAAGTTATGATACCACAAATTCATGCAGAATGCAAGATGCGGGCAGATATGGAGCATAGAATTTTGACATCAGAGATCAGGTAGACTGTAAAATGCAGCGGAGCCGTTTGCTGACGGCCCCGCTGAACTCCGCCTATTTCTCTTCACATTTCTCCAAGATATCTTCAACGTACTGCTTATCAAAACGGAGGCCATTGACTTCTGAAACTATGATTTCAACAGTATCGTACTTGTTTTCATAATCAATAGAAGAAAGGACATCCCCGCTGTAGTGGAAGCTGAGCTCAAATCCGCTCTGGGTAGATTGGATGGATTTCAATTTTCCGTCTTCGATCTCGATCTGGATTTTGAATACCGTGCTTGACATATTTTTGAGTGAGTTTTTCATTTCGTTATAGGAATTGTCATCGAAGCATTCTTTAATCTCATCCAGAGAATTGGCAAGGAATTTTTGCGGACGGAATTTGATTTCGTAGAAATCTGCTCCGCTTTTTTCAGATTTTTCAATGGTGCAGGACTGATCCATCCACTCCTTGTCGTTCAGCTTCTCCAGCAAAATATCCGCAGCTTTTTCCAAATTTATATTCTGAGCCGATTCATCATCAGAAGATTCCGGGAGAGGGTTTTCACTCTTTACCACGGAAAGATTCACTTCACCGACAGTTTCATCGTACTGAAGAACGACTGCCATGCCAGGGCCAACGTCATCCACTCTGTTTGAATCACGAATGACTCCGATGGTATTGGTCGGCTCGAACTGCCAACCGGGCTGCCTCTGACTCAGTTCTACGGTTGCGGTATAAACATAGGCGCCGGGCCTGTCGCCGGAACGGGTAACCCCGCTGACGTCATCGGCCTGAGTCAGAACGGCAGTCATCACCGAGGCGTATGCGGACCGAATATTGGCAATATCGGTATGCTCACAGCTGCGCTCAAGTCTGGTAGACGCGGATGGAATCAGCGGAGTAACGTATTCGCGAATGACTCTCTTGACGTCCTTATCGCCGCAAAATGCAAATAAAAGCATAGGCATCAAATCGTCGTCTGCGTCGAAATAGCCGCTGGACATTTGGTACTTTCTTCCATCTCCGTCGCCATCGCCGTAATCACGATAACGGAAGAAGTAACCGTCATAGAAACCGTAAACGCTGCGCCCGTTGTCCGTACAATAGTAGTATTGCAGCGAGGAACTGTCATCATTGACGCAAAAGCTCAATTCATCTGATTCATCATAATCCGAAATAACCGCAGTCAATTCTGCGCTGTTCATTTGAAAGGTTTTTTCTAAAGCACGATAAATCTTCTGATAGTCGTTTCCGTCTCCCGGCAGCAGTATGAGCAAAACAAACAGGGCTGCAGCTGCAAGCAGTGCGAAGGAAACCAGCAGAACGACTGTTTTTGACTTTCGCTTCCCCGCCGGCTGCATTGAGACATCGGGTACAGACATTCCCTGCGCCGCGCCGCATTGCGGACAAAAACGCATGTTGTCATTGAGATTGGATCCACAATTATGGCAAAACATAAATACATTCCTCTCTTTTTCACTCGTTTGTGAAACAATTCACTGCCTTCTGTTATCCAACAGTCCCCTGCGGAGAAATGATTTTCTTCGCAGGGGACGAAAAACGAATCAGTAGATTAAAACCGCGGACGCAGGCTTTCGGGCAACAAACCAGTCAACTAGTCTGAATAATCACCTCGCCTGTTCCAGCGCGGCCAGCTTCAGACAAAGGCAGAAGATTTCGATGGCCTGCCGAAGCTCGTCCAGTCCGGGATAGCTGGGGGCGATCCGGATGTTGCTGTCAGCGGGATCCTTGCCGTAGGGATAGGTCGCCCCGGCGGCGGTCATGGTCACACCGGCCTGCGCGCAGAGTTCCAGCGTGCGCTTGGCAAGACCAGGAAGGGTGTTTACAGAGACAAAGTAGCCGCCCTTGGGTGACTCCCAGGTGGCAAGCCCCAGAGGCTTAATCTCTTTTTCCAGCGTATCCAGAACGCAGGAGAATTTGGGCCGCAGAACCTCCGCGTGCTTTGCCATCACCTCGAGAGTATGCGCTTTGTCCTTCAAGAAACGCACATGACGGAGCTGATTAACCTTGTCGTAGGAAATAATCTGATATTTCATGATGCCCTGCAAATAGGCCTGGTTGGCCTCGCTGGCTGCCATCACACTGATACCGGCGCCGGGGAAGGTAATCTTGGAGGTAGAGGCAAACTCATAGACCATGTCCGCGTTTCCTTCAGCGGCGCAGAGGCTCAGAATGTCCGGGAAGGGCAGATAGTCGCCGAAGACCTCGTGGACGCAGTAAGCGTTGTCCCAGACCACCGTAAAGTCAGGTGCGGCGGGACGGAGGGCCGCAATTCGGTCGATAATCTGTTTGGAATAAACAATGCCCTGGGGATTGGAATACTTGGGAACGCACCACATGCCCTTTATGGTGGGGTCCTTCACCAGATCCTCTACCAGGTCCATATCCGGGCCTTCGACGGTCATGGGAACCGTAATCAGCTCCATCCCAAAGCTCTGAGAAATACTGAAATGACGGTCGTAGCCGGGAGCTGGGCAAAGCCACTTGACCACAGGTTCTCTGCACCAGGGGCGAGGGCTGTGCTGCAGACCGTGGGTATAGGCCTTGGCAATCAGGTCATACATCAACTGAAGACTGGCGGAGCCGCCGATGAAGCACTGCTCCGGCTTGCAGCCAAGTACTTCAGCAAAAAGATTCTTCGCCTCGGGCAGACCGGACAGATTGCCATAGTTGCGGACGTCCAGACCGTCGCTGACACAGTCTTCCGGATCAGAAAGAACCGTCAGGATATCGGAAACAAGATCCAACTGTTCCTTCCCAGGCTTTCCACGGGCCATGTTAAGCTTCAGGTTCTTTTCGCAAACGCGGTCAAATTCCTCCTGCAGAGACTTACGGAGGGCTTCCTTTTCGGGAAGCGTCAGATTCGCAAAGGGTTTCAATGCATTCTCCATCCTTTCCCACGTGGCGGCAATTGGGCCACTGAATTGTGACACCTGTATTGTACCCCACAAAGCGACGGAATGCAAGCAGTATTTCCTGAAGCAGGCAGAACGGAAACTTATAGGACCAGGCAGATCAGGCCGTTTGCCCCCTCGTTGACGATGCGTTCCAAAGCGCGGCGGAGCTTCATCCGCGCATCCTCCGGCAGTCCGGTCATCTTGCCACTCATCCGTTCGCTGACCAGCTCATACAGGTTTTTTCCGAAAAGATTGCTCTCCCAGATGCTGTCCGACTCCCCTTCTTCCGCTGCGGTCAAATTCTGAACCAGTTCTCTGGCCTGATCCTCTCCTCCCACGATTGGACTGAGCTCCGCGGCCAGGTCCGCCCGGAGCAGATGAATGGATGGTGCGCTGGCTTGAAGCCGGACACCCCAGGCCCCGCCTTTTTTGATGAGCTCGAGCTTTTGCAGGGTGAGCTCCGAACGAACAGGCATGACAACGCCGTAGCCGGTGCTCTGTACCTGTTCCAGCGCGGAACGCAGCCGCTCATGCTCCTCCCGAATCTCCGCGTACCGGGACAGCGTCCTGAGCAGGTCTCCGTCGTTTTCCAGCTTGACCCCGGAACGCTGGGAGAGAATTTCATAGAACAGCGTATCCGGGAGGGTAAGCGAGAATCGAAGGGTTCCCGTGCCCAAATCGATTTGCGAAAGGCTGCAGCTGGATACAGAGTCCAGCCCTTCCAGCGCCTCGGACAAACGGGCAGCCTGACAGACCCGTCCCAGCTCGGAAGCTGCCTCCCGGATCGTCTGAAAGATTTCTCGTTTGCAGGGATGGTCCTGTTCCAGCACGTCGAACCAGGAGGGAAAGCTGAATTCCATGGAATCCGGCGGAAACTGGCCCAGCAGCTCTGTGAGAATCTTCGAAACATCTCCTTTCCCCAGGGTCAGGAGATCGGCGGCCATGACTGTCGCACCGCTGGAAGCTTCTATCTGACGGACCAGGGCTTCCGTTTCCGCCGACTCCGGCGACGTGGTGTTGAGCAGAACCAGGAACGGCTTTTCTGTGGCCTGCATATCCCGAATGGCCCGTTCCTCAGCCGCCGTATAGTCCTCCCGAGGAATATCTGTGATTGATCCGTCGGTGGTCACCACCAAACCCACGGTACAGTGGTTCTCCATCACCTTTTTCGTGCCCAGCTCCGCGGCGTCCGTCATTGGAATCTCATGGTCAAACCAAGGTGTCGTTACCATCCGAGGCTGTCCGTCTTCCGTTGCCCCTACTGCACCGGGAATCATATACCCAACCGAGTCTATCATTCGAATCGAAAGCTTTGTCTGGCCGTCGGGTGAAATCTCCACGGCCTCCTCCGGCACGAACTTCGGCTCCGCGGTCATGATAGTCTTTCCGGAGCCGCATTGGGGCAGCTCGTCCCTGGCTCGCTCCCGAACGTAATCGTCGCCGATGTTGGGCAGAACCAGTTCCTCCATCACACGCTTGACCAGAGTGGACTTCCCGGCCCGCACGGGTCCTGTCACCCCCACGTAGACATTGCCGCCGGTCCTGCGCCGCATATCTTCATACAAATTCATTCCGAGTCCTCCTCCATGGTCATTACGCCTCGCCCAACAGGGATCAGCAGCAATCGCTTCTCACGCAAGCTGACCCCCTCCAGCTCGTTCGCTGCCTGGATCGCTTGAACCGTACTGCCGTGATCCCGGGCCAGATCCCAAAGATCCCCGGAAGCGGCTCGTACAATCAGAGATGGACCACCGGAGGCCTGCTTCGGGGTAAGTGTCCCACCGCAAAGATTCCGCAGCGCTTTGGTTTGACAATACCGCTGCTTTGCCTTCAGGGAGACTGCAAGCTGTCCGTTCTGCTGTCGGACCTCTATCGGGTACAGATGCCATTTCCAGTCCGTTGAGGGTTCCGCCTGCCGGTCCAGGCGAAGTTCCTGACGAAGAAGCTTGCTTTGAATTTTGCCGTCTCCGTCATAATACAACAGATTTACGCCAAGTTGACCCCGGGCCTCCTCTGTACCTCCCGGCTCTTGATCGGTAAACATGGTCCAATCCAGAAGTTTTACCGTCTCCAGCGGCAGTTCCAGATTTTTCGTCACATCCGCTTCCAATGTGTCCAGACAGGCGGAAAGCTCACAATTTTGCCATTCCGGACAGAATTCGCTGTCCAGAGAATAAGCGTCCTGGGTCAAGGTAACGGGCACATCGCCCCATAGCACCATCTGGGCCGTAAAGCTGACGTTCACCAGCAGGCGTCTGCTGTCAGGCTGTCCGTCGGTGTCGATCTCCACATGGTTAAAAATCGGCTGGATAGCAAGATGCGCGTCTTCCTCCATGCTTCGATCCAGATCAGCGTATTGGGAGAATGGCACGCCGCCGGTCCAGGTGACGATTTCTCCGTCCTCAGTAAGCCCCAGAACCCGAAGCTTCAGCTCGCCATGGAAGATTGCCCTGTCCCCCATCACCCGACGATCCCCCAGCTCCACCCAGCATTGGGCTTTCAGCAGCCGATCCATGCCCTGGCCTTCCTCCGGCATCAGGACCTCATCCGCAATCCGGACCTCCTTTTCTGCGGCGCAAAGAGGCAGCCGCATTGGATAGGTCTCAGTTTTACACATCAGCCCCCGCGGGCATTCGCCCAGCTGCTGCAGCTCCAGCCTTGCAGGGGTAAGAACCGTCAACTCGCTTCCCAGGTCCGCCCGAATCAAAAGCTTCCTGCTGTTGATAAACCTCGCGTCGATGGATCGCAGCCAGCCCCAGTAGTGGACAACGGCTTCCGGCTGGGTTGAAATTTTCTTTGTTACGGTGAATGGGATCCAGAGTTCCAGACACTCAATACCCTCTCCGCTTGCCGGAACATAGATCACACCGGTCTGAATTCCGCCGCTCACCGTAATGCTGCCGCTGTCTACGGAACGGTTCTGCACCAGAACGGTGCCGAAGCAATCCACTACCCGTCCTAACTCCGGAAGCGTTTCCGGGACGCTGATCTCCCCTGTTTGTTCCTGTTTCAGTCCGTCATAGCGTTTTTCCACCAGATACGTGATCGACTGCGCGTGAAAAAGAATGTCCATTTCTGCTTCCTCCTTGTAGATTCTATTCATACTTATGCGCGTAAAGAGCGGAACATGTGCATCAACGCGCAAATAGACCCAGCATAATCAGCAGGCCGCCCAAAAGAAAACTGATCCAAAACGAGCCGATCAGCGCGGATACCAAAAAAGCCGCACCGGCCCATAAAAAGGGTCGGCACAGCACCCGATTGCAAAAAAACATCATCCCACCGCCTTCCGTTGTAGCATACGCAAAAGGCAGCAGGATGATGCCTGCAAAAATCAATATTCAATTCTATGGGGCGGATTTCTGTTCCCAGGGCTTGATCTGCATAGCTGCCTCATACAGGCGCAAATAGCTCTTATGACGGGAGGAGCAAATTCCTCCCCGGGAAACGGCGGCCAGAACACCGCAGTCTGGCTCTTTCCGGTGGGAGCAGTCCGGGAAGCGGCAATGCCCCAAGAAGGGCTGAAAGTCTGGGAAAAGGCCCTCCAATTCTTCTTTGGGAATGGCTTCAACCTGTTCCAGATCGAAGGAGGAAAAACCCGGAGTGTCCACCGCGTAGGTCTTCTCACCCAGGGGGTAGAGCTCCACATGGCGGGTGGTATGTCTGCCGCGGCCCAGCTTTTGGGAGACCTCGCCGGTCTCAATGGTCCGTTCCGGACAAAGCCGGGATAAAATCGCGCTCTTACCCACACCGGAGTTTCCGGTGAAGGCGGCGGTTTTCCCCCGAATCAGCTCCCGCAGCGCCGCAATTCCTTCTCCCGTTTCCGCGCTGGTGCAGACTACAGGAAAACCTGCACAGCGGTATATTTCCGCCAAAGGCTCCGGCGCGCTGAGATCGGTCTTGTTCACACAAATCACGGGTGTGACTCCCTGTCTAATGGCAATCGCGGTCATGCGGTCGATCAGAAAGGGATCCGTCACTGGGATGGAACAGGAAGCCAAAATCACCAGCGTATCCAAGTTCGCCACCGCAGGACGCAGGAAGCTGTTCTTCCGAGGCAGAATATCCGATACAGTGCCCTTTTCCTCCCCTTCAGGAAGTACAGAAACACGATCCCCAACCAGTGGGGACTCCCCTGTTTTCCGGAACTTTCCCCTGGCGCGGCATTCCATAATCCGTTCTCCCGCAGCCACATAGTAGAAGCCGGAAAGCGCTTTGATAATAACGCCTTGTACTTGCTCCATAGCAGAGTACCGCGTCAGGGGTTCCCGCTTTCGGAGGGCTCCGGGGCTTCGTCGGAGGGCTCCGTTGACTCGCTGGAGGGCTCTGTGGGCTCACTGCTGGGAGGCGGCTCCGGCCCAAGAGACACTGTTAGCTGAATCGTGCTGCCGGGCATCACTTCATCCCCACCAACGGGATCCTGAGAAATCACGTGGTCAGCGGGTACAATATCGCTGTATACTTTCGTGCTGTTTGCTTTCAGTCCAAGGCCATCAAGCTCTTCAATGGCTTCCGCCTCGCTCTTTCCGACAACGCTGGTAAGCGTCACCGTCTGCTTGCCCTTGGAGACCACCACAATGACAGTGGTGCCTTCCTCGACCTCTGTACCGGCCTCCGGAGACTGGGAGATCACATAGCCCTCGGCAACCGTGCTGCTGTAATCCTCTTGGATCTGGACCTCCAAATTCCTGCCTTTGATCGCCTCTGTGGCATTAGATTTGGACGTGCCCTCCACAAAGGGAACCTTCTGCATTTTAATTTCCCGACCCTTGCTGATGTAGACCGTTACAATCTGGCCGTTTTTCAGTTCCGTTCCCTCTTCTGGATCCGTACGAACCACGCGGCCTTCCTCAACGTCATCACTGAACTCTTTGTCCGTAAGGATGGTAAGCTGGATAGATAGGGCCTTGAGCAGGATGTTGGCATTTTCGGCGGTATAACCCTTCAGAGGAGGCATTTTGTCAGTCCGTTCTCCCAGAGAAATATAGACAAACACCTCTGTTCCGGGGGCGACCTTTTCTCCGTAGGCTGGTCGCTGATCGCAGATCACACCTACGGGATATTTGTCATCGTCCTCCACGTAAATGTAGGAGCTTTCATTGGCCACAAGCTTAATGTTGGAGTATTCCTTGGGGAGATTTTCGTCATAGATGTAACCGACAAGCTTCGGAACCTCGATTTCGCTGGGAACAGTGTCCATGGAAGCGGTGGAAGAATCTGTAGTCGTCTCATTGCCCGACCCGCCCAGAACCAGGAACAGCAGGCCAATCAGAGCAACCACAGCCAAAGAAATAGCAGCAATCATCCAAATCCGTCTGCGGCGTTCCTCCCGATCCTGGCGCTCATACTCCCGTTCCAACTCCTTCTGCCGGTTAGCAGGGTTTGGCTGCTTCGCAGGCTGAACTCTTGGATTGCCAGCGCCTGTGGAGACGCTTCCCTTGGGCAGGAAGGTAAAGCGGATGGTGGGATTCTTGCGGAATTCCTCCATATCTTTCAGCATATCGGTAACGGAGGAATAGCGGATATTCAGATCAGAGCACATCGCGTGCATGGTGATCTGTTCCAGACCGGTAGGAATATCGCTGTTGAGCAGAGAGGGCGAAAGGGGCGTACCGTTAATGTGCTGAATCGCTACACTGACCGGGGTTTCGCCGTCGTAAGGAGGACGTCCCGTCAGCATCTCGTACATAACAACGCCCAGAGAATAGATATCGGAACGATTATCCACGCGGGCGCCTCTGGCCTGCTCTGGGGATATGTAGTGAACGGAGCCCAATGCCTCCTTGGTAAGTGTGTTCTGGGCGGAGGCGACTCGGGCTATACCAAAGTCGGCCACCTTGACGCTGCCGTCCTTAAGTATCATTACATTGTGCGGCTTAATGTCCCGGTGAATAATGCTCCGGCTATGGGCATGCTCCAACGCCTTGGCAATCTGAATGGAGAAATGAAGGGTTTCCCGCCAGGAAAGCGGGGCACGTTGATCCATATACTGTTTAAGTGTAATCCCATCGATCAATTCCATGACAATATAATCCAGCCCGTCGTTCTTGGATACGTCATAAACGCTGACGATATTGGGATGGGACATCATGGCGACAGCCTGGGATTCCCCGTGAAACCGACGTCGGAAGTCTGCGTCGTTGAGATAGTCGTCCTTGAGGATCTTCACCGCAACCAATCGGTTCAGCCGATGATCGATGGCCTTATACACCACAGCCATGCCGCCAACGCCGATGATCTCCAGAATCTCATATCGTCCATCCAGTACCATGCCGATATATTTTTCCATATCGATTCCCCCTTCCAAGTCAGCAGGCGATGAGAACGACGGTCACGTTATCCGGCGCGCCCCGTTCCTTTGCGATCCCCAGCAGGCGCTGGCAGCAGTCCTGCTTTCTGACTCCGTGAATCACTTCAAACAAAAGCTCCTGATCGGCCAGGTGATTGGTCAGGCCGTCGCTGCAAAGCAAGATACAGTCTCCCTGCCGCAGCGGAGCGGTGTAAAGGTCGCAGGCAACGGACTGCTCCGTGCCGATGGCCCGAGTAATCAGATTCTTGCCCGGGTAGGACTTGGCCTGCTCGGAGGTCAACTCCCCCCGCTGAACCATCAGCTCCACAAGGGAGTGATCCACAGTAACACGCTGAATCCCCTGCCGGTTCATCAGATATCCTCTGCTGTCTCCCACGTTGGCATAATAGGCCCGTTTCCCCAAGGCAAGCACCGCTACCAGCGTTGTGCCCATACCGTTCATGTCCTCATTCAGCTGGGCGTTTTCATACACGGCGGTATTAGCAATGGAGACGGCGGTTCGCAGCAGATAATCCACCTGCTCCTGGCTCATGCCGGAACGATAACCACGTTTGACCTCTTCAGAAAAAACCTCGGCAGCCAAACGGCTTGCCACATTGCCTGAACGGGCACCGCCCATTCCGTCGCAGACGACGGCAAGCAAATCATGATCTCCAAGCTTTTGAAGCAGATAATAGTCCTGATTTTGAGAACGCACCAGACCAGGATCGGTCAGCCCCCAAGCTTCCATGTGGCACAGCTCCTTCCTCTCCCCTGCAGGAATGAAGTCGGGGAGACACATTTATGATAACGAGTTTTTCGCAAATTTCTTCCTCAACTGTCCGCAGGAAGCGTCAATATCGCTGCCGAGGGTTCTGCGGACGGTACATGCCACGCCCTGCTCTTCTAAAAGCTTCTGAAAACGCAGGACGGTTCCGCGTTCGCTGGGCTTCAGAGGGCTCTCCTCCACGTGATTCAGCGGGATCAAATTCACGTGGGCAGGCAGTCCCTTGAGCTTTTTCAGCAGCAGCCGGGCGGACTCCGGGCTGTCGTTGACATCTCGGATCATAGCGTATTCAAAGGATATTCGGCGCCCGGTTTTTTCATAATAGGCCCGGCAGGCAGCCAACAGCTCGTCAACATTCCACCGGCGGTTGACGGGCATGATTTTACTTCGGGTCTCGTCGTCAGGTGCATGAAGGCTGACCGAGAGGGTCAGTTGGAGCTTACTCTCCGCCAGCTCCAGAATTCGCGGCACAATGCCGCAGGTGGAAAGGCTGATATGCCGCATACCGATGTTCCTGCCCTCCCCGCTGTTGACCAGCTCCAGGAAACGGCAAACATTGTCATAGTTATCCAGCGGTTCGCCGATGCCCATCAGCACAATATTGGAAACAGTCTGCCCCGAATCCAACTCAGTGAACATTACCTCGTCCAGCATTTCTCCGGCGGAAAGCCGCCGGACAAGACCGCCAATAGTGGAAGCGCAGAACGCGCAGCCCATAGGGCAGCCCACCTCGGAAGAAATGCAGACAGTATTGCCGTGATGATAGCGCATCAAAACTGTCTCCACGCAGCTTCCATCATGAAGCTGCCAGAGATATTTGATCGTCCCATCCAGTCGTGATTCCTGACGGCGCACAGCAACCGGCGCAGTCAGCAGATAATTCCGGGCCAGGACTTCCCGCAAAGTCTTGGGAAGGTCCGTCATTTCCTCGAAGGAGCGGACGCCGCGATGCAGCCAGGTGAAAACCTGTTTGGCCCGAAATGGCGGTTGGCCAAGCTCTGTCAGAGCGGATTTCAGTTCTGATAAATTCAGCGTTTTGATTTCAGTCATAGTTCAATTCCGAAGGGACAATACATTTTCCACCCCATGGGATAGAATCATCAATCATTCTTTCGCAGCTTTGCAATGAAGAATCCGTCGGTGCCCTCGTCGCAGGGCAGCAGGGTTTTCATTCCATTCTCCACGGAGCTGATACCGGGCAATTCCAAGGAAACCGTGGAAAAATCGGGATGATCTGACAAAAAAGCCTCCACAACGGCCTCATTCTCCCGCCGAAGAATTGTGCAGGTGGAATACACTAGGGTTCCGCCGGGTCTCAGATGGGAAGCCTGAACCTCCAGGATTTGGCGCTGAAGCAGGGGCAACTGCTCCGCAGACCCAAGGTCTTTGTAGCGTATGTCCGGTTTCTTCCGGATCACGCCCAGGCCGGAGCATGGTACGTCGACAATTACGCAATCAAAGCGGTCTTTCCAGCCCGGATTCGAGCGGGTAGCGTCCTGCGCGCAAACAGAAAGGCAGGTAATTCCAAGTCTTTCCGCGCCGGCCTCCAGCAAGGGAAGCTTGTGCGGATGAATGTCGCAGGCGGTAATGGAGCCATGGTTCTTCATAAGGATGGCGGATGCAAAGCTTTTTCCACCGGGCGCTGCGCAGCAATCCAGAATTTGTTCTCCCGATTTCGGCTCCAGGGCCAACACCGCCAGCTTTGCAGCGGGGTCCTGGACATAGAACAGGCCGTCCCGATAGGCAGCGCTTTGTTCAATACCGCCGCCGGAAATAAGCAGGCAGTCAGGCAGCCAAGGATGCGGGACTGCCGCCATGCCCTCCGCTTCCAGGAAAGCAATCAAAGACTTCGTATCAGTCCGAAGCGTATTCACCTGGGCGCAGATTGCCGGTGTATCATTGTGACATTGCAGCAGGGCTTCCAGCTTCTCTTCTCCCACATTCTCCCGCAGGAGATCCAGCAGCACCTTCGGATGACTGTATCGCAGGGACAGATCCTCCGGCATGCTTAGCCGGGCGGGATTCCGGAGCACAGCGCGCAGAAGACCGTTGACCAGTCCGGCCGCTCTGGGATTGGCCAGACGCTTGGTCTGGTTTACCGCCTCATCCACCACAGCGGAGGGCGGGAGCTTATCGAAGAATTGCAGCTGACAGAACGCCAGCCGCAGCACGTCCAGCACCACGGGCTGAAGGGAGGAAAGCTTCCCTTTCAAATAACGGCTGATCCATTCATCCAGCAACAGACGGTTTTGGAATACGGAAGCGCAGAGCCGGGTAGCCAGGGCAGCGTCCCGGCGATCCAACCGGTCTTTGCCAAGCTGTTGTTTCAGCGCCGCGTCCATCCACGCGCCATTCCTGCGGCAGGCAATCAGCACAGATAAAGCGGTATCTCGGGCAGACATAGACAACTCCAATGTAAGGCGCGCTTGATAATGCTTTAGATTCATCGCACGGCGACGCCTCAGTGATTTGTTCGCTATTTCGTTTTACATTAGAATCGGGTGACCCCGGAAATAATCTGCGGCGGCCATTGCTTTTCCGCCGGGAGCCTGGAGCTTGGTAATCATAATCGCACCGTCTCCGCAGCCTACAGCCAGGCCCTGCTTGGTGAGCGCGAAGGGCACGCCGGGCGCGGCAGAGGCTTCCCCGGTCCAGGGACGGGCCTCCCATATTTTAAAATCGGTGCCCCCCAGGTTCGTTGTGGCTGCGGGCCAGGGATTTAAGCCCCGGATCTGCGCCAGAATCGCTCGGGCGGGTCTGTTCCAGTCGATGGGCGAAAGCTCCTTCGTCAGCATGGGGGCGTAGGTAGCCAATGCCGGATCCTGGGGTGTACGGGTGGCGGTGCCAGTTGCAATGGCGTCAAGGGTGTCCCGCAGCAGTTCGGCGCCGAGAATTGCCAGGCGGTCCATCAGTTCCCCTGCCGTTTCGGTTTCTCCGATGGGAGTGATGCGTACATCAATGACGTCCCCCTCATCCATTCCGGCGCTCAGGTACATAGCGGTCACGCCGGTTTCCGGCAAATCATTCAGCACCGCCCACTGGACGGGAGCTGAGCCGCGAAGAGCAGGCAAAACGCTTCCGTGGATGTTGATGCAGCCCAGACGTGGAATGTCCAGCACCCGCTGGGGCAGAATCTTCCCGTAGGCCACAACCACAATCAAATCCGGAGCCAGCGACTTCAGCGTTTCATAGGTCTCATCGTCCTTGAAGGTGGCGGGCTGATATACCGTCAGGCCGTGGGCCTGAGCCAGGACCTTCACCTCGGAGGGAATCATCTTCATACCCCGGTTTTTGGGGGTGTCAGGCTTGGTATAAACGCCGATTACCTGGTGTTCTGTCTTCAGAACGGCCTCCAGACAATCCGCGGCAAAGGCCGGAGTGCCCATGAAGACCAACCTCATGCTTTTTCCTCCTGCTCCTTTTCTTGCCGGACCATGTCCTCATATTCCTCCTGGGTCAGCATCCGATAGGCGCGTTCAGTATAGAGATGACCGTCCAGATGCTCCAGTTCGTGGCAGAAGCAGCGGGCAATCAGTTCTTCGCCTTCATATTCAAACCAGTCGCCGTGGCGGTCCTGGGCCTCTACCTTCACATAGTTGGGACGCTTCACCATACCGAATTTTTCCGGCACGCTGAGGCAGCCCTCCAGGCCATCCTGTTCTCCGGACTGTTCCAGAATTCTGGGGTTCACCAGTTCAATGATCTCTTCACCGAGGTCAACAACCACTACTCTGCGAAGCACACCCACCTGGGGTGCAGCCAAGCCGACCCCGTTGGCCTGCACCAGAGTCTCCTTCATGTCGTCAATCAGGGTGGCAAGGCGTTCGTCAAAGGAAGTCACGGAACGGCTTTTCTTTGCAAGCGTCGGGTTGCCTTCGATGATGATATTTCTGGTTGCCATATTTTTTCTCCTATTCGTATCCGTTGATATCAACAAAAACTCTCACGCCCCGGTTCATTTTTTCTTTGGGAAAGCCGCGAACCAGTTCGCTGAGAAGCTGACGCAGAGGCTTGGAATTTATACAAGCAAGCGTCAGGCGGAATCGGAATTGATTGTTCACCTTTGCCACAGCATAAGGTGCGGGTCCCAGTAGATCCGCCACGCCGGGCAGCAGGCCGGAAGCCTCCAGTCTGTGCCACAAAGTCTGAGCAAACCAGCGGGCTCGATCTTCTACATGACGCTCCGGGAAACCGGAAAAACCGATCTGAATCTGATCAAAAAAGGGCGGGCAGTTTCGCAGTCTGCGCATAGGAAGCTCGGACTGATAAAAGCCTTCGTAATTCTGGGAAGCAGCCTGCAGGAGAACAGGATTTTTGGGGGTCAGCGTCTGGATCAGGGCTGTACCTGGCTTTTCTCCCCGGCCGGAACGCCCCACCACCTGTGTAATCAGAGAAAACGTGGTTTCCGCGGATCGATAATTATCCACATAAAGAGATGCGTCCGCATCCACAACGCCTACGAGAGTTACATCTGGGAAATTCAGTCCCTTTGCCACCATTTGTGTTCCGATCAGCACGGAGATGTCCTCCCGGGCAAACTTCGTCAAAAAAGCCTCATGGGGATTTGTCGGCGTTACGGTGTCAGCATCCATGCGAAGAATCTTCGCCTCGGGGAGCAGCTCCCCCAAATCATATTCCAACTGCTGGGTCCCAATACCCACCCGTTTCAAGTGTCCCCCGCATTCGGGACATTTCTCATAAACCGGCTGAGAATGGCCGCAATAATGGCACATCAGCCGCTCGTTGACCATGTGATAGGTCAGATTGACACTGCACCGGGGACAGGCGGGAACAAATCCACAGTTCACACACAGGATCAAACGATTGCTGCCCCGACGGTTCAGCAGCAAAATAGACTTTTCCTTTCGGCTTAACCGGTCACGGATTGCCTCCAGAAGTCTGCCGCTGACGGCGGTGGAATTACCGTTCATCAGCTCCTGCTTCATATCCACCAACTCTGCCGCAGGCAGCTCTCGTCCGTTGTAACGGTCGGGCAGTCGGTAGAGGGTATAGTCACCACGCCGGGCATGATACATGGTCTCTACGCTTGGTGTAGCGGAACCCATCAGCACGAGCGCACCGGACCTGCCGCCCCGATAAAGGGCAAGCTCGCGGGCGTGGTAACGGGGGCTGTTTTCTGATTTATAAGTGTGCTCCTGCTCCTCATCCACAACAATCAGACCCAGGCCGCGCAGAGGCGCGAAAATCGCTGAACGGGTGCCCACAACAACACGGGCCTCTCCCCTGACTATACGCTTGTATTCGTCATACCGCTCCCCAACCCGCAGTCCGCTGTGCAAAACTGCAATTTCTTCGCCAAAGCAAGCGGAGAAGATACTCAGAAGCTGGGGCGTCAGAGCAATCTCAGGCACAAGAAGCAGCGCACCCTTACCGCCGCTCAGGCAACGTCGGATCAAGTTGATATAGACGGCAGTTTTTCCGGAACCGGTGACACCGAACAGCAGCGCGGCACCGGGAGCAGAGGCGGACATCTGGGCCGAAAGACCATCAAACACCGTCTGCTGTTCCGGAGAAAGTCTGAAGCTGACGTCACCGGTATAGGGGGTAATATTAGAGCGACGCAAAACTTCCTGGGCGGAGATTTGCAGCAACCCAGCACGCTCCAGGGCGCGAACAGTCTGGACAGAGGCCCCGGTAAAGTACTGCATTTCTTTCTGGGAAATCACTCCAACGGTGGACAGCAGCTCCATAACAGCCCGCTGCATAGGCGCCGCCTTGCCACGACGGCGAAGGTGGGATTCAATCTGCTCCGGATCAGCAGCAAGGGTCAAAATCAGTTCGGTTTTGTCGCTGTTCTTGCGGCTGAGCTCTGTTTCAGCCCGAAGCCATCTCCGGCCTCGGAGCTGCTGCAGCGCCTCTTGAATGACTGGACCGCTGCCGCTCTGTCGGTAAAGGGCATCGTCCCGAATTCTGCCGCCTGCTTCCTGAATCAAGCGGATCAAGTTCCCTTGTGCGGGTTCGTCCTTGAGTCGTTCTTCCCAATCCTCTGGCAGTTTGGCCAGGGCAAAGACTTCCCGGGTTCGGAGCCAAAGGCCGGCAGGCAGCATGGCCCGAATGGCCTCATAGAAGGTGCAGAAATAACGTTCGCGCACAAAAGCAGCCAGACGAAGCATCTGTTCAGACAGAACGGGCACGGAATCCAGCAGTTCCTCCACGGTCTTCAGGCCGGCAGAGTCTCCCTCCTCCAACGTCAGGATCATTCCCTCCCGTTGGCGGTTTCCCGCCCCGAAGGGGACGCTGACACGGCAGCCGGGCCGGGCCTGGGTCAAATGCGGCGGCAATGCGTAGCTGTAGGGTTTGTCAATGGCGTAGACAAGGCCGTCAAGAGCGATCTTTGCAATCATGATACGTTCTCCCGGCGCTGCCGGAGGCAGATCACCGCAGGTATTCCTTCTTGACCTCGGCGGACAGCTTGCCGTCTGCCACCTCACGGATGGCCAGGGTCACGGGTTTTTCCGGCAGGGTGATGCCAAAGTCCCGCGCCTCAATGGCGATCTGACGAGCCCGGCGGGCGACCACGTTCACCAGAAGATAGCGGCTGTCGATGTGGGTCAAAAGTTCACTCATGGGGGGATAAAGCATGTTACAGTGCCTCCTTCAAAAGATGCTGTTGATGTTCTGTTTTCAGGGCTTCCGCCCGAAGAATGGATTGCACGTCCGAAACGGCGTCTTCCAGCCGGTCGTTGACGACAATATATTGGTATTGGGGGGCCACAAGATATTCCATCCGGGCCTGCTGCAGACGCATCAGAACCTTTTCCTCATCCGTGTCACCCCGGCCACGGAGCCGCCCGCCCAGAATTTCGAAAGACGGCGCCGCGATGAAGACAGAAATGGCGTCCGGTCGGCGCTGCATCACCTGCAAACCACCCTGGACCTCGATCTCCAAAATCACGTCAAATCCCTGCTCCAGCATTTCATCCACGGGCCCCTCCGGGGTGCCGTAGCGATTGCCCACATACTGGGCATGCTCCAGAAACAGGTCCTTTTGGATCATCTCCTCAAACATCTCATGGGAGATGAAATAATAGTGTACGCCGTCAATCTCCGTCGGGCGAATCGGGCGGGTAGTAGCGGAGACAGAGAGCCGCACCCGGGGATCTCGCTCCATCAATGCCTTGACCACAGTTCCCTTTCCGACGCCCGAGGGGCCGGAGATCACGATCAGTCTACCCTTCTTCATCCGTCTGCTCCTCTTCGTTCTGAAAACGGTTGGCTATGGTCTTCGGCTCCAGCGCCGAAAGAATCACGTGATCCGTATCCATAACCAGAACGGATTTCGTCTTACGGCCAAAGCTGGCGTCAATCAGCATGCCCCGGTCCCGGGCCTCCTGCACCAGACGCTTGACGGGCGCGGAATCCGGGCTGATTACGGAGAGCAATCGCTGTGCCGATACCATATTGCCAAATCCGATATTGACCAGTTTCATAAGCTGCCGCCTTATTCGATGTTCTGAATCTGTTCCCGGATTTTTTCCAGTTCAGCCTTCATGTCTACCACGGTCCGGGCGATTTCCAGATCGGAGCACTTGGAGCCGATGGTGTTGGTCTCCCGATTGATCTCCTGCATCAGGAAATCCAGCTTGCGGCCGATGGGCTCCGCGGCGGAAAGCATGACACGGAGCTGATCCAGATGACTGCGGAGCCGGACCGTCTCCTCGTCCACGGCCACTTTGTCCGCGAAAATGGCGGCCTCGGTGATAATCCGGGCCTCATCCACGGTGGAAGACGCCAGAACCTCCTGCATCTTGGCATAGAGCTTTTCCCGATACTCCGCCACGGAGCGGGGGGAACGCGCTTCCACGAAGGCAACCCTTTCCAGAATCAAATCAGCCTTGGCAGACAGATCCCTGGCCAGCGCCTCGCCCTCAGTGCGACGCATGGCATCATAGCTCTGCAGCGCCTGGGACACCACGCCCAAAAGCTGCTCCTTGAGCAAATCCTCGTCCTGCTCCGCTTTTTCCACCGTAAATACGTCGGGCAGTCTGGATAACGTGCTGACGCTGACGTCATCCCGGACGGGATAGCCCTCCGCAATGGAACGCAGGGCATCCAAATAGCCCTCCAGCACGGGGCGGTTCAGGCCAATACGCACGTCGGCGCTCTGGATGAGATTCACGGTGACGAAAACGTCCACCTTTCCCCGGGTGACAGACTGCTTTACCGCCTGCTTCACGGCGTCTTCGCAAAAAGCGTAGAGCCGGGGCAGCTTCACGGCACAGTCCAGGTAACGGTTATTGACGGAACGGACTTCAACGGTAATTTGCTTGTCTGCAAACGCACCCACAGCCCGACCGTAACCGGTCATGCTTTTAATCACAGTCAATTACTCCTTTGATTTGGAAATCTATGCCAAAGGTCAAAAATCAGCAGTCGATACTGTCGCAAATGCCCTCGCAGAAGCATTCACAACAGCACTCCGTAATGCATGCCGCAGATTCAAAACGAGAACAGAAGGACCCTTTTTCTCCATTCGGTGGGCTAAACGGCTTTGGTTTCGCACAAAACTTCTCCAATGCGTTTTGATATTCCTGATTTGTCGGAACCGCGTCCGCAGCCCGCCGAACAAGCTGGCTGGCCTCATCCATCCATCCGTGCTTCCAGGCCCAGATGCCCTGCAGATACAACAGCTCCGGGTCGCTGTCCCAATCCGGCTGCGCCGTCAGCAGTGCGTGTGCCTCTTCCAAATCACCCCGGTTCAACAGATCACGGACGCGACAGCAGATGGAGGGCGACACAGCCTGTTCCGGCGGAAGCAATTGCGGCTTGGCTTTCTCTGTCACGCCGTTCAAATGCTGATACGCAGATTGAATTTCTTGCCGTTTTTCGGCAGCCATGTCCCAAAGGGGCGAACCAAGGTAGTTTTCTTCGCTGAACCTGGACATCAGCCCTGAATAAGAGGCGTCAATCTCCTCCCGCGAGGCTGTTTCCGGAATATCCAGAATCAAGTACGGGGATCGCGATGCAGCATCCATAGCCTATTCTCAGCTCCCTCTATAACTTCGGCAGGACCTTAATTCGGAACCAGTTAATCAGCCTGGTAAAGGCGATGTCGTAGATAACAAAGGCTGCCAAAAGGGCTCCAATGAGAACTGCAGGGCCAATTGCGTTTTCGGTAAAATCATAGGGAATTGCATTCGCAAAAAGAGTGCCGAAGACAAAATACAGCGCTGTCATGCACGCCGCAAAGCCCAAAAGCTTCAGGGCCATGCCCACGGCAATCTTTTCAAGCCTGGTCTGCAGGTCCTCGATCAGGGCCTTCCAGATGGGATAGTGGCCGAAGAAAAAGGCAAACCACACTCCCGCCGTCTTATCCGGCAGAAGCAGCAGTGCCAAAATAGCCGCTGCGGCAGCAGACACGGCCGCCCAGCCATAACCGCAGGCAATCACCGTCACTGCAGGGAAAATCCCGGCCAAAGCCGCCAGAGAAAGGGTCACCCGGGGCAGCATCGCCGAACCCGCCAGGCAGATTACACACAGGGCGGTCACCATAGCCGAGAGGGTCAGCTTTTTGGTTTTGCTCATCGGCAGCCTCCGCACAGGCAGTTCAAACAAAGCAGGGTATTGCAAAGATTACATGCGTCGTCCATATCGCTGCGCTGATAGCTGGTCTGCCGGTAGGGTGTGTAGCCGCCCTGAACAGAGCGCAGAGCGTTCTGATACTCATAGTTGGATGGCACCATAGCGCAGGCAGTCTGATAATGCTGACGAGCCTCATCCAGCCAGCCACGGCGATACGCGATCGTTCCCTTCAGAAAGTACCACTCCCCATCCCGGTTCGGTGCGGTGTTCAGAAGCGCATCCGCGGCGTCCAGCTGATTGGCGTTGATATAGGCACGGACTTGGGCATAGGAGCTGTTGGAGCCTCCGCCGTAGCTGTAGCTGCCGCTGCTCTGCTGACCGCCGCCCTGGTACCCTCCCTGGTAGGACCCGCTTGTCCCACGGGAGCGAGTGATGGCGTCGTACGCCTCGTTAATCTCCTTCATTTTTTCGGATGCCAGATCGGCCAGCGGATTGTTTGCGTAGTTGTCGGGGTGGTATTTCTTTACCAACTCCCGGTATGCGGCCTTGATCTCACTGTCTGAGGCGGTGCGGGATACCCCCAGCACCTCGTAGGGATCCTTCATTTTGTATCTCCTGTTGTTTCAGATTTTGGTTTCTTCTTCCATAAACTTGCCTTTGCTTGAAATTTTCCTGCTTTCACCGCGAAGAATACAGCGGGAAATCCGAGATAAATAATGTTTTCCAGCAGCTTCCCATAGGCCTTCCCAGGCATCAGCTCCAGCGCTGCCCCGGCCAAATTGACAGAGCTGTCGATCAATTGGGTCATATAATCCAGGTCCTCGGCGGAAAGCGCGCCGTCAATCACCTGGAAGCGATAACGCAGGGGGTTATAGGTATCCTTATCGCAGTCCTGCTTTAAATCATCCAAGGCGTCGGCCAGATAGAGAAATCTGCCCGTATGATACAGAATCTGCTCCATGGGCCGACGCAGACCGGTATCCTGAATATCCGCCGCGCAGCCGGAGACAATCCGGGCAAAGCTGTCCGCAGTGGCGTCGATGGAAGGACTTCTTGCAGCCTCCAGCTCATGCAGCGCCGAAAGCTGCCCGGCACACAGGGCTGCAAAATCCGGCAATCGGCGGGAAGCCTTCCGGTAAGCCCGCCGAAACAGCACACTCAAACACCGGTATGGAAGACTTTTAAATAAACCCTCGTCCCGAACGTTGTCCCGAAGCTTTTCATAGCTCAGAATAACAGTGCAGGCTGCCACCGTCCCGAAGCTCTCAGGGTCCAGCGTGCAGCGCTTTCGCCCGCAAACACGGGCGGGACACCAGCAGAGGGCAGTCTCGCAGGGAGCGGCAGCGGAGGCACGAAGCAGGTAGAGAAAGGTCATATCGTAGTTGACCAGAAATCTGGCCCGGAAGCCGTATTGCTTCCCCAATGCCCTGCAGAGCCCGCAATATGCGGCGCGATAGGCAGCAAACTCTTCCTTCTCCAGCAGATCTCCCCGTGGTCTGACATATCCGAACATGGACGCCGTCCTTTACTGCTCTTCCGGAGTCACATCAGGTTCGGTGGGCGGAGCAATCACGACATCAATGTTCACAGTCTTTTCGACCAAACTGATACCGGGATGGGACTCGTTGACCACCTGACCGGGCAGCGTGATATTGACAGGCTGGGTGTAGTCCCTCAGATCCACCAGCACATAGATGCCGCTGGGGTCTGACTTGATCTGTCTGATTTCCTCCGTGCTGCCTCGTACGGTCACTTCCACATTTTTGGTGTGCACCGTATCAAAGCCGGTGGGGATGTTGAGCAGGCGGATATCCGAAATTGTAATCTTTTCCGTGCTGACGCCGGTCAGATGGATTGTGGCGCCGATCTCCGTCTCCGCGCTGATACTGAACACACCCGCAGGCAGTTCCAGCGGGAAGGTCTTTTCCAGCTCGTTGGAATCGGGAATCTCAGAAAGATCCACTGTTCCAAGCTCAAGATACCCATCCTTGAGAATGCTGTCCAGCGCTTCAATCTTGTCGGCAGGGCCTTTGACCCGGATGGACGGCGTGGATAATTCGAAGCTCGCGTTCTCGCGCTTGACGCCGCCGCCTTCCGTAAACAGAATCGTCAGCGGAATTTCCCGGGTGAGATAAACCGGCAGAGTCAGTCTGATCTGGGGCTTTCCTTCCTCGGAAAAGCTGTCCTCGGGTAGCATAATGCTGGTAAGTTCGGATAATTCAATCTCCTCTCCATTCTCATCCAGGAACTGAATCGTCGCCCTGTCTATAATCGTCTCGGTCAGAGTGGACACGTCGTAATCAAAAACGACTCTGGAGATTTTTTCGACCTCCTCTTGAGGACCGTAGACCTCGATCTGTTCGGGTTCCTGGACAACGTTCTCCCGGTCAAAGAGATAATCCTTTCCCATAGATTCAAGTCCAATCCAGTTCGGAACAATCTGGAAGTTTTTACGCTGTAATTGAGATACAGTGATGGTCACATAGTCCACGCTCTTGCCCTTGATGTCCACCTCGCTGGACCGAACTGTGTCCGGGAAGGTCACCTCGCAGGGCAGCTTGTAGGTACCGGGTTCCCGAACCTTGCTGGCGTCTGCGTTGATGCGAATGGTATCCCGGTTCAGCTTGGACTTGTTCACACGGGCCGTACTGAGCTCCAGATCTACGGTCGTCACGTCTCGGTTGGTAATGACCAACTCCCGTTCCTGCAAAACAAAGTTACCATCAATGCTGATGGGGATATCGTCTACGCCGAAGGACAGCTCCGGTGCAATAATGGTGACAACGTAGAGCCAGAGCAGTATCGCAGCCAGAAGCGAAATCAGCATGGTAACGAGTTTACGACCCTGAAACATCTCAGTTGCCTCCCTTCCTGCGAGTCTTTCCCTTGATGATGTCCAGCACGCCGTTTCGGGACTTTTCCTCTCCGATCAGCTCCTGGATCAAAAGCTTTCTCAGCGTCTCAGTGGCAAGATGGCGCTTGAGCATGCCGCCGATGGCAACGGAAATCGCACCGGTCTCCTCGGACACAATGATGACAACGGCGTCGCAGCTCTCGCTTATACCCACGCCTGCGCGATGACGGGTGCCCAAGTCGGTAGATAAGGAGCGGTTATCGGAAAGAGGCAGCACGCATCCTGCCGCTTCAATCCGGGAATCGTGAATAATCATAGCACCGTCGTGCAAAGACGCCTTCGGGAAAAAGATATTGCGAATCAACTCCTGGGAAACAGCAGCGTCCACAACCGTACCTGTGGCGACAATCTGCTCCAAAGAGATTTCCCGTTCAAAGACAATCAGCGCGCCGACCCGTTCCCGGGACATGGCGTCGCAGGCCTGAATCACCTGCTCAATGGCTTCGGGGCTGTCCTCCTGAACCTGGGCGCTGGCCAGGCCGATCAGGCCCTTCACAGAACCCTTGCCGCCCAGTCGTTCCAGAAGCCTGCGCAGCTCCGGCTGGAAGACGATAACAAGAGCTACAAATCCCAACTGAAGCACACGGTCCAACAGATAGTTCACCGTATGCAGATTAAGCAGATCCGTCAACAGAGTGGCCAGCATCAGGAAAATAATCGCCTTGGCAATTCGGCTTGCGCTGGTGGAACGAATCAGATTGATGACACAGTAAAGCATCACGGCCACGACAAGGATATCAATAATATCCGTAATCGACACCGTTGTGCTTGGCAAATTCGCAAAAAATTCTTTAATTTCTTCCATATAAAGCTCCTGTATACGCAGCGGAGGATAATCTCCCCACAGTAATCCTATTTTATCTTTAGAATTATACTCGATTTACAAAAAAAACGCAAGGATTTTCTTTTGAATTATTTCAATAAGCTTTTCGTAACTGACAGGAATCTCTCTATCTCCTTCGGTTCCGTCAGCACGGACAGGGAAAGCCGGACGGTCCCCTCCGGCAGTGTTCCACCCGTCCGGTGGGCAAGCGGAGCGCAGTGAAGTCCCGCCCGGAGGGCCACCCCTGCCCTGGCGTAGCGTGCGGCGGTCTCCTCCGGGTCACGGTTCGGCAGGCGGAACGACAGGACGCCGATCTGGTCCGGCCCGGTCCACAGTTCTGCCCCCAAGGCCCGCAGCCGAAGGACAGCATGGAGAAGCTTTTTCTCTCTTTTCAGCAGCTCCGCACGGTTTTGCAGCCTCAGCCAGCCCAGCGCAGCTCCAAGACCCGCGATTCCGGGCACGTTGAGGGTTCCGGCCTCCAGACAGTCCGGCAACTCCCGGGGCATTTTCTGATCCATGGACAGACTTCCCGTGCCGCCGAAACGCAGAGGAAGAGGCTGCTCCCGGCAGAGCAGAATACCAGTCCCCTGAGGCCCCAAAAGACCCTTGTGGCCCGGCATTGCGGTGAAGGCTGCCTGCCACCGCTCCGGGGTTACCGGCAGCAGCCCTGCAGACTGAGAGGCGTCTACCACAAATGGTATCCGCCGCTCTGCACAAAGAGCGCCGATCTGATCCACCGGCAGCAGTGCGCCGAATACGTTGGATGCATGCAGGCACACACAACAGGAAGCACCAGCGCTTAGGGCGGCTGCAAATGCCTCGGCCCAACGATCAGCGTCAAAAATCGGAGCAGTGACCGGCACGAGCTTTGCTCCAAGCCCCGTCAAGGTCCGGGTTACGGCGTTGTGTTCCAGACCCGAAAGAACCACCCGGTCCCCAGGTCGGACCAGCGTACGCAGGGCAATGTTCAGTCCTTCGGTAGCATTGGCCGTGAAACAAATCTGCTCCGGCTCCAGGCCGAAGAATTCCGATGCCAGCTTACGGGTACGGTAGACGGTTTCCTCGGCCCTAGCTGCGGCGGCGTGACCACCCCGACCCGGATTGGCACAGCTTCGCAGGGCCTCCAGCACTGCTGCGGAAACCTGGGGCGGCTTTCGAAGCGTGGTGGCCGCGTTGTCCAGATAGATCATCGCTCCAGCCTCACGTAGCTTCCGTCGGGGCGGCGGATCCAACTCCCCGCCACCGGGACCCCGGCTCGGTCCAGGACCGCCTCGGCCCGGATTCCATCCCGCTGCGGCAGCGACAGAGCGTAAGCACATCCCCCTGGAGCGATCTCCCGGGGCGCACGAAGCAGCCTGCAGCGCAGCCCGGCCCGGTCCAGGACGTCTCTCCCCTTCTGGCCCCATGTGACAGAGCGCACAGTCAAATAGCAATCATACATTTTGATCCCTCCCGACTATTCTATGCAGAAGAGTGAAAAAAAGACTCTTCTGCCGATTCGCAGCGGATTCGGCAGAAGAGTATCTTATCAGCTTTGATTGCAAAAAATCAAAACTCCATCATCTGGCTGGCCCGCATGGACAGGAAGCTGCCGTCGCAGAGGATCACATGATCAGTCAGCACCACGTCCACCATCGCCAAGGCCCGCCTGGCGTCCCGGGTGTATTCCACGTCCTCCAAAGAAGGGATCATGGTGCCGGTGGTGTGATTATGGGCAAGTACCACGCTGGAGGCATTGGCCAGCAAGGCAGCCTCCACAAGCTTCCGAAAGGGCAGATTCACCGCGTTGACGGAGCCGCGGCAGAGCTCCCGGCACTCTATCACCTTGCATTTTGCATCCAGCGAAAGAAGCCAGGCCCGTTCCTCACGAAGCCCAACAGAGCGCAGCGCAAGATAGCTGCCCAGTTCCTGTGTATTACGCAGAAAGACGTTTTTCCCAAAGCGAATGCTCTCGCTCTTTGTCCAAAGCTCCCCAACCAGATGAATCAGCACGGCGCTGCGTTCCCCAACGCCGGAAACCTTGACCAATTGTTGGATGGGTGCGTTCAGAACCCGATGCAGGTCGCCGAATTCGTCCAGCAGGGCGTGGGCAATGGGATTGACATCCCGCCGGGAGATAGCGTAGCCCAGCAGCAGCTCCAGAGTCTCCACATCAGAAAAGCCCTCCAGTCCGGTCCGGAGATAGGAAGCCAGCATACGCTGCCGATGACCGGCATGCAGGCTCTCTGCTTTCTTTTCAGAAAGCTCCATTGCTTCTTCTCCCCTTTCTCTGACGCAACAAAATGCAAAGACCCTCCGCTGCCGCGGCCCCTGCGGTATCCAGCAGGACGTCCCGAAGCTCTCCGCTTCGTCCGGCGGTGTTAGCCTGGATCAGCAATTCATCCACACAGGCAATCCCGGCAGCCAGACCCGGGATCAACAGAACGGATCCTCGACCCAAAAGCCGCAAGTCCAGATACAACAGACCGCCGAGAATGAAGTATTCAGTGAAATGAGCCAGTTTACGAACAACAATATCTGTCATGGATGGAATTGCCCGCTGCAGGAGTTCCAGGATCACGGCGCTCTCCGCGCTGGATTCCTCCGCCGTCAGAGCCGACCTGGCAAAAATGAACAAGACCCAAAGTCCGGTCACCGTCAACCCCAGCAATCGCTTCCATCGCACCGACAAAGTCGTTTCCTCCCGTTGCTTAGTAATTGTTTGCATCACTTTACCACACGGAACAGGAAAATGCAACGGTTTTTGTCTGATTACAGCCCATCGCTCAGAGCGAAAGTTAGCCTATATGTATTTTCATACTATCACAAAAAGGCGTTTTATGCAACGGATTTTCAATTTACAATCGAACCATCCTGTGATATGATAAGGAAAACGGCGGGCGGCAGATTGCTGTCTCATCGTATTATGAACAATGAACTATGTGTTCAAGATGGAGGTGCTCTTATGCCCGGACCCGGCGGCGGACTCGGTCCGCGAGGCTTCCTCACCGATGAGGAAAAGCAAAACAAGCCAAAGGTTACAAAGGCGCTCCTGCTTCGCATTCTCTCCTATCTCAAGCCCTATTGGCCCCAGTTTGTACTGGTCTTCCTGGCTATCCTGCTCTCGGCCACAGTGGGCCTGCTGCCCTCCATCATCACGGGCCGCATCGTAGACGAAGCCCTGGTGGGCAAGGACATGAAGCTGCTGGTTCAGCTTCTGCTGGCTGCCTTTGGGACTCTGACGGTCTCCCAAGTGATCGGCGTGCTGGAAAGCTACATCAACGCCTGGATCTCCCAGCGGATTATCTTCGACATGAAGAACCAGATGTACGACCATCTGCAGCACATGCCCCACGCCTTTTTCACCTCGGAAAAGCAGGGCGACATCATTACCCGGATGAACACCGATATCTCCGGAGTCAGCTCTGTGATCTCCGGAACCCTGTCCAGCATCGTCAGCAACGTGGCAACGGTGGTGACTTCCCTGATCGCTCTGTTTACCATGAACTGGCAGCTTGCCCTGGTGGGCATGGTGGTAATTCCGCTGCTGATTCTCCCCACCCGCAGCGTGGGTCAGACCCGCTGGAAGCTGTTGACCCAGAGCCAGGCAAAAAACGACGAAATGAACCAGATGATCAACGAGACCCTGTCTGTCAGCGGATCTCTGCTGGTGAAGCTCTTTGCTCGGGAGGAGCGGGAGTACGAGCGCTTTGTAGGGCTGAATGAAGAAGTCACCAAGCTCCACCTGAAAGAGCAGCGCAGCGGCAAGTGGTTCGGCGTCATCATGGGCATGTTCACTCAGCTTGGGCCCCTGCTGATCTATTTTGCAGGCGGCTGGCTCATTATCGCCAAGTCCGACTCCACCCTGACCGTGGGCACCATCACTGCCACGGTGGCCCTGATAAATCGGCTTTACCGTCCAGTCCAAAGCCTCCTGAACATTCAGGTTGACTTCACCCGATCTCTGGCGCTCTTCACCCGAATTTTTGACTATTTTGATATGCAGAATCCCATCGTTTCCAAGGACAACGGCAAAAAACCTGATATGAAGCAGGCAGACATCCGCTATGAACACGTGGCCTTCTCCTACGACCCGGAAAAGCCTTTGCTGACAGACATCGACTTTACCGTCCCCGCCGGGAAGATGTACGCCATCGTGGGTCCCTCCGGCTCCGGCAAATCCACGGTCGTCAACCTGCTGCCCCGGCTCTATGACGTGCTGGGAGGAAGCGTCACGGTGGGCGGCGTGGACGTGCGGGATATGGATCTGAAATACCTGCGCTCCAACATTGGCGTAGTGACCCAGGAGAGCTACCTCTTCAACGGCACCATTCGGGAGAACCTGCTCTACGCCAAGCCTGACGCCACCGCCCGGGAGCTGGAAGAGGCCTGCCGCATCGCCAACATTCACGGCTACATTGAAAGTCAGCCTGAAGGCTACGAGACTATCGTAGGCAACCGGGGGCTGAAGCTCTCCGGCGGCGAAAAGCAGCGGCTTTCAATTGCCCGGGTAATTTTGAAAGACCCGAAGATTCTCATTCTGGACGAGGCCACCTCTGCCCTGGACTCCATTTCGGAAAACGCCATTCAGGAGGCCCTGGAGCATCTGATGGAGGGCAGAACCAGCATCGTCATTGCCCACCGGCTCTCCACCATCCTGAAGGCGGACCGCATCCTGGTGGTCAAAAACGGCTCCATCGCCGAATCCGGCGACCACGAAAGCCTGCTGGCGCAAAACGGCGTCTACCGGGAACTCTATGAGACCCAATTCCGGACCATTTTGGAATTGGAAGGCGCGAAATAATCGCAGCGTGCGAGTTGCGCGCTCCTCCCCACGATACAAAAAATTCACAAAACAACAGTTGACAAACGAAACAAACATGTTATAATAGGTTAGCACTCAGAAATACAGAGTGCTAACCTATTTTGTTTCTCCCCATGGCGCACAGCATGCGCCGGTACATCAATCTTGTAAATCTTTTAAGGAGGCATTCCTATGAAGTTAAAGCCCTTGGCTGACCGTGTGCTGCTGAAAGCAACGGAGGCCGAAGAAACCACCAAGTCCGGCATTATTCTCTCCACCGCCAACAAGGAAAAGCCCGTCGTCTCTGAGGTTGTGGCTGTTGGCCCAGGCGGCATCGTGGACGGCAAAGAGATCGTCATGACCGTCAAACCCGGTGACAAGGTCATCGTGGCCAAGTACGCCGGCACCGAGGTCAAGCTGGACGGCGCTGAATACTCCATCGTCCGCCAGAACGACATTCTGGCTATCGTAGAATAAGCAGGAGGCTGAACAATTATGGCAAAGCAGATCATTTACGGCGAAGAAGCCAGAAAAAAGATTCAGGCTGGTCTTGACCAGCTTGCCAATACCGTCAAGGTCACCCTGGGCCCCAAGGGCCGCAACGTGGTGCTTGGCAAGAAGTACGGCGCGCCCCTCATCACCAATGACGGCGTGACCATCGCCAAGGACGTGGAACTGGAGGACGCCTTCGAAAACATGGGCGCACAGCTCATCCGGGAAGTTGCCACCAAGACCAACGACGTGGCCGGCGACGGCACCACCACCGCTACCCTGCTGGCCCAGGCTATCACCCGGGAGGGCCTGAAGAACGTCACCGCCGGGGCCAACCCCATGGTGATGCGCAAGGGCATCAACAAGGCCGTCGAGGTGGCCGTGGAAGCCATCAAGGCCAACAGCCAGGAGATTTCCGGCTCTGAGGACATTGCCCGCGTGGGCGCCATCTCCTCCGGCGACGAGGAAGTGGGCAAGCTGATTGCCGAGGCCATGGAAAAGGTCACCTCCTCCGGCGTCATCACCATTGAGGAATCCAAGACCGCCGAAACCGGCCTGGAGGTCGTAGAAGGCATGCAGTTCGACCGGGGTTATATCTCCCCCTACATGGTCACCGACACCGACAAGATGGAAGCCGTCATTGACGATCCTTACATTCTGATTACCGACAAGAAGATCTCCGTCATCCAGGAAATCCTGCCCGTGCTGGAGAAGATCGTTCAGGCTGGCAAGAAGATGGTCATCATTGCCGAGGATGTGGAGGGCGATGCCCTGGCTACCCTGCTGGTGAACCGGCTCCGCGGTACCTTCACCTGCCTGTGCGTCAAAGCCCCCGGCTTCGGCGACCGCAGAAAGGAAATGCTCCGTGACATCGCCATTCTTACCGGCGGCACCTATATTGCCTCCGATCTGAACATGGACCTAAAGGATGTTGACGTGTCCGATCTGGGCCGCGCCCGTCAGATCAAGTCCACCAAGGACAACACCACCATCGTGGACGGCATGGGCGATCCCGAAGAGATCAAGAACCGTGTCCATGAGATTCGGGCCGCCATCGAGGTAACTACCTCCGATTACGACCGTGAGAAGCTCCAGGAACGGCTGGCCAAGCTGTCCGGCGGCGTGGCCGTCATCCGGGTGGGCGCTCCCACTGAGGTCGCCATGAAGGAGCAGAAGCTCCGTGTGGAGGATGCTTTGAACGCCACTCGTGCCGCCGTGGAGGAAGGCATCGTGGCCGGCGGCGGTACCGCCTATGTCAACGCCATCCCCGCTGTGGAGCATCTGGTTGCCCGCCTGAGCGGCGACGAGAAGACCGGCGCCGCCATCATCGCCCGTGCCCTCCAGGCCCCCATCCGTCAGATCGCCGAGAACGCCGGTGTGGACGGCTCCGTGGTCTTTGAGAAGATCAAGAACAGCCGCAAGCAGGGTTACGGCTACGACGCCGCCAAGGATTCCTACGTGGATATGATCCCCGCCGGTATCGTAGACCCCACCAAGGTCACCCGTTCCGCCTTGGAAAACGCTGCCTCCATCGCCGCTTCCGTCCTCACCACCGAGTCTCTGGTGGTGGACAAGCCCGATCCGCAGGCCGACGCTGCCATGGCTGCCGCTGCAGCCGGCGGCGGCATGGGCGGCGGAATGTACTAAGCAATTGAAAATTTTCAATTGACTTTTAAACGAGAAACGTTTCGCAGAAATACACACCGTCGAATCGGCGGTGTGTATTTCTGTTTGAGGTTAAGGTATCCTTAAGGTTTTTCCGATATTATAACGGCAAAACAATGAAAGCGGTGAGCTTTATGAGACAGCTTTTTCAGCAGCTTGCAGTTTTTACGCTGGTTTTCGCTCTTCTTTTATCTCTGGCGGCCTGCGGGGAGAAGGACAGCCCGAAAGACACCGGCGCGGAACACGCGGCGGGCAGTACAGATGAACCCGGACAGCAGACCGAGACGGAAGCCTCAGCCCGAAACGAGTTCCGGACTGAGGCGGAAACCGTTTACAATGGGCTGTTTGACGACAAAGTGGTTCACGCCGTAGACGTGACCATTTCGGAGGATGATTGGGCGGATCTGTTGGAACATCCCCTGGAAAAGACAAAATACAAAACCACCGTGATCATTGACGGAGAAACCATGGAGCAGGTATCCTTCGCCACCAAGGGAAACACCAGCCTGAGCTCTGTCGCAAGCGATCCGGACTCCGACCGATACAGCTTCAAGCTGAACTTCGGAAAATTCAACAAAGGACAGAGCTATCACGGCCTGGACAAGCTCAACCTGAACAATCTCTACGCAGACGCCACTTGCCTCAAGGACTGGCTCTGCTATCGTATCTTTCGGCAGGCAGGGGTGGACGCTCCCCTGGCCAGCTATGTCTGGCTGCGGATCAACGGCCAGGATCAGGGCCTCTATCTGGCCATCGAGGAAATCAGTGAATCCTGGCTGAATCGGACTCAGGAAGGCGAGGGCGTGCTTTACAAGCCCGAAACAGAGGAACAGAATCCACCTGATGGCTTGGGGATCGGGGAGCATGGAGCAAATAGCAAGCATCCGGGATCAGAGAATCCACCGACGGCCGAGGACAGTGACCGTCAAGGCGAGGAAAACGGCGAAAATTACGGCCAGAGCTGCTTCACGGGTAATCCGCCGCAAGGCTTCCCCGGAAACGGAGAAGGTCAGGGCGGTTTCCACGGTGGGCCCGGCGGCATGGGCTTCGGAGCCACTGCCAAGGGCGCCGATCTGCGGTACACAGACGACGATCCGGACAGCTACTCCGACATCTTCGACAATGACGAAACAGTCATGGACGAAGGAGCCGAAGGCAGAGTCATCACCGCTCTGAAAGCGCTCTCCGAGGGCAAGCCCTCGGAAGCTCTGGACACGGATGAGGTCATTCGCTACTTTGCGGCACACAACTTCGTGCTGAATTACGACAGCTACACCGGCACCATGCTCCACAACTACTACCTGTACGAAAACGACGGCAAGCTTTCCATGCTGCCCTGGGACTACAACCTGGCCTTCGGCGGTTTTGGCGGTGGCTTCGGCAGCTTCGGCGGCATGGGCGGAAAAACTGGCATGGATTTCGCCAACGGGGAAGGAAATGATTCTCCCCAGCGGCCCAACGGCATGCGCGATGAAATCCCCGTCCCCGACAATATGCCAAACTCTAGCGAGATGCCTATCTCCGGTAAAATACCTAATTCCGGTGAAACAGTCGAAGGAATGCCTGATTTTGGGCAAATGGGCGGCAGTGACGCAACATCTTTGGTGAACGTTGGCATTGACAGTCCCCTTTCCGGCGCCACGGAGGAAAGCCGTCCCATGTGGGCCTGGATTACCGCGGACGAAACATATCTTGCCCGGTATTACGCGGTTTTCGAAGAGCTGCTCAGCGGCTATTTTGAAAACGGGAGCTTTGAGGCTGAGCTGGATCAAATGATTGCCCTGCTCCGGCCCTACGTAGAAAAGGATCCTACCGCTTTCTACTCCTTGGAGGAGTTTGACGCCGGGGTCAAGACTCTGCGGCAGTTCTGTGTCCTCCGGGCGGAGAGCATTCGCAAGCAGTTGGAGGGTGCGCTTGCTGCCCGTACCAAGGAACAGAACCAGGCCGCCCGGGTGGACGCCTCCGACATTGAGCTGCACGCCATGGGCGGCATGGGCGGCGGAAAAGACTCCATCCAGACGGACAGGCCGGACCGCGGCAGGGATCAGCGTCCATAGGGCTGGCAATCAGAATTTTGGTCTTTTGAGAATTGTCAAACCCGGCAAATCAGAATATCTTCTTAAACATGATAAACGGCCTCAAGCGCAGCAGCTTGAGGCCGTTATGCTCTTTCATCAGGCGGTATGCAGGCATGGCACCACATCCGTTCCGGGAAGAAGGCTTTGGTTGGATACGGGGACACGGGCGACGTGTCGTCCCGGCAAGGCACGGGCCATAAGCTATGAGCCTATAAGTCATGCGCCGCAATCGTCAGTTGTACAAGCCATACCGATCCCGCAGGGAGTGAATCATATCTGTATAAATCTCCCGGCAGGCAGCGTTGTCTTCCGCCTGGAGAGCCTTATAGCAGGGGTTCAGCCAGTCCCGGCGGAGCTCGGCGCAGACCTTGGCTTCATCGTCGCCGTAGCGCATAGCAGCCACGATGGCAGGGGCGATTTCATAGTATTCGCAGATCAGGGCGCTCCCCTGCTCTGTCTGCGACAACCAGCCGTCCCGAAATGCCCGGAAGGCCGTCAGCTCTGGGCAGTCATCCGGCTTGCCCTCGGCCTCGCAGACCGCGGTAGTGACGAAGCAAAAGCCGTGCTTCCGGAAGCCGGACTGAATCTCTTCATAAGTGCCCAGTTCAAAACGGTTGTCCGGATACTTTTCGTTGAAACGGTCCCGCAGCAGGGCAGGAAACTCCTCGCTGACGGAAAGGCCGAGGCCTCGGATGGCAGGAACCGTAAACCAGGCCAGGGTCAGCTTGTCGGAAAAAGCAAGCCGTTCCCGGGCTGCCTTGGTTTTCGCCTTGGGAGGATTCCGATGGATGTCTTCCCACTGGGCGATGAATTCTTCCACGAAGCCGGAAAGCAGGGCCTGCCGCTGGGTTGGCTGAGCGCAAATGTAGCGATCCATGGCCTCAAAAACGGGGCTCACGTCCTCTTTATAGTTCCGGTAGGCGGATTCATACAGCTTGCGGTTGAACTGCTTGAATGCATTGGGATAGTCTCGGACGCAGTCCAGAAGATGCTCCTTCACGTAGGCCAGGTCAGACTCGTCAGAAGGCTGTGTGCTGACCGCATAGTACGACGCTGACAGCTTTGCGCCGCAGTAGACGCAGGAAAACGCGGAAAGCTCCGCCGGAACCTGGATCTCCTGACCGCAGCTCTTGCAGATTCGCGAAATCATTTCCGTTGCCATATCATCACCTACCTTACTTGGCCTCACAGGCGGCAAGAATCTCCCGCAGAAGCAGGTCCCGCCCGTCTCCCTTCTCCGCGGAGAAGGGGATCAGAACGGTGGACTCAGAAAGAGACAGCGTCTGCCGGATCAGGGCCAGATTGGGCTCAATCTCAGTTTTTTTCAGCTTGTCCAGCTTGTTGGCCACCACCAGGAAGGGGCGGCCGGAGTTCTGAAAGTAGGACGCCATGGTGACGTCATTTTCCGTAGGCTTATGCCGGGCGTCCACAATCAAGACGCCCAAGGCGATCCGCTCCGGCACGGAGAAGTACTGCTCCATCAGCTTGCCCCAGCGTTCCTTCTCCGACAGGGGAACCTTGGCATAACCGTAGCCCGGCAGGTCTACGAAATAGGCCCGGTCGTCAATGCGAAAAAAGTTGATGTGGACAGTCTTGCCGGGGGTCTCCCCTACCCGGGCAAAGTTTTTCCGGTTCAGAACCCGGTTGATCACCGAGGATTTGCCCACGTTGGACTTGCCTGAAAAGGCAATCTGAGGCAGACCGTCTTTGGGGAGCTTGGCAATATCGGTGATTGAAGTGAGAAATTCAGCTTTTTGCAGGTTCATGACGGCCTCCTTTCGGCAATGGGTACGCGCCACTGATGACTGGTAACTGATGAGTGGTGGCTATCCCCTACTGCCGGATATCCGGCTTGCGTTTCCGGGGAATGGGAGGGGTAGCCAACGGCAGATTCTTGGGATCGGCGGTCACGACCAGGGGAGCATCAGGCTGGGGGAAGCGCAGAGCGGTTTCCAGCACCGTATCGGCGGTGCGCACGGTCACAAAATTCAAAGCCTTGCGAACGGTCTGATCAATCTCCTCCAGGTCCTTCCGGTTCTCCTCGGGAATAATGACGGTCTTAATCCCGTGGCGCAGGGCGGCCATTGTCTTTTCCTTCAGACCACCGATGGGGAGCACCCTGCCACGGATGGAAATTTCACCGGTCATAGCCACGTCCCGGCGGACTTTAGCGCCGGTCAGTGCGGAGACCAACGCCGTGCAGACGGTAACGCCTGCGCTGGGTCCGTCTTTGGGCACGGCCCCCTCGGGGAAGTGGACGTGAATATCCTTCGTCTTATAGAAGTCCTCGGCTATACCCAGACTCTTGGCCCGGGAGCGGATAAAGCTCATAGCAGCTTGGACGGATTCCTGCATGACCTTGCCCAGGTTGCCCGTCAGCTCCAGCTTGCCGGTGCCCTCGACCACATTGCATTCTACCTCCAGCATCTCGCCGCCCACGGAGGTCCAAGCCAAACCGTTTACCAGGCCCACAGGGTCCTCCTCCGGAAGACGGTCCGGCAGGAAGCGGCGGACGCCCAGGTACTTCTCCAAATTAGCGGAGGTGACAGTGATCCGGGACGTCTCGGGGTGTTCCAGCAGCTCCATATCCGCCCGGCGACAGATCTTTGCCAGTTCCTGCTCCAGGCGGCGCACGCCGGATTCTCGGGTGTAACAGGCGATAATCTCCCTCAGGGTGCTGTCCGGCACCCGGAGCTGGGATTTCTTCAGACCGTGACGCTCCTTCTGCTTGGGCAGCAGGTGGTTCTTGGCGATCATCACCTTTTCTTCATCCGTGTAGGAATCCAGATGGATAACCTCCATCCGGTCCAGCAGGGGCCGGGGAATGGTATCGTCCGTGTTGGCAGTGGTGATAAACATGCATCTGCTCAGGTCGAAGGGCAGCTCCAGGAAGTTATCCCGGAAAGCGCTGTTCTGCTCCGGGTCCAGGACCTCCAGCAGAGCCGCGGAGGGGTCCCCCCGGTAGTCGGAGCCCAGCTTGTCGATCTCATCGAAGAGAATCAGCGGGTTGTTGCTCTTCACCTGGGTCAGGGCAGCCAGGATCCGCCCCGGCATGGCGCCGATATAGGTCTTCCGATGGCCACGGATCTCGGCCTCGTCATGGACGCCGCCCAGAGAGATTCGGGCCAGTTTTCGATTCAGGCAGGCGGCAATCGAGGATGCGATAGAGGTCTTGCCCACACCAGGAGGGCCTACCAGACAGAGGATCTGGCCCCGATTCTCGGGGGCCATCTGCCGGACTGCCAGAAACTCCAGGATTCGGGTCTTGACCTGCTGAAGGCCGAAGTGATCTTGATCCAGCAGCTTCCGGGCCTGTTCTACGTTCAGCCGCTCCTTGGTGGATTCATTCCAAGGCAACTCCAGGGCCACGTCAAGATAATTGCGAATAACAGAGGCTTCGGAGGAACCGAAGGGCTGCTTCCGAAGACGCCTGACCTCCTTCAGCAGCTTCTCTTCGGATTCGGCAGGCAGGTGGAGGGCTTTGATCTTCTCATCGTAATCGTCGGCGTCGTCGTCCTCTTCCCCCAGCTCCTGGCGAATGGCCTTCATCTGCTCCCGCAGATAATAGTCTCGCTGGTCCTTGTTCATACTCTCCTGGGCCTTGTCCTGCATCTCTTCCTCAATGGAGAGGATGTCAAGCTCATGGTTCATCAGGTGATTGCATCGGAACAGCCGCTTGCCGGGATGCGTCTGATTCAGAAGCTGCAGCTTGTCTTCAAAACGGAAGGATGCTGCCTGGGCGGTAATATCGCTGACCTCGCCGGGGTCCTTGCTGGCCAGCATCCGGAGCATTTCCTCGTGGAGGGGCCGCTGGCTCACCTCCATATACTCCTCAAAGAGCCGATAGGCGGTTCGCATCATGGCCTCCAGCTTAGGGCCAACATTCAGCGGCTCGTCCGGCAAGGTGGCAATTCTAGCGCATAGGTAGGGCTCGGTTTTCAGTGCCGCGACAACCCGGGCACGGTTCAGACCGGTCACCAGCAGACGTGCAGCCTCCCCGGGCACCCGAACGATCTGCTTGATCTGGGCCACAGTGCCAACGGCATTCAGCGCATCAAAGTCGGGATCGTTGTCCAGCACAGAATGCTGGGGCAACAGCAGAACGCGCTGATCCGCCTTCATGGACTTCTCAATGGCCCGCAGAGATTTTTCCCGGCCCGCCTCAAAGTGCATAGTGGCATGGGGAAAGGCCACAAGTCCTCGCAGGGCAATCACGGGAAGCTGTTCGTATTCGATTCGTTCTTCCATGGATAAAACCTCCTTTCAGGAGAAAAAAGACGCAAAAAGGGAGAGACGCCCCCCTTTTCGCGTCATGCAGTGTTGATTTCAGGATGCGGGAATTCGCTTGGGCTCTCCCCGTTCCAGCAAGGGCCGATCTCCGCCACGGACCGAGGCCTCAGTAACGGTGACCTTGTTGATGGTCTTGTCGGAGGGGATTTCGTACATCACAGGGGTCAGAATGCCCTCCATGACAGCCCGCAGACCCCGGGCGCCGATCTTCCGCTCTACAGCCAGTTCTGCCACCGCCGTCAAGGCCTCAGGCGTGAACTCCAGCTCCACGCCGTCATAGGACAGCATCTGCTTGTACTGCTTGCACAAAGCGTTCTTGGGCTCTGTAAGGATACGGACCAGGTCCTCGGGGGACAGGTCGTGGAGACTGGTAATCACAGGCAGACGGCCCACCAGCTCGGGGATGATGCCGAATTTCAGCAGATCGTGCGGCTGGACCTGGCGGAAGAGCTCGCCGACCTTCCGGTCCTTCTTGCTGGACAGCTCGGAGCCGAAGCCCAGAGAGCTGCGATCCACCCGGCGCTCGATGATCTTGTCCAGGCCATCGAAAGCGCCGCCGCAGATAAAGAGAATCTTGGAGGTGTCGATCTGGATGAACTCCTGTTGGGGGTGCTTCCGGCCGCCCTGGGGCGGCACGTTGGCTACCGTGCCCTCCACGATCTTCAGCAGCGCCTGCTGGACGCCCTCGCCGGAAACGTCACGGGTGATGGAGGTGTTTTCGCTCTTCCGGGCGATCTTATCCATTTCATCGATATAAATGATGCCCTGTTCCGCCCGTTCGACGTCAAAGTCAGCCGCTTGAATCAGCCGGAGCAGGATGTTTTCCACATCCTCGCCCACGTAACCGGCTTCGGTGAGGGTGGTAGCGTCTGCAATTGCAAAGGGCACATCCAGAATCTTTGCTAGAGTCTGGGCGAAGAGCGTTTTGCCGGAACCAGTGGGACCAATCAGCAGGATATTGCTCTTCTGCATCTCCACGTCGGATTCCTCGCCGAAGTAGATGCGCTTGTAGTGGTTGTAAACCGCCACGGAGAGGGCAATCTTGGCCTCCTCCTGACCGATGATATAGTTGTCCATGTACTCCTTGATCTCCCGGGGGGTGGGGAGCTTCTCGGGGTCATGCTCGAAGCGGTTATCCGTCTCATAGAGGTCTTCGCGGATCAGGCTGTTGCACAAATCCACGCACTCATTACAAATATAGACGTTGTTGGGCCCGGACATCATTCGCTTGACCTGTTCTTGCCGCTTACCGCAGAAGGAACAGCGGACGCCTTTTTCATTTGCCAACAGAGTCACTCCTTTCGGGCTTGCAGGCGCAAACGCTGCGCCGCTGCCGGGGAATTAACGGTGGTCGATCACCTTATCGATGATGCCGTAGGCCAGGGCCTCCTGAGCGGTCATAAAGTTGTCACGCTCGGTATCGGCAGCGATCTGCTCCAAGGGCTTGCCGGTATTGGCAGCCAGAATCTGATTCAACTTCTGCTTCATGCTCTGGATGCGGCGGGCCTGGATCTGAATGTCCGTGGCCTGGCCCTGGGCGCCGCCGGAGGGCTGGTGGATCATGATCTCCGCGTTGGGCAGCGCCATACGCTTGCCCTTGGTGCCGGCGGAGAGCAGGAAAGCACCCATGGAGGCCGCCATGCCGATGCAGATGGTGGACACGTCGCACTTGATATACTGCATGGTGTCGTAAATGGCAAGGCCGGAGGTGATGACGCCGCCGGGGCTGTTGATATAGAACTGAATGTCCTTATCCGGGTCCTGGGCCTCCAAATACAGCAGCTGAGCCACGATCAGAGAGGCGGTAGTGTCGTTGACCTCCTCGGAAAGCATCACGATCCGGTCGTTCAGAAGGCGGGAGAAGATGTCATAGGACCGCTCGCCGCGGCTGGTCTGCTCGACCACGTAGGGGACTAAGCTCATGGTCATTCTCCTTTCAAAAGTCGGGGCCGATGGAACGCATCGGCCCCGCCAAACTGATTGCTAATGCATTGTAACCTTGTGAGAGGCGAATTATTCCTCCACAGGGGCGGTGGCTACGGCCTGAGCCACAATCAGATCCCGGGCCTTGCGGACCTTGAGGTCGGTGGTGATGTCCTCAGCAGGAACAGCGGCCTTGATCTTCTCGATCTCCATGCCGTACTGCTCGGCCAACTTCTGGTACTCGGCGTTCAGATCCTCCTCGGTTGCTTCGATCTTCTCGGCCTCGGCAATGGCGTTCAGCACAACGCGCAGACGGACCTGCTTCTCGGCAGAGGGACGAATGCTGTTCTTGAAACCGGACAGGTCGCCGCCCAGCATCTTGCTGTACTGCTCCAGGCTCATGCCCTGAGAGCGGAGCTGGTAGTCGAAGTTCTGAAGCTCGGTGTTGACCTCGTCTTCCACCATGGCGGCGGGAAGCTCCACCTTGGCGGCCTCGGAAACCTTCTCCATCAGAGCGGACTCAAAGGCCCGATCGGCATCCTCATGCTGCTTCTGCTCCAGATTCTTGCGGATGTCGGCCCGGAGCTCCTCCAGGGTGTCGAACTCGGAAACGTCCTTGGCCAGCTCGTCGTCCTTGGCGGGAACCTGAGTCTCCTTGACCTCATGAACCTTTACCTGGAAGACCACGGGAGCGCCGGCCAGTTCCTTGGCATGGTAGTCCTCGGGGAAGCTGATGTTCAGATCCTTCTCCTCGCCGGCGGAAACACCGATGATCTGGTCCTCAAAACCGGGGATGAAGGTATGGCTGCCCAGACGCAGCTCATAGCCTTCCGCGGAGCCGCCGTCAAAGGCGACGCCGTCTTTCAGACCCTTGTAGTCGATGACAACCGTGTCGCCCTCCTGGGCGGGACGCTCCACGGTGACGATCCGGGCGACCTCATTGGCCTTCCGGTCCAGCTCAGCCTCCACCTGCTCGTCGGTAACGGCAACGGCGGTCTTGGGGGCCTCAACGCCCTTGTACTGGCCAAGCTCAACCTCGGGGTAGAGTTCGGTCTCGATGGTCAGTTCCAGAACGCCGTCCTCCCGGACGTTCATATCGGTAACAGAGGGCTGACCCACGGTCTTCCAACCCTGGTCCAGGACAGCTTCCCGGAACACGTCGGGGAATATCTCTTCCACGGCGTCGGAGTGGAAAACCTGAGCGCCGTAGAGGTTCTCGATCATCTTCCGGGGCGCCTTGCCCTTGCGGAAGCCGGGAACTGCAATATACTTGCGGTTCTTCAAATAGGCCTTGGAAATACCTGCCTCGAAGACTTCCTTTTCAACCTCGACGTGGACGGTCAGCTTGTTGTTCTCTCTGTTTGCGCTTTTGACATTCATAGTATTTTTTCCTCCTGTGTGGCGACGTTCAGAGTTCAGGGTTCAAGGTTCAGAGCCCGCATCTCTCGTCTCCTGTTGCCTATTGCCTGTTCCCTATTGCCTAATCCCATATATAGTAGCAGAAAAGCAGGAAAATGCAAGTATAATTTTATGAATTTTATCAGGTTTTCACGGGAATCGGCGTAAAATTGACGTAATCCGCGGAAACCAGGCGAAAGTCAATGCCCTCAAAGTCTCCAATGACTGCCAGGCGGTGGCTTTCCGCGTGCAGATGGCCGTACCAGCACTGCTTCACGTCGTAGCGGTGGAGCAGATCCAAAATGGGCTGACAGCGATAGCCCCGGTAGATGGGCGGGTAATGGAGAAAACAGATCTTCTCCCGGTCCCCTGCCGCCCGCAGAGAGCTTTCCAGCCGGATAAGCTCACGGTTCATAATCCTTTCGTCGTGGGCGGTGCCCTTCTCCTCCTCGAAAAACCAGCCCCGGGTGCCGCAGATGGCAGCATCGCCGTACTCGTAGCAGTTATTGTTGAGGATCCAGAGATCAGAGAAAGACTGTTCGGCGCAGAATTTATAAAATTTGGAGGCGGTGGTCCACCAGTAATCGTGGTTTCCCTTCAGGATGATCTTCCGGCCGGGGATGGCGCTGATAAACGCAAAATCATCTCTGGCCCGCTCCAGGTCCATGGACCAGCTCAGATCTCCCAGAAGCACGGTGGTATCTTCCGGGCAGATGCAGGAAAGCCCCGTCCGAAGTCGGTCCACGTAGCCCGCCCAGAGGGGCCCGAACACATCCATAGGCTTGTTCGCCTCAAAGGACAGATGCAGGTCGCCGATGGCGTAGAGCATGGAAATCTCCTTTCCGTGGATTCGCTATCTCCCAACCCGGGATCTTTGCAGATGCTTCAAAGCAAAATGGACCGCGTTGTTATTGAACACGTTATTGACAGTCTCTTCCTCTTCCCCCTGCTGGAGTAGCCATCGGCCCAGATCGTTCCAACTCTCCACACCGGTAAAGCCCGTGGGTAGCCGGTCGCAGCCGTCCAGATCGCCGCCGACAGCCAAGTGATGAAAGCCGCCCAGGTCCAGGAAGTGATCCATGTGCCGCTTGAAATCAGAGAAGTCCGCAATCCCCTTCTCATTCAGGAAGGGGGCGTAGAGATTCAGACCTACCAAGCCTCCCAGGTTGCAGATCACCTTGAACTGCTCGTCGGTGAGATTACGGCTGTGGGCGCAAATGGCACGGCTGTTGGAATGGCTGGCGACAATCGGGGCGGTGGTTACGTCAATCAGATCCCAGAAGGCCTTCTCAGACAGGTGGCTCACGTCAATGACGATTCCCAACTCCTGCGCCCGGCGGACGAAGGCCTTGCCCAGGTCTGTAAGCCCCTGATCCGTGCCTTGAGGGCCAGCCAGCGCGTTGGGATAATTCCAAGTCAGGGTGGTCATCAGGAAGCCCAGCTCCTTCAGTTCCTCCAGCCGATCCGGGTCGCAGCCGATAGCCTCCGGGCCCTCCAGGGATAGAAACACCCCCTGCTTGTTCTCCTTCGCCGCGACGATCAGGTCTTCCACGTTCCGACAGAGCTTCGCAGTGGTATTGTTCTGCCCCAAATGGGAATAGAAGTCGGAAACAGCGTTCAAAAACCGTGCCTCCGCCAGGGGCGCCGGCAGGGGGAGCCCTTCTCTATCATAGACGCAGCAGAAGGCGTAAAACTGGTGGTGGGTCAGCAGTCTGCCCGCCCGTTCAAGATCGATGTGCAGATCGTTGGAAGCCCAGTCCTTATGCTGAAGGCTGAGCTCCACGGCAGTATCGCAGTGAAGGTCAAACACGGGAAACTGTTCTCTCATTGAAACGCGTCCTCCAAATGATGAATGATTGGATTTTTTGTCTGCTCCCCCGCGGGGGCGTAAATCTCTACCACGTCAAAACGGGGCTGGAGCTCCGTTTCACGCTGACTCAGCCAGAGCTCGGCCGTGGTGCGAAGCCGGCTTTGCTTGCGAAAGTCCACAAACTCCGCGGCACGGGCCACAGCGGCGGACTTTCGGAGCTTCACCTCCACAAAAATCAGATAAGTCCGGTCGGCGACGATCAGATCAATCTCTCCAAAACGACAGGAAAAGTTCCGTTCCAGGATACGATAGCCCTGCTTTTTTAAATATTTCGCGGCCTGGTTCTCACCCCAGGCGCCAATCCCGTTACGCCGATCCATGGTTTTTCAGGAAGGTCCGCCGGTGGATGGGGCAGAGCCCCAGCCGGTCGATGGCCGCATAATGGGCCTTCGTGCCGTAACCCTTGTGGATGGCAAAGCCGTAGCCCGGATAGAGATCGTCATATTGAATCATAAGTCGATCCCGGGTGACCTTGGCCAGAACGGAGGCCGCGGCCACAGAAGCGCAGCTTGCATCCCCCTTCACAACGGTCCTGGTTGGCAGACCCAAACCGGGGTCCCGATTTCCGTCCACCAGGCAGAGATCCGGCCGCAGTCCAAGCTGCTCCACAGCCCCCCGCATGGTCCGATAGGTAGCCTGGAGGATATTAATCTCGTCGATGGTCTTCTCGTCCACAAGACAGACCGCCCAAGCAAACGCCTCGGCAGCAATCACGTCATAGAGCGCTTCTCTCCGCTTTTCTGAAAGCTTTTTGGAATCATTCAGCCCATCGATCACCAGGCCTGCCGGCAGAACGCAGGCCGCCGCGCAAACCGGCCCAGCCAGAGGCCCACGCCCCGCCTCGTCGATGCCGCAGAGAACGGCAAAGCCTTCCCTGCGAAGCTCAGCTTCATAATGGTACAAATCTGTCATAGTACTCTCCGAGTGCGCGTGCAGAATGCAGAACGCATCATGCACGTTGATTTACACGGGATGTTCCAAGGTAAAACGCCCCAGCTTGGAGCTTCTGTACTCTTCCAGCAGGACGTTTGCCATTCGATCCATGTCCAACTGGCTGCCGGGAAGCAGGAAGCCCCGCTTTCTCGCCGCCTGTTCCATCAGGGCAAAGCCCCGGGCGGCGGGGGTCAACTCCGGGAAGTCCGCCGGGAACAGGCTGTCGTCCAGCTTGTAACGATCCCGCAGGGCCTGAGGATAGTCCTGCCAGAGCTGCGCCATAAGCCGGGCGGCGAGGGTTTCGGTATCCAGAATGTCATCCTTGACCGCTCCGGTCCAAGCCAGGCGAAGTCCCACCTCCGGGTCCTCGAACTTGGGCCAGAGGATGCCAGGCGTGTCCAACAGCAAAAGGCCCTGGTCCACTGTGACCCACTGCTTGCCCCGGGTGACGCCGGGACGGTTTTCCGCCTTGGCGCCCTTCCGTCCCGCCACCTGGTTGATAAAGGTGGACTTTCCTACGTTGGGAATGCCCACAATCATGGCCTTGAGGGGCTTGCCCGCCATGCCCTTTTCCGCGTAGCGTCGGCGCTTCTCCGCCAGCAGCCGGTTCAGAGCGGGGGAAAAATCCGTAATCCCCTTGCGGGCTTTGCAGTCCGTCTGGATTACGGAAAAGCCCCGGGCTTTGAAATGGTCGGCCCAGGCTTTTGTCCGCGCCGGGTCGGCCATGTCGATTCGATTCAAAATGATCATGCGGGGCTTTGACCCACAGATGGCGTCAATATCCGGGTTGCGGGAGGAAATCGGGATCCGGGCGTCAATGATCTCGCATACCGCGTCTACCAGCTTCAACTCGGCTTCCATCATCCGCCGGGTTTTGGTCATGTGCCCGGGATACCATTGGATGTTCATTTCATCAGTCATAGATGTCCCCTATTCTCTTCCAGTTCCTGGCGTTGCCCTGCTGGGTATCCTGCCCTGGGAAAAGCAGCCACAGTGCCTTGCCTGCGATAAAACGGCCATCCACCATGCCCACTTCCGGGGAACGGCTGTCCTTTGAGTCGTTGCGGTTGTCGCCCATGAGGAAATAACAGCCTTCCGGGACCTGGACGGAATACCCATCCGAAGGAATGCCCCAGGGAAGCATGGGCTCGTTGATATAATCCTCCGGCTGCTTCTCACCGTCCACATAGACATGCATGCACAGATCGTCCACCCCAATCCGAAAGGAAACGGTCTGTCCTCCTGTTGCAATCACTCGCTTCACAATCGGTTTCCCGTTTTCATAGCTGGGCACACAGGCCACCACAATATCACCCTGCTCATAGGAAGAGCAGAGGAAATTGCTTCGGAGGATCAAATAATCTCCAAAATTGCCCACCATTTCATTCTCTCCTACCAGGGTGGGATACATGGAACTGCCGGACACGCCTACCAATCGCACCGCCAGCACGAAGGTAACAACAATCACAGAGAGCATGCATACCACATCGTGAACCACGGAATACACCGTCCCCGTGAAGCCCTTGGCTTCAAAGGGGTCCGGCGCTTTTTTTGATTTTTTGCGCTTCGGAACCTTCAGCGCAAAGGATTCCGCTTCGCTCATTTCGAGTTCATTGGATTCTGGTTCGCTCATAGCAGCCTCCAGGGTGGTCGGGCAAAATGCCTGCCTGTTTGAGATGGCGATTCACTCGTCAGTCGTAAATATTTCCGATCCTGCTCCAATCCCGGGCGTTCTCCTCCCATATGTTCTGCCCAGGGATAGTAAGCAGCAATGCTTTTCCCACGATGTAGCGCCCGTCAACCATACCCACGTCGTCATATCGACTGTCCCAGGAATGGTTCCGATTGTCGCCCATCAGGTAATAGCAGTTCTCCGGCACCGTGACGGTATAGCCGTCACGAGCGTTTCCCACAGCGTGCATGGGTTCGTTAATGCGATCCTCGCTCTGGCGCACATCATCCACATAAACATGGAGAAAGCCGTCTTCCTCCTGCCGGAAGCTGACAGTCTGGCCGCCGCTCGCAATCACCCGCTTAACAATGGGCTCTCCCTCCTGAAAATAGGGAATGCAGGCAACAACGATATCCCCCTGCTCATAGTCGGAGCAGAGAAAATTGCTGCGGAGAATCAGATAGTCGCCCCCCGTGCCCAGATCCTTATCCTCTCCAACCAGAGTAGGATTCATGGAAATCCCGCTGACCCCAACCAACCGGGCGACAAACACAAATGCAACCACAATTATGGACAGAATGCAGATTACGTCGTGGACCACGGAATAAATGGATCCGGCAAAGCCCTGTGGTTCATAGGGATTGGGCTTTTTCTCTTTTTTCTTCGGGGTCTTCGATTCTACAGTTTCGTTGATGTTCAGATCGTCCAAAGCAGCCTCCTGATTATTCGGGCATTCAGCCCGCACTTATTTATTTTATATTATAAATCTTTTTGGCGCAAATGCCAAGCACTTTTTTCTAAAAAAAATGTAAACCTGCACAAAAAGCAATGCCGATATTTGCAAAATCCGATAATTTCTTCTGGCAGAATTTCTATTGATTTTTTGCTTGCAACGGGGTAAAATAGAATCAGAAATCAAATGGAGGCAAAATTCATGAGCGAACTGTTCGGAGACGACTTTATCACCATCACCGACGAGGACGGCGTCGAATACGAGTTGGAGGTTCTTAGTTCTGTGGAATACCAAGGCAGCACTTACCTTGGCGTCTGTCCTGCCGATTCCGATGAAGACGCGGAGTTGGAGGTCAGCGTTCTCAAGGTTGTGATGGAAAACGGCGAAGAGATTCTGGAAGCTGTGACTGACGAAGACGAGTTAGCCGCCGTCTATGATCTCCTGCTGGACGAATACGAAGAAGAGCCGGAGGAAGACGAGTAAACGCAGTGCCCTGTGCTGCGTTCGGGGAAAGCCCTCGACGCCTGCACTGCAGCCATAATCAATAATACTTAAAACACCCTGCTTGGTGCGTGATGTGCCCTTTTAGACCCACAACATTTTTACGGGACGCTGGAACTTCCTTGGCGGATTGTAGACCTCCCGCGTGGCTTGCCCGCGGAAGCTGGGAACAGAGAAACCCTGGAGCGGCGACCCACCTGCCAGTAACGTGCAGGTTATAAATGGGTGCACACGGCTTGAGCGGGGTTTTTTTGCATTCTTTTCGGTCGATTCTGCAAAATGTGAACTTTTCACTTTTTCTCAAACTTTCTCTTGCAACTTGTACCAAATAGCTGTATAATAAGCCACGATCGGCCCGAGTCAAATGGGCCACAGCAAATTTTGAGAGGATTGATGAATCAAATGAGCGCATCTGCATCCAAAAGGAAGCGCAAAGAGCTGGAAGACCAGGGTCTTTCCGCAAAAAACGTTGTCGTAAAGAGAGAAAAAGAGGTACGCAAAAAGACGACCCGAAACGTGCTGGTGTTTTTCCTTACTGCGGTTATCTGCATTGCGGCCATTGTGGCCGTCATCAAGCTGGTGAACCGTCCCAGCTTTGATTCCGGCGCCGCCGTCGTGACAGTAGGCGAAGAAAAAGTTAGCGTCCCCGTTTATAACTATTTCTACAGCATGACCGCAAACAACTTCCATTCATACTATTCCCAGTATATTCAGCCCGGTGTTTCCGTTTCAAAGCAGCCCAATCTCTTTGGCAACGGTTCCATGGAGGACTACCTGATCGAGCAAACGAATACCAATCTTCAGGAGGTTCTGAATGTTGTCGCCGAAGCCAAAAAGAACGGTTACAGCATTACCGAGGAGGACAAGGCTCAGATTGAAAGCAATGTGAAAGCCCTTGAAACTGATGCCGAGAGAAATAATTACAGCACTGAACGGTATATCCGTTCCCGCTTCGGCGAAGGCTGCAATCTGGATAACTATAGAGAATACCTGGAGCTCATGGCCATCTTCTCCGGCTATGCCCAGAAGCTCACCGAGGAGTTCAAGCCCACAGCGAACGATCTGGCGGCTGAATATCAGAAGGACCCCACCGCTTATGATCTGGTTTCTTTCACCTACGCTTCCGTGTCCGCGGAATCCACCAAGATAGAAAACGACAAGGGCCTGACTCCCGTCAGCGCTACTGATCCCACAGCCAGCACGGAGCCCACCACCACTCCTACTACCTACACCGATGAAGCAAAGGCAGCAGCCAAGGAAAAAGCAGAAGGCTACGCCAAGGAGATGCCGGAGGACGCCCAGACCGTGACCTACTCCATGAGTTATGTGTCTTCCCTATTCACTGAGGAGATCGCAACCTGGCTCTTTGACGAAGCCCGCAAGGAAGGCGACGTGAAGGTCTTTGCCAGAAACGAAGCAGGGACATACTATTACACCATCCGCTTCGACAACAGAGACACCAACGACTACTGCCTGGTGGACGCCAGCTTTGTCACCATCACCAAGGACAAAGAAAACACAAAGATCGAGGAAGGCCAGAAGACCGCCTCCGAGAAGCACGACGCACTGCTGGCCGCCATTCGCGACGGCATGACCAACGAGGAGTTCCAGAAGGCCGTTGGAGACCTTGGCCTCACTGTTAACAACAGCACTATAACTCGTACCTACTCCATCAAAGAAATCCGCGAATTCCTCTACGATTCCAGCCGGAAGGCCGGCGATCTGCTGACCTCCTATGAGGACGACACGACCTATTATGTGGTCCGCTACGTGTCCACCGCGGAGGAAACCTACCGGGATCAGCTGGTAAAATCCACTCTGTGGGAAGAGTACTACAGCAAGCTCACCAGCGCCAACAAGCTGACGACTGACGCAGACTTGATGCAGTACGCTTCCACCGACCTGGCCTTCAGCAGCAGCTCCAGCGGAAGCTGACAAAGATTTATTCTAACAGCAAGAGGTATCGGCTTTGATCCGATACCTCTTGTTTTTATAGCTCCGTCATGGAATCCGTAGCGAAGAAATATAGCAGCCTTCGAACCACAGGCCGTTCAAAAATTCGGCTGAGAGCAGAGGCGTAGGCATCCAACTGGGGTCGGTACTTCTCCCCTGCCCGGGCCTCTTCGCCAGGAACAACCCGGTCGGTTTTAAAATCAACTACGGTGATTAGTTCATCTCGGAACAGGCAGCAGTCCGTGACGCCCTGGAGGAGAATCCGCTCCCCTTTCGCATCAGGATACCATTTCTCCGCAGGTGTCAGGACGGAAAACTTGAATTCACGCAACACCCGGTCAGCCCCGCGGATCAAGTCTCCCAAGGGACCTTGAAAAACACGCAGGAGCTTAGCTGGGTCCACCGCCTCTGCCTGAGCCGCAGTGAGAAAGTCCTCCTCTACCATTCGCCGAAGCTGAGATTGAATGTCCTCCAAACAATCTACACGGGAGAAATCCAGATACTGCATAGCCTGGTGGACCGCAGTTCCCTTCTGGGCCGGCGTCAACGGTTTCTCCCTCTGCATCAGCATTGGTCTGCGCAGGGACAGCCGGGAGTAATCCTCCCGGGGCGCGCCGTCGTCCGCCTCCCGGTCTAATTCCCGTCCTTTAAGCTGGGTCGCGGTCAGCTTGGAGGGAACAGTCTGTGCGGCAACATGGGAATAGCCGAAGCTGAGACTTTCCCGCAAGGCCTCGGCAGTAACTGTCCCCGGCAGCCGGGCAGGCCTTTCAGCCTGGATCGGCGATGCTGACTCTGCGGGAACCTCCTGCCAGGTAATCCGCCAAGGATAATCCGAAACAATGGTTCCCTCCGGCTTTCCAGCAACAGCGTGAAGCTCTCCTGCCTCCGTCCGAAGCAGTGCTGTTTGCAGCACCCAATCCCCGGGACAGGCGGCATCCGCCGCCAGTTGTTTGGCCGTCTCCGGGGTCAACTGGGTGACAAGGCTCTGGAGCTTTCCGTGAAGCTTTTCCCCGCAGCAGCTCATAATCAGCATATCTCTGGCCCGGGTCATAGCCACATAGAGAATTCGCAACTCCTCGGAGAGATTATCCTGCCTGAGTTGACGGGCGATGGCCGCCTTGGCAATGGAATGGAAGCGGATGTGCGCAGCTCTGTCATAAACCGAACAACCTGCTCCAAGGCTGCTATGGAAGAGGACGGGTTCCTTTAGGTCCTCCGTATTGAAGCGCCGGGACAGGCCGCAAAGCAGGACAACCGGAAATTCAAGACCCTTGGACTTGTGGACGCTCATGACGGTAACCGCGTTCCCCACCGGTTGGGATGTGGGAAGACCACCCCGGTCCCGGAGAGAATCCACATAGCACAAGAACTGATGCAGACTTTTCTGGCCGCCCTCGGAGAAGGAAGCCGACAACTCAAAAAAGGCCCAAAGCCTTCGCAGTCTGGCGGGGCCGTCCTTCATGGCACCGTAGACACCGTCCAAATCCACCGTCTTCCGAATCTTTTCCAGCAGAGCAGACAGCGAGAGGTCCCTTGACAGGACGCGAAGATGCTCCAATGCGGACAGGGCAGCAGCAAGGGATGGTTCCTCCTGCGCCGCCGCAGAAAGAGCGTCCCATAGATCCGTGTCCCGGGAACCTCTTGCCCTGGCCAGCGTCCCGGCGGAAATCCCGAAAATGGGACTCAGCAGTGCCCCGGTGAGCGGTATATCCTGGTGGGCATTGTCCAGCACTTGAAGCAGACATAGCAGCGCCTGTATCTCTGAGGCGTTCAGCAGATCCTCGCCGGTATCGCTTGCAGCGGGAACTCCCAGGCGCTGTAATGCTTCCAGGTAGCTCTCAGCTACGTTTTTCGGGGATCGCAGAAGGATTACAATATCGCCGGGCTCCACCGGCCGGGTTTTGTCCCCGTCCCGGATGGGCGTTTGAGTTTCCAGCAGTTCCCGGATCCGTCGGGCAGCAAAAGCAGCCTCCACCCGGTTTTTTTCCGGGGTATCGGCATCTTCTTCATCCTGCGCCGTAGAGAGACAGTGAAGCTCCACCTGAGTCTGTGGCAGGGAGAGCATCTCCCGGCCGGGCCGAAGCGTCTCAAGAGGCCCGTAATCCAGGCCCCCCACCTGGGGAGACATGCACAGACGAAATACGGAATTGACGGCCTCCAACACGGCTTCTCCGGAGCGGAAATTGTGGGAAAGCAGAATACGCTGTTTGGAAGTAGGATCTGTTGAATCTGCGTCTGGATAGCACTCGTATTTCTTTAAGAAAATGGCCGGATCGGCCAGACGGAAACGGTAGATAGACTGCTTCACATCCCCCACAAAAAAGCGGTTTTTACCGTCCCGGGACAGCGCCCGGAAAATGGCGTCCTGAACCTGGTTGGTGTCCTGGTATTCGTCCACCATGATCTCCCGATATCGCTCCCCGATCCTTTGGGCCGCCGGAGTTGGCGACACGCCGTCGGGCTCCAGCAGCAGACGAAGGGCCAAGTGCTCCAAATCAGAGAAGTCCATTGCATGAATGCGGCGCTTTTCCGCAGAAAAGCGATCCGAAAATTCTCTGGTCAGTTGAAAAAGAGCGCGAAGAGTCACTGCAGTTTCGGCCAAATCATTCAGAACCTCCAAGGAGGAACCCCGTAGTTCCTCGCCCCATTTGCGAATCCGGGACTTGGCCTGCTCCCGGATCACCTTGGCGCGTTCCTGGAGAGATGGGTCCTCGCAGCTTCGAACGGGAGGAAGCCGGCCGAAGTCTGTTGCGGTCGGAAACGCCACAAGGGTTTCATCCCAGGTCTCACAGGCGGCCAACGCCCGGAGACCGGCGGCATTCGCCGTGAAAAGGGAAGCATATTTTGCCAGACCGTCACAGAGGCCCAGCTCTTCGGCGATCTTTTCCATCCTCTCGGCCTGATCCAGGGCACAAACGCGAAGGCCCTCCAGCAGGTACTTCCCCCAGACGGTTTGCTCCGCGCCGTTAATCTCCGAAAGATTCAGACGGGCTTCACAATCCGCCAGCCAACCCTTTGGATCAGGATAACACTGGGCAGTGTTATAAACGCCCAAAATCAGAGTCGGAATCCTGCGGTCGTCTCTTCCGGCCCCGAGACTGTCTACCAACTGCCGCAGATCGAAATCCGACGCAATCTCGTTGTATCGCTCCTCCAGAAGATCATCCAGAATCTGTCCCTGCAAGAGCTCAGCCTCCGTCTGCTCCAACATGCGAAAATCCGCGGGAACGTCCAGCTCGTAGGAAAACTCCCGGATCATTTCCGCGCAGAAGGCATGGACGGTGGATATCTGGGTCAGGTACACCCGGCTCTGCTGCTTTTGCAGGTGACGGTTTTCCGGGTCCTCCGCAAGTCGTGCCGCCAACTCTCGGGCGATTCTGGCACGGAGCTCAGCGGCAGCTTTTTTCGTAAAGGTGATAATCAGAAAATCATTGATGGAGCAGTCCCGGTCGGTACGGAGGACCTGATCCATCAACCGTTCCACGATAACCTTCGTCTTGCCGGAGCCGGCGGCGGCGGCCACCAGGATCGGTCCGCCCGGATTTCGAACAGCCTGGGCCTGGGCCTTCGTCAGGGTATCAGCCATGATGTTCCGCCTCCTCTTCCATTTCCTTCCAGAATTCACTGCGGCTTACAGCCCGAAGACGGCGCAAAGGGACTTCCCCGCCGTCCACCCGACATATGGAACGGTAGGGGCACCAACGGCAGGCGTTGTGTTCCTCTCCCCGCCAGTAGGGATCCGGCGCAATCACGCCCGACCAGACCGTGTCCGCCAGTTTCCCCAAGGTTTGCCGCACATGACGCTCCACCATCGAAAACTGCGCAGGACTGGCCAGGTCACCGGAACGCTCGCCGCTCTTTTTTGCAATTTGATAGGGCAGATAAATAGGCGGATTGCAGGGGTCCATTGCCTGCAAAACCTCCTCGTCATCCAGCAGCAGGCCCTTCCGCTTGAGTGCCTTTCTGTGGAGGATTTCCGCCTCCTCAGGAGTCAAACGGTTCTTGGCGGACTCCACGTCATAACGGGCCGGGAAATAAAGCACGCCCGCAGGCAGCAGCTCCCGGTGGTAGAACCGGGCCGCTTCCCTGGTCAGGGCAAAGAGATAGATCAGCATTTGCATACCCATGCCGTAAAGAATATCGGTGTAGTCAAAATCCTTTCTCCCGGTCTTATAATCCACCACCCGCAGATAGGTTTTTCCGGAGGAGGTGTAGAGGTCCACCCGATCAACAATGCCGTTGAGCCATCCCACAGCCAGGTTGCCGGTGATGGGGATGGCGGTCTGATCCTTGAACGGAAGCTCAAACCAGGTGGGAATGAACCTGGAGGCAGCGAGCTCCCGGGCCATATCCAATACTACATGCTCCACCTCCTGAAAGCTCCGTTCCAACAGATAGGAGCCCCGACTGGTGTAATCTGCAAGGCCGCCCAGGTATTCCTCCACAAAGCGGTCATACCAGATTCTTGCAAATGCGAGCACCCGTTCCTCAGAAACCGCGGCAAAGCCCCCCTCCGTTTCCACATCCTCCGCCGTATGCTGGAGCACGTAGTGGACCAGGGTGCCGTAGACAGCGGGATCCACCCGAGCTTCCTTCCGCTCCCGCAGACCCAGGCCGTACTGGAGAAAAAAACCGAACTTGCAGGCAGCCAGCCGATCCACCTTGGAAGCAGAAAAGCTGAGGCTGTCGCCGTAGAGATTGGAAACTGCGGCCCGGTCCAGAGTACCGGGCTCATATGCAGCCCGAGTTCGCAGAGCATCCGCAAAGGGCTTCAAAGAAGGCAGTGCCCGTAACAATTCTATGTCCGCTTCCCCGCCTCGGACTGCCAGGGCGGCAGCGTCTTTTTCTGTCTCTGGCAGCGGTCTGTGGCGCAGGTCCGTCCGCTCCGGGAAAATGGTGCAAAGACGGGTGAACAGATAACTGGGCGCCTCCCGATCACAGCACAGGCAGATTGTATCGGTTGGGGATGTGAAGACCGTGTAGGCGGTCAGCAAATCCCGATCCAACTGATCCTCCGCATCCGGGGCGGCAGCGAGTCCGGCAGACTTCATCCGTCTGCGCTCGTCGTCGCTGAGCAGGCTTCCTGCTTTATCCCAGGCGGGAAGAAGCCCATCTGAGGCGCCCAGGACAATCAAATGCTTCAAGCTGGTATTACGCATGGCCGGGAGATTCCCCACTCGAAGGCAGTCCAGTCTGGCGGGAATTGTGGACACGCTGTTTTCCATCAAGGCCGCCCGGAAAAATCGATAAAAATCCTCGGGACTTCTGCTTCCTTCTCCCAAAACTCCGTAAATCTGCTCCATGGTAGACAGCAGTTTTTCATAGATCTGAGTCAGCTCCCGGGCCCGCTGATCATCCCCCAACGCGGAAAGGGCGGACGCCGCAGAAGCAATCGCCCGATCCAAGCCGATGTCCTCCAGGAAAGACTCCAGCGCCTGAATCTGTCCAGCCGTCTTGGGAGAATCCCTCAGCGCGTTCCGAAGACGAAGCAGAGGTACGATCGCTTTTTCCCTGGCGTTATTCAGGGGGACGAGCCGGGCCTCAAGCTCTTCCGACGGAAGAGAATCGAGGGCGGAGCCCGTTGGATTTTTGTCAAAGGGCAGATCCCATCGACTGCCCCGCAGTTTCCAGATCAAGGCATAGTTTTCAAGCCGATCTGCCTCGGCCATGGACAGCGGAGCATAACCGGAATGAAGGTATTCGCAGACGGTTTCCGTCTCCATGCCGCACGCTGCGGCCTCCAGGGCAAAAACAACGCTTCGGACAACTCCGTGACGCAAAATCGTGCGCGCACCGGAGAAATAGGCAGGAATCCCGTACCGGTCCAGAATGCTCTCCAAAACGGATTCGAACGCAGCGGCATCTGTGTAGGCTACGCCGATCTCCCGCCATCGTGCGCCGCCCCGGATCAGGGCCTGAATCCGACCGACAGCCAACTCGCACTCCTCCGCAACGTCTGCGGCAGGCAGCAGCACAACCTGATCTGTCCCGTCTTCCCACGGTTGGAGCCGCGGGGAAAAAAGGTTTCTGGCCAAATGTGCGAGGGGCCCGAGATCCGCAGGCATAGCCTGGGCGGCGTCATGGAATCGAACACCTGCCCGGCGTGCCATATCCCGCAGGGCGGCGGCTGTGGACCTGGGCACGGAAAACACCGTCTGTCCATCCCGAAGGCTGTCACAGCAGATCCATACCGTCACCTCGGCAGCCTCCCGACTCAGTGCCTCCAACACAGAAAGCTCCTGGGCAGTAAAGTCTGTGAAGCCGGAGACCACCACATGGAGATTCCTGGCATAATCACTGTCATAGAGGGCGTCTCGCAGCCGGTCCAGCAGCGTAGAAGGGTCCAGCGCAGACTTGGCGCAAACCGTGTCATAGAGTTCCAATACAAGGCAGAGCTCCTCCAGCTTGTCAGTGAGGGCCGCCGGCAGAGCCCCCCTGGCCTTTCGGATTTTCTGGGCGTCCAGACCGTAGGCGTGGAATTCATCCACGATTTGAAGCAGTTGACGAAGAAACTCCGGTCTGGAAATATAGGTTCCGTAGAGGCGGAGCTTGGGCCGCAGAAGTTCCAAGGCTCCCGCCATGGCTATCATCCGCCCGCTCTTATCCAGAGTTGGCTTGGCAATTCCTCCTGTCATAGAAAAAACACGCGCCGCGAGGCGACTGAAGCTCAACACTTCCGCCCGACGGCAGACTGAATCTCCGCCCGCCTCACAAAGCGCCCACTCGACGTCAAAAGAATTCTGCTCCGGCACAATCAAAACACAGCGGCTTCCCTCGCCCAAAGTGCAAACCGAGGCGACAGCTCCCCGGGCATTGGCCCGACGATCCGGGCTGTATTTCACTGTCAGCATGTAATCAACTCAATTCTTTCCGGAATCCGGAGTCATAGTATTACGGGAACATCATAACACATTTTTGCTTCCATGAACAGTGTTTTTTTGCTGGGAGAAATTTTCACAGAATCTTTACAATCCAATTGACAGGGTTTCTACACTGGTGTATAATGTTGATGTTGCGGCATTTGGCCGCTAAGAAGAGTTAGAGTCATGTTTTTCCGAAATTGGAGGTCAAACGATGCCGAGAACCACAGCAAAACTCAGGAAGACACGCTATCAGATCCGCAGAGAAGAGCTTGGACTGAGCAGAGAGAAGGCCAGCGAGCTGCTGGGAACGATCCCTCCGGAACGGATTGAGCGGATCGAGACGGGCAAGTACAGCGCCTATCCGGAAGAAGTGCTCACCATGGCAGAAAAATACCACGAGCCCTTGCTCTGCAATTTCTATTGTGCCAACGATTGTGCTATCGGAAAGCAGTATGTTCCGGAGGTAAAAACCAGGGACCTTGCGCAGATCGTTTTGGAAATGTTGGCCTCTCTGAACTCCGTCAAAGAGCGGCAGGATCGGCTGATCGCCATTACTGCAGACGGAAAAGTCTCCGCAGATGAAGTCGCAGACTTTGTCAGCATTCAGAATCAGCTGGAGCATATCTCCATTACTGTGGAAGCGCTGCAACTCTGGGCGGAGAAACAAATCGCCTACGGCGAAATCGATTTGGACGCATATCACACGGCAGTAAATCAGGAAAACTAATCTGCAGTGTGGCTTGGCAGAAACGTCACTGTGAATTGCAGGGGCGTTTTTTGCAGTAATGGAAAAGTCCTTCCTTGAGAATTTCTGATCTGGTCTTGCAAACAGCTCGTTTCTCGTTTATAATACAAGCATTCCAATATGAATCGAGGAAGGGTTGGGGCATGAAGATCGCAATTATCGGCGCAGGAGCCTCTGGCATGGCAGCAGCCATTACGGCCGCAGCCTCCGGGACCAACCAAGTGCTGCTCTTTGAGCGTCAGGCCCGGGTAGGGAAAAAGTTATCCGCCACCGGAAACGGACGCTGCAATCTCACCAACCGACATGCAAATCCGGACCGGTATCACGGGTCCAATCCAGATTTCGTTCGCCCGGCCTTGGATGCTTTCCCCCCAGATAAAGTGCTGGAGTTCTTTCAGACTCTGGGACTCTATACTGTCACGGAGGGAGACGGAAAGGTTTACCCCTATTCCGACCAGGCAAATTCCGTGGTAGACGTGCTCCGCTTCGGGCTGAATCGCAGGAACATCCGGCTTCTCACCGGCACAGAGATTGTCAGCGTGAAAAAGCTCCCAGCTGGATTTCGGCTGAAAGCAGCCGACGGGCAGGTCTGGGAGCATGATGCCCTGATCGTGGCCTGCGGAGGCGCTGCCGGGACGAAGCTGGGCGGCGGGCTCTCCGGCTACCAGCTCCTGCGGAGTCTGGGGCATCACTGCACGAAGCTCTGCCCCGCCCTGGTGCAGCTCAAAACTGATCCTGCTCTGGTTCGGGGTTTGAAGGGCGTCCGAGCCAACGCAGGGCTACGGCTCACCATTCACGACACGGTACTGGACAGTGCCTGGGGCGAGGTTCAGTTTACAGACTACGGCATCTCCGGTCCTGCTGTTTTTGAGATTTCCCGGGCCGCCGCCGCGTCGGAAGGCACCGTGCTGCATCTGGATCTTCTGCCTGGCTATAGTGCGGACGATCTGCTCTCCGCACTCTGCATCCGAATCTCCCGATTCCCTGTCCTGGAAGCCGGAGATCTGCTCACTGGGATCCTTCACAATCGCCTGGGCAGGATGCTGGTGAGCGCCTGCGGGATTCCCTTGGATTTGCCGCTGACCGGGCTGAGCTGGAAGCAGTTGAGCGCTGTTGTGGAAAAGTGCCATACCTACGTCCTGCCAGTTGTGGGCAACATGGGCATGGATGGTGCGCAGGTCACTGCGGGCGGTATCGTCACCCGGGAGTTTGGCCCGAACACCCTGCAAAGCCGAATCATACCTGGCCTCTATGCCTGCGGCGAGGTGCTGGATGTGGACGGGGACTGCGGCGGGTTCAACCTGCAGTGGGCCTGGGCGTCGGGAATGCTTGCCGGACAGACCCGGCAAGGAACCGAATAACAACAAAAAAATCGCGGAAAATAAAATGATAAGAATACGAGATTTGATTCTGCCGCTGCGGCATGATCCTTCCATGCTGTACTATTTGGCGGCCCAGGAGCTGGGAATACCGGCATCACAGCTGACGGATCTTAAAATCCGGCGCCGCTCCCTTGATGCCCGGAAAAAGCCGGAGCTGCGGTGGGTTTACACTGTTGATACAGCGACCCGGAAAAGTGAAAAGCAGATTCTTCGGGCCTGCCGCAGTCCAAAAGTCTGCACTGCCAAAGACATCTGGTACAAGCCGCCCAAGCCTTCGACTATTCCGAATGAGCGGCCAGTGGTGGTAGGCTTTGGGCCTGCGGGCATGTTTGCAGCCCTGGTTCTGGCCATGGCAGGCTTGCGTCCCATCGTACTGGAACGGGGCCGGGAGGCCGCTGCTCGGCATGAAGCGGTGCAGAAATTTTGGAACAGTGGGAACCTGGACCCGGAATGCAACGTCCAATTCGGTGAGGGCGGAGCAGGAACCTTTTCCGACGGAAAGCTCAACACTGGCACAAAAAACGAGCGCCAGGCTTGGATTCTGCGGCAGTTGGTCTCCTTCGGCGCTGACGAAAGCATTCTCTGGGACGCAAAGCCCCACGTAGGCACTGACATCCTCCTGGAAGTGGTACAAAAGCTCCGGGCAAGGGTCATCGCTCTGGGCGGAGAGGTCCGCTTCGGCGCAAAGCTCACCGGCTTACGGTCCGAAAACGGAACGCTTTCCGGTGCGGAGATAATCGTAGATGGAAAAAATGAGCTTCTTCCCTGCCACCATCTGATTCTGGCTCCGGGACACAGCGCGAGGGACACTTTCCGAATGCTGGACAGTCTTAGGCTCCCCATGGAGCCAAAGCCCTTTTCCATGGGAGTTCGCGTAGAGCATCTGCAAAGTAAAATCAACGCAGTACAGTTCGGCTTGGACGAACATTCTCCCGCAGCCGACATGCCTGCAGACCCCGCTGTGACGGAATATTGCGAAGCCGACCTCCCCCCTGCGGATTACAAGCTCAACGTAAAACTGCCAGATGGCAGCTCCGCATACACCTTCTGCATGTGTCCCGGGGGCTATGTAGTTGGCGCGGCCTCGGAGCCGGGCAGAGTCGTAACTAACGGCATGAGCAATTTTGCCAGGGAGGGCGAGAACGCCAACGCCGCCCTGCTTGTCACTCTGGAGCCAAAGGACTTTCCGGATCCCTCAGTCCTGGGCGGGGTGAACTGGCAAGAAGAGATTGAAGCCGCTGCCTTCCGGGCAGGGGGCGGCAACTACCTCGCACCCGCCCAACGCGTCGGAGATTTTCTTGCTCACTGCCCTACCGTGGAATGGGGCAGCGTACACCCCACATATCGGCCCGGGGTAACGCCGTGCGATTTGCATGAAGTTCTCCCGGACTGCCTGACCAGGGTATTGGAAGGGGCCATTCCCGCTCTGGGAAAGCTTTTGCGGGGCTATGACGATCCTGACGCCGTGATGACTGCCCCGGAAACCAGGAGCTCATCCCCAGTCAGAATTCTCCGGAACGAAAGCCGTCAGTCTCCTTCCCTGTCCGGGCTCTATCCCTGCGGAGAGGGCGCGGGTTATGCAGGCGGAATCATGTCCGCGGCAGTAGACGGGATACTCTGTGCGGAAGCATTGATGAAAGAAATTGGAGGTTAAGCTGATGAAACGAATGATGATACTACTCCTGATTCTGGTTCTTTGTTTCAGTCTTGCAAGCTGCTCTAAAGCTGTAGGTGGGACCTACAAGCTTGAGTATTGTACCTCAAAAGGCGTCCGTTTTCCGCCCTCCAACCTCGGCATAAACATCAGCTTTGAGCTGAACGAGGATGGAAGTGGCTCCGCCACCTTCGGCGCAGCGGAGCAGGAAATTACTTGGGTAGAGGATGGAGGTACCGTAGTGGTGAACAGTGCGGACAAAACGCTTGAATTCTCCAAGGACGGCGAAAACCTGGTCCTCCACGACGAGGGAACGATGCTTTTCTTCATGCTGCAGGAAGAAGAGGAAAATGACGATTGAGCATAAAATAATCCGTCCCGGGAAGAAGTCGCTTTCCGGGACGGATTATTTCTGCCTTTATTTCACCTTCACAAAATTTCCGAGGGTCTCGGAGACATCTGTAATGTAGGCGAAGCTGCCGGGATATTTGCTGATGATGGCCTGAATATCGGCGATCTGGTGCTTATTGATGATGCAGATCACCAGGCTCTTCTGCTGATGGGTATAGCCGCCCTCGGCGGGGATCAGAGTCACGCCCCGATTGAGCTGCTTGGTCAAATCGTCGGAGAGCTCCTTGGGGTGCTGGGTGATGATCTCGAATTTCAGGGCCGACTTGGAGCCCCGCAGGACCTGATTGCCCACCAGGGAGAAAATAAAGCAGTAGACAATACAGCAGATGACCGGCTCAAACTTAAAATCATAGACGAAATAGGACGCGCAGGCAATGACGGCGTTAATAGCAAAGGAAAGCCAGGCCACGTTGTACTCCGGACGATAATGCCGGATGCAGAAGCTCACCACGTCGGTACCGCCGGAGCTGCCGTGGCAGCGGAGGCTGAATCCGTAGAAGGCACCGTTGACAGCAGCTGCCGCAATAGGCGCCAGAATTGTGCTGGTGCCGTTGTCAGTGTGATAAGCAAACTTGGAGAAATCAAACTGATCCAAAATTACCAGGAATACAGAGAAGCTGAGAGTAAACAGGAAAGTCTTAATGACGAATTCCCGGTTCACCAGCTTCCAGGCCAAAGCAAGAATCGGAAGATTCAGCAGCAGGTTCAGATAGGCCGCACCGGAATTGATCTTGAACAAATGCTGTGCCATAGTGGCAATACCGCCAATGCCGGAAGGCGCAAAGTTGTTGGGGAAAATAAACAACTCATAAGAAAAAGCCATTGCAAGCGCGAACAGCGGGAACAGAATCAGCGTTTTGTATTCCGCCTTTTTCTGATTGGGATTACTCATTGGCAAAACCTCCATAAAAATTCTTGGGGCATTGTAGCACAGCAAGCTTGGAAATGCAATCGGCAATGCGACGAAATTCGAGAAAAAAACCGGGATAATTCGGGCATTTCCCACGAATGACCGTGCCGATGCCAGATCGGCACGGTCATTCCGTTCAACGAGCGCCGGAAATATTGCCGCCCAGAGATCCCCAGACTTCTAAAATGACGTCGTCCCGATCACAAAGGGATTCTGTGACATGAACCTCCACCTGAACAGGCTGATAGGCAGACATCCTGGTAACGTTCAAATCCAACAGCGTGCAGAAATCGCCCTCTGTCAACTCATAGGCCCCCATGAAAGTCCCGTTAACCGTCACGGAAACTGACTTCGCCAAAAGGGTTGGATTGTAAATGGTGATCCCCTTCAGATCCACGTACAGCGCCTCTCCGTCCTCATGACCCGGCGCAAGAATCCCCCACGTGTTGCCATTCTCCTGATAGTTATCGTATTGGGCGGAAAGTCTCTCGGAAATATTCCCGCTGCCAGAGTCATAGCTCTCATGGACACGGCCCAGCTCGAGGAAATAGGTGCCTTCATACATGTCGCCGTGATAAATGGTATAGGCGGCAGAGTCGTCCCAAGCAGAAAGTGGAGAACAATAGTCGTAAATGGCTTTCCAGGGATCGATCCCGGCCCGATCTGCAGCCCGCAGAAGTCCGTACAACGGATTTGCGCCGAGAATCGACTCCAGCCATTCCGGATTGTCAATATCCGGAACACTGACGTCCAAGCTGGAGGCATGCGGATCAGCCAGAAATTCAAAGGCAGGAGTGCCATAGCGGCCGTTATATTCCAGCTCCATACTGGCCTCAGAACCATCTGGCGTCCGGACCATAAGCATCCAGGACGCGCCGCCCTCCGGCCGCTCCAGGGAGGCCGCATAACAGTCTCCGTTGTAGCAGACGGCGGAATAAACCGGGCCCTCCCGTCGAATGACTTCGCCGTTTTCACCCCGAATCAGCTTCCATGCGCTGACCTCGGAGCCCACCCAGCGGGGATAGATCACAAGACGGTCATACTCTCCCTCAGACCAAACAGATGTAGGCATGGGGGTTCCAATCGCATAGGGCGCGTTATACACAGCGGCCAGGATAGATCCGTCACAGGGACCAACCATCTTGAAAAACGCGGAATTGTCCGAAGAAAGCTCCGGGGCAACGGAGGGCTCCGTCGGCTCAATAAGGCTGGCTGTAACAGGAATCTCTGTAACAGACAGGGCAGCCTCTGTGGTAGTCTCTGGCTCAGTCTCCGACGCAGAAGCGTCGGTCGTCACGGGTTCCGTTGCAGCGGGTTCAGTGGTTTGCGCTTCCGTATACAGGGTATCAGTTTGCGTAGGGGTATCGGAATCAGTCGAACTTGTGTACGGGCCGACGCAGCCTGCGATCAGCAGGAACAAGGCCAGAAAAAAGCATAAAAAACTTCTGCGCATTTAAGAAGTCCTCCCTTCTTTCCTCGTATTATAGCATGAAGGGCCTCAGAATGCAACACAATATGCCCTACACCAGCTCCCGGCGCAGCTTTTCCAGCGCCCGCTTCTCAATCCGGGAGACGTAGCTTCTGCTGATGCCAAGCCTGACCGCCACGTCCTGCTGTCGAAACGGCGCGCCGCCGTCCAGACCGTACCGAAGCCGAACGACTGCCTTTTCTCGCGGGGTCAAGCATTTGTCAATGGCAGCGTGAAGCTTTCTCGCTTCTTCCTTGCGGGAGAGGTCCTCAAACAGGTCTTCATCTGAGGCAACCACATCCAGGACGGAAAGAGAAGTTCCGTCTTTTCCGGTTTCAATGGTATCGGACAGGGAAACATCACCGGCTGTTTTCTTTTGGCTGCGGAAATACATTAAAATCTCATTTTCTACGCAGCGAGCGGCATAGGTGGCCAACCTCGCCCCTTTGGAGGTGTCGAAGGTCTCGATTCCTTTGATTAGGCCGATGGTGCCGATGGACAGCAGGTCCTCCTGGTCGGCGGACTGTGAATAGTACTTCTTCATAATGTGGGCCACCAGACGGAGGTTACGTTCGATGAGAATATTACGGGCGCTCAGGTCTCCTTGTGCAGCGCGTTCCAGGTAGATGCGCTCCTCTTTGGCAGAAAGGGGCTTTGGAAAGGAGCCGGGCTGGTCCAGACGCAGAGCGCAGAGCATGGACCCCAGGAGCAAAAAAACTGCTGCGGAAAGCATATCATCACCTCTGGGAAAGTTTATTCCGATCCGGTTTGTCCATATTACCACAAGTGGGAAACTATCCTGGGGATGAATCGGCCAAAACCGGGAATACTATCCCGGAGGTGATGGCATGAGCATTACGGTGATTCGCACCGCGCTCCTCTACGGTCTTCTGATCCTGGCCGTACGTTTGATGGGAAAACGTCAGGTTGCGGAGATGGAGCCTGCGGAATTTGTGGTAACCATGCTGCTGGCAAATCTGGCGGCGGTTCCCATGCAGGATAACGGTCTGCCACTGGTATCCGGCGTTGCGCCGATCTTCACAGTCCTGGGCTTGGAACTGATTCTGGCGGTGATGTCTATGAAGCTGATGCCCGTTCGAAGACTGCTCAACGGCGTCCCGACGCTTCTGATCCGGGACGGTCAGATCGACCAGAATGCTCTGGCTGTCAGCCGGGTCAGCCTGGATGAATTACAGCAGAAGCTCCGGGAAAAAGACGTCTTTGACTACAGTCAGGTAGCCTACGCCATTCTGGAGACTGACGGGGAACTGACAGTCGCCCTCCATCCAGATTTTCAGTCCGCCACGGCAAAGGACGTAGGGGCAAAGCACTCCCCTGCCGCTCTGTTTTACAACATTATCTCTGACGGTGTGGTCCTGCGGGACAATCTCCGTCTGGCCGGCTTCGATGAGGCCTGGCTGGGAAGGCAGCTGCAGAGCAGGAACTGCGGCAAGCGGGATGTCTTCTTGCTGGCCGTCAACTGCTATGGATCCGTACAATTTGTCAAGAGGGAGAAACGATGAAATACTTTGTCATTGGACTTGGAATTCTCTGCCTGTTGGTGGGACTCTGCCAGTATGGAGAGCGGGAAATCGCAGAACGAACCCACCGGATTGCAGTCCCGCTGGAAATGACCCTGACCGCAATTCAATCCGGAAATGCAGCCCAGGCGCAGACATACATCGCCCTGGCAGCCCATGTATGGAGGGAAAACGAAGCAGCGCTGGCATCTCTCATCAACCACGATCATACCAATCGAATCGGTGAAAACCTGGCGCAGCTTCCCCGGACCCCGGTACACGAGCTGGGTTGGGCTGTGGAGGGCCTCCTGAAGCAGCTCCGGGACCTTGCAGAAATGGAGCGCGTCCTTTGGAAAAACATTTTGTAAACAATAAAACATTCCCCGGGAAACGCCTTTGCATTTCCCGGGGAATATAATATTTGCTCAAAGCTCTAAATCGGATTCCGAAAGAATAGAATCGTCGTTGATCACCCATTCCTGGACGTTCTCAGCGTTATAGGTATCTTTTCCAGTGCGCATGACCACCCGCTTGATGCCGGAGTTGATGATGACACGGCGGCACATAGAGCAGGGCTCCACGCTGGCCAGATACTCGCCGGTCTTGGCGTTACGACCCGCAAGGAAGAGCGTCCCGCCGATGCATTCGCTTCGGGAGGCAGAGATAATTGCGTTCATCTCCGCGTGGACGCTGCGGCAGAGCTCATAACGCTGGCCATGAGGAATATTCAACTTATCCCGCAGGCAGTAACCCATGTCAATACAATTTTCACGGCCACGAGGCGCTCCGTTATAGCCGGTAGAGACAATTTCATCATTGCGGACAATAATGGCGCCGTAATGAGAACGCCCACAGGTGGAGCGCTCCATTACCGTCTCGGCTATATCCAGATAATAATTTTCTTTGTCGATCCTTCCCATCGCCTGTAGCTCCTTATAGAAGAATTTGTGTCATTATACCACATGAATTCACAGACTTCAAGCCTTTTCCACAAAATATACGGGCCTTTCGGCCAAAAAATCCATATATTTTGTGTTTTTTCCTCCACTTGGCGTCAAAACAGCAGGGGCAAATCCCGGGAAAGGTATTGCCCCCCATTGTCCTCCAGGACCTTTCCTTCCTCCACGGACAATCTTCCGCGGAGATAAACACGGCGGATGGAACCGGAGATTTGGAAGCCCTCATAAGGATTATAGTCTACATTGGTCACAAGATCCTTTGCGTGAATCGTGTGTTTTCCTTTGGGATCATAGAGAATCAAATCAGCATCAAAGCCCTCCTGAATTGCTCCTTTTCTTCCCCAAAGGCCGTAGAGCTTGGCATTGTTTGCAGACAAAAGCTCCGCCAGCTTCTCTTTGGTAATCCGCCCGGCTGCTACGCCAAAGCTGTACATCAGTTCAAACCGGGTCTCCACACCGGGAACGCCGCCGGGAATTTTGGTAAAGTCTCCCCTGCCCATCTCCTTTTGGGAAAGGGTAAAGGAACAGTGATCGGTGTTGACGGTCTGAATCTCTCCGTTCGCAAGGGCTTCCCATAAACGCGCCTGATCCGCAGGCTTCCTCAGCGGCGGGGCGCAGACATAGCGGGCGCCCCTAAAATCCGGCAGACTGTAGCAGCTGTCATCCAGCAGCAGGTACTGGGGGCAGGTCTCCACGTAGACCTTTTGACCCAGGGCCCTGGCGGCTTCAATCTCACACAGAGCAGCAACGCAGGTGGTGTGGACCGTTACCACGGGCGCATCGGCCAGGGCCGCGATTTTCAGGAGCCGCCCGACGGCCTCCGCCTCTGTGAGGTCCGGTCTGCACAGCGGATGAGAAGCAGGAGAAAGCTCACCTGCCGCTTTCTTTTCTGCAATCAGTGCGTCGATAATCCCCGCGTTCTCGCAGTGTACGCCAGCCAGCGCGCCGTACTGCTTCAGCTCCCGGAGAGCCTGAAAGACCGCGCCGTCACCGATCATCATGGCAGGGTAAGTCAGATACATTTTGAAGGTGCTTACGCCCTGGGCAAGCATGGCAGGAATCTCCGCCCGTATCGATGTATTCCAGTCATCCAAGGTCATGTGGAAGCCATAGTCGCAGGCGGTGCGTCCGTCTGCTTTTTTATGCCAGAGGTCCAGACCGTATTGCAGGCTTTCCCCCTTGTTGGGGCAGGCAAAATCAATCACGGTGGTGGTGCCGCCCCGCAGTGCGGCCCTGCCGCCGGTGAGAAAGTCGTCCGCGGTGGTGGTGTTGGCAACATCCAAATCAAAATGGGTGTGAGCGTCAATTGCGCCGGGAAACAGCAAAAGACCGGTGCAGTCCACTACCTGGGCATCGGGGCTTTCAATATGATCCTCGATCAGCTTAATCTTGTCATTGCAGACCAGCACATCGCCAGTGCGGGAGCAGTCGGCATTGACAATGACAGCGTTCCGGAACAGGGTCTTCATTGACTTCACTCCTTTGAGTTTTTATAATATTATATCACATTGAGATTTTTGATGCAACTTTTAATCCGCCTCATCCGTATGTATAGTACCTGATCAGGAAAACATTGGAGGTGATTGCTTGCAGGACAGGCAAGAATTAGAACGGCTGTACCGGCTGCATTTCAGGACGGTTTGGAATATATGCCTCACCTTTTTGAAAAACCCGTCGGACACGGAGGATGCTGTTCAAGAGACTTTTCTCCATCTGCTGCGGGAATGCACACAGTTCGAAAGCGAGGAGCATAGTAAGGCATGGCTGATTCACACCGCAAAGAATGTGTGCCGGGACGAGCTGCGCCGCCACAGGCGGATGGACTTGCCCCTGGATGAAGCCCGAAATGCCTCGTCAAAAGAGATATACATCGACGAAACACTGGAGGCCGTTCGAGCTCTGCCAGAGCAGTATCGAGCGGCAATCTACTTATTTTATTATGAGGACCTGCCTGTGGAACAAATCAGCAGACTGCTAAATCGACGGCAAAATACCGTACGAAGCGATCTGCGCCGAGGCAGAGCCAAATTGAAAAAGCTGCTGGAAAGGAGCGTACCATGAAAGACGAAAAAATCATTCGCGCTTATGAAAAATCTGCGCCGGGCAGCGGTACGGAGGAAAGAATATGGCAGAATATTTTCTTAAAGGCCGATGCGCAAGCTATGAGCAATCGACATACGAACACAAGCAGGAAATTAAATACGGATGAACCGCCGATCCTGATTCAAGCCAGAAAAGACCATCCGATTTTACGGTTTTTCCTGTCCGCGGCAGCCTGCGTGGCTGTAATGGCAGCCGTATTATCATTGGGCTACGGCGCGTATCAGCGATGGGGGCGGCTACCCTCCCACCCAAATGAAGCAAGTTTGACGCAACCCAGCATTTCTTCCCCAAACTCCGAACCTCTCACTCCGGCAACAACCCATGCGGAAACCGAAAACCTCGCTCCAACAGAGGGAAAGACGGAGTCATTCTTTCTTCAGCGGACATTGGAAATACTATCCGACGCAGGCTTCACGGTGTTGATTCCCGAGACCGAATCGTTTCGGATTCTGGAAAAATCAGATTCGCGTCTACGGGATGAAATCGAAGTCAGTTGGAAATCCGGCGGCGAAACGATTTCCGTTTTCTACGATGCAGAGGACGGCGTTTTCCTTGGCATTACCGGCTTTGATTGGGCCTATTCTGATGCTGTCACCTGCGCTGATCAGGCCGAGGCGGACGCTCTCGCAACGCGGTTTTATGAATCCCTGCCTGTGGAACAAGATTACAAAATTGCCCACTGTGAAAAATATGACGAAGATTGCTGGACCTATGATTTTTGTCGGGAAGTGGAACCAGGGCTGTACTCTTGGTATGAATGTGTCCGTATCAACCTGAATCCTCAAACCGGAGAAGCCAAGCTGGTCAAAATCTTCTATATCCCTCTGCTGGATGAACATAAGCCGGAGGATGAGCCCTTGACTGAAGCAGCTGCTTTGGAGGCCGCCGGATTCTATCCACAGCTGGAGCAAAATCTTGAAAAGCTGGAGAGTGTCACAATAAAAAAGGCCGTAACTGTGCCGGATCGTGCTGATTCTTCCAATCGCTCCGACGTATCGAGAATCTGCTGGATGATAGAATACCACAAAAAAGAATCGGAAGACTATATTGCAGGAGGCGGCGTAAAATATGTGGATTACTACTCTGGTGAAGTAATCGGTTATGATGTTTTAAAATAATCATAACCAAACATCATAAAGAGGCGGCAGCGCTCAGATGAACGCTGCCGCGATATTATTTGGTCAGCAAATTCCGTATGCCGCGGCGCCGAGAACTGCGGACACGGCGATCAAGGCAATGGGAGACAGTCTGCGCTTGAACACCGGGCGAAAGCCGTAATACAATCCGGCCAGGGCAAGGGTCAGCGCAATTGCAGTTATGTCCGCACTGCCATCGGTCACAGCGTTGGCCAGGACCATTTCAAGCGCAGTGGCCAGGATCAGACCCGTCACGCAGGCTTTAAGGCCGGTCATAGCAGCCTTGACCCAGGGGTTGCTCACGAACCGGCGCAGAATCGCCATCAAGGCCAAAATGATACAGAAGGCCGGAAGCACCACAGCAAAGGTGGCAACCAACGCACCCAACGCACCGGCCTGAGTGCTGCCCACATAGGTGGCAAGATTGACCATGACCGGACCTGGCGTGCTCTCGCTGACGGCAATGATGTAGGACAGCATATCCTCCGAAAGCCAGCCGTAGGACAGGACCACCTCGCGAATCAACGCAATGGCAGCGTAACCGCCGCCAAAGGAAAAACACCCTACCTGCAGAAATCCCAGAAAAAGCTCCAAAAGAATCACGGATTGCCGCCTCCCTTCCGGATTGCCCGAATCAAGAGGCAGGTCCCGGCTGCCGCCAACAGCAGGACAACAGAGGAGATACGAAGGGAAAAATAATGCATCGTCAAGGTACACGCAAGAGATACAAATAGAATCGTCAAGGGCAGCGGCTTCTTGGGCAGGCGGAGAAAGAGCCTCCGTCCCGCATCCAGGATTAGGATGCCCACCGCCAGCTTGATCCCGCGAAAGGCGTTGGCAATGACCCGGATCTCCAAAAAACGATCCAGGAATCTCGATACCGCAAAAATCACCAAAAAAGAAGGCAGCACCATACCCAGAGTGGCGATCAGGGCCCCCGGCAGACCGCGCAGACGGGACCCAACATAGGTAGCGCAGTTGATGGCGATTGGACCGGGAGTCGACTCCGCCACAACCACCAGATCATCCATTTCTTCCTGGGTGATCCAATGGCGTCGTTCCACACAGGCGTCCTCCATCAGAGAGATCATGGCGTATCCGCCGCCAAAGGTAAACAGGCCGATCCGGAAAAACACCGAAAAGAGCCGCAACAGAACGCTGTTTCGTTTCATCACACTGATTACCATGCGCCCACGTAGCCGATGGTGACAGCGGAGCAGGCGGACCCCGCATACATTCGCTCCTGGATGGAAAGCTTCCGAAGCGTAGCGTCCAGGAAGCCGGCTATAAAGCTGTCCCCGGCTCCAAGCGTGTCCACCACCGGGCAGTCAAAGGCGGGCTCTGAATAGAACCGTTCCCCGTCATAGGCCATGCTCCCCTTGGGACCGCGCATAGCGACCACGATAGAGGGACCTTTGGCGAAGATTTCCTTCATCTTCTCCATGACTGTCTCGCAGGAGGCTTCATCGTTAGAGAAGAATGCGATGTCCGTGTTGGGAATCGCCCGCTGCGCGGCAGGATCGTCAGGCAGGTCTGCGCAGTCGAAAGCAACCGGGATTCCCAACGCCCGAATCTCCCCCAGCCTGTCCTCACACTTTCCCCAAAGGTCAGAAACCGCCATTGCATGCTTGCCGATGAATTCCAGGTCTTTCGGGCGAAGCTGATAGGACTCCATGATGCCGGTCTCATAGCTGGTAAATACACGGTTTCCATGTTCCATCACAACCGTGGTGGTGGGCGTGGCGCCTTCCAGAATCTGGACATGGCTCACATCCACGCCCTTTTCCTCCAAGGCATGAAGTACCATGGCTCCGTCCGCGTCGGAGCCAACCGCCCCAACAAATGAGGAGGCTACGCCCAGGCGACGGAGGTAAACTGCGAAGTTGACGGGGTTTCCGCCGGGGAATTTTTGACCGAGGGCCTCGTAATGGTCCACACAACTGTCCCCGATACAGACAATGGCAGGGTTCATAGCGGTTTTTCCTTTCTGTTTGGCCGCTCTACAAGCGGAACCGATGTTACTTATTGATTCTGAAATTGATCAATCAAGGGATATAGTGCAAGATAGGGATCCGGAACTACCCGAATCTCACTTCCAAGTTCCAAAACCTGATCCGGCGCTTCCTCCCCAGTAGGCCAGAAGGTCAATCCGTCGCCGTTGGGATTGCCGGTTTTCACGAAATTGGCATAGTATGACAGCATTGCCCTGGAGAGCGCCTGGTCAGTCAGATCATAGTTCGACGGGTATTTGTCCAGATTGCCATAGAAATATGGCAGCTCACCGGCATGGTTGGAGCCAATGCCGCCGTTGTCCTTGGAAAAATAATAGGTGTACACCGGGATATTTTGCCCGACCAGCAGACGGGCCCAATTATAGTGGCTGTAGGTAAACCACGCGGCGGATACCGCAAGATTGAAAGAGCCCTTGGCCGTACCGCCCCGATCAATCAGGTAGTGATAATACGGGACTTGGACGGCAGGCGGAAAGACGGCGGCAGCCGCCTCGGCTCCGTCTCCATAGAGGGGCCGCAGTGCTTCCACATAGTTCTCCGCGTCCACCTTGGTGGTCATGCAGAAGAAATCCGCTTCATGGACGTTGAAGCCCTGGAGCAGGGCGGTTTCGTGGTTGTTTCCCTTCTCGTAGGTCAAGTAAGGCTGCTCTGCGACGGCATAGCCGTCCACCGTCATGGAGTCGTTCGCGAAGGCAGTCTTCACGAGCTTGCTCGCAGGGATGCTTCGCAGTCCGGCAGAGTCGGATACTCCAAATTCAGATCGGATCGACGCGCCGGTTTGCAGCGCCTTTTCCATGGTGCGGAAGGTGTGATAGGGCCTTTTGGCCGTAATGCCGCTGGACTCCGCGATGGCCCGGGTAAACAGGCCCTCGCTCAAAGGACTGACACAGAGGGCGTTAACGCTGGAAGCGCCGGCGGACTCCCCTGCAATCGTGACTTGGGAGGGATCACCGCCGAAAGCAGCGATGTTGTCACGAACCCACTCCAAAGCACGGATTTGATCCAGCAGACCGTAATTGCCGGTGGTTCCGTTGGGAGATTCCGCTGCCAGGTCCGCTCCGGCATAGTAGCCAAACACGCCCAGGCGATAGGCAAAGTTCACCACAATAATCCCCTGCCGGGCCAAAGCCTCACCGTTATAGGCGCTGTAGGAGCTCTGACCTGTCGTCAGCGATCCGCCGTGAATGTAGACAAGAACAGGAAGGCCGGAGACATCCCCTGCCGGTTTCCAGACATTGAGATACAGAGAGTCCTCGCTCATAGGCTCAATCCAATTATCATGGAGACTGATTTCGAAGGTATGATAGCCAAATATCTCCATCAGGGAACTGACCACCGGATGGTTCCGGGGCTGCATGGACATTGGCGCAAAGGTATCGCAGGCGCGAATCCCCTCCCAGGGCTCCGGCGGCTGCGGCTCCTTCCAGCGAAGCTCGCCTACCGGGGGCTTGGCGTAGGGTATCCCGGCATAGACCTCCACGCCGCCGTCCTCCGTGCAGACGCCGGTAAGCCGTCCTTCCTTTACGGTAACCACAGCGCTTGCTTTCGGGTTCTTGCCGGAAACTGCGGAGATTGGCCGCTCCGTCGGGCCGGAAACAACAAACAGAACGGCAAATATCGCCCAGGCTACCAGGAAGGAAAGCATGCGGACTCCAAGGCCGCATTCCGGCAAAACACGAAGCCGTAAGAGAACCCAGCCGAATAAAAGTCCAATCAACAGGGCCCAGCCCCAGAGGGTGTTCTTTCCCAGTTCAAACAGGACGATCCATAGCAGTGCCGCAAAAGCAAAGAAAAACCAAAATCCGAAGGTGTGAGAACGTGTTGGTGCCATCCGACAAATCTCCTATCCGTTTTGATCAGCTCACCAGTTCCGATATAACTCGTATCATCAGCAGCCCGATCACCACAAGGATCACAGGGCGGACAATTTTCGATCCGTTCCGGATCGCAAGGCCGGCTCCAAGATAATGTCCGGCAATGGAAAAGCATGCGGCCACCGCGCCAACGCCAATCAGCACCTTACCGGCCATCAGGGAAGTAGCCAGAGCGCCCATGTTGGAGGAAAAATTCACAAGCTTGACGTTGCCGGAGGCAGTCCGCACATCCAGCTTTGCCAGCATGCAGAAACAAAGCAGCAAAAAGGTCCCGGTGCCGGGGCCATAGAACCCGTCGTACACGCCGATGACAAGAGAAGGAATCCATACTCCAAAACGGCGTTTCCAGATGGGCAGCTCCCCTTTTGTTTCTGGCAGACTCTTCTTCCGCATAAGGACGACGGCGGCCAGGGGCAGCACCAAGAGCAGCAGATATTTCAAAATTCGCTCATCTGCCATTAACTGTAGGGTCGTACCGATATAAGCGCCGCCGACAGCCAAAAACACGGATGGGATGCCAAGGGACCAATCCACGTATCCCTTCTTCAGGTAACGGATGGTAGACGCCGCGGTGCCAATGCCGGAAGAGAGCTTATTGGTACCCAAAGCCTGATGTGTGGGAAGCCCGGCCAGCAGATAGACCGGGACAGAAATAATGCCGCCTCCGCCGCCAATGGCGTCGACAAAGGAGGCGGCGAATACCCCAAGGCTGATCAGCAGGACCACCCAAAGCGGATAACCGTTGATCATGGCTTCGTCGCCTCCTTTCGTTCCAGTTTGAAAGACATTTAATTCTCCATCATGAGCTGGATAATTTCTTTATCCGTCTGCTCCATACCAAAGCGGGCAAGCTTACCCACAGTGGCAATCGTATTCTCCACGCCTTTCTTGACAATTCCGTCTCCGCCGAAGAACTGGTTGCCGTTTTCATACATGGCAAGTCCCAGCAGGCCTGCGTCAACGGCGGCCGCGATCTTGGCTGCGCAGCTTGCCTTGGCGCCATCGCAGATAATACCGGAGGTAACCGCCACAGCGTTGACTACGGTATGGGCAATCATTTCATAACGGCCGCCCTTAATGAAAGCGAGGCCGGCACCTGCCCCCACGCCGGCGCTGACCGCGCCGCAGTAGGCGGAGAGCCGCCCGATACCGGTTTTCAGGTGGGTGGTCACCAGATTAGAGACACAGAGGGCCCGCAGCAGCTCCTCGTGCGACTTCCCGGTATGACGAGCATAGACAATCACAGGCACGGAAGCCGTAATACCCTGGTTGCCGCTGCCGGAATTAATCACCACCGGCAACTCGCAGCCATTCATTCTGGCGTCGCTGGCCGCGGCGGCATAGGCACGCATCACATAGTTGATGTCGTTCTCCCGATGGAGCAGAACCGTTTTACCGATATTCGCGCCGTAGTCACCCCGGAGGCCCTCCTCGGCGATGGCCATGTTGTAGCTAATCTGCCGTTCCAGGGTCTCCCGTATATCCTCCAGCTCCACAGACTCGGCAAAGTCTACGATCTTCTCAACGGTAAGACAGCAGCGGTCCGTCAGCCCGTCCGCTTGGGTCACGCAATCCTTTTCCAGCAGAACCTCCTGATTGCGCAGAACACAGACCACATTCGTGTGGTAATCCACGATGCGAACAAATGCGGAGTCCTCCCCATGGAAGGCAGTCAGTTGAATGTCAAAGATATGCGCGCTGTCCGCGCAGCAAACCTCAATGGGAACCGAGCGCAGGTATTCGGCAGTGGCTAAAATTTCTTCCGCCGTCACGTTGGAGATTACCTCCAGCTCCGCGTCTGGGTCACCCGCCACGGCGCCAACCGCAGCGGCAGCAGGAATGCCACGAAGTCCACCGGTATGGGGCACAACCACGCTTTTGACATTTTTGATAATATTGCCGCTGACCTCCACCAGCAGACGATCCGGGAGAGTTCCCAGAACGGCCCTGGCCTTGGCAGCGGCATAGGCTATGGCGATGGGCTCCGTACAGCCCATGGCCGGACGGAGCTCTTCTTTTAAAATTTGAACAAACTTCTGATAACAGGAATCGGTTTTTTTCAAGCTTATCTACTCTCTTTCCAAGCTGGAATCATTCAACGGAACAAAATCATTCCTGACGGGACTCCTGCGCAAAAAAACGCTTCGCAAGCTCCGCTACCGCCGGCGCAAGGGCTTTAATCTCCCAGTCCGTTGTATTGACAATCATGTGATAGCAGGATCTGCAGCCCCAGCGATCCCCGGCCATCAGTTCCCGCGTAGCAGCGCGGCCCTTATCAATTCGCTTAATCTGTCGCTCTATTTCCTTGTCAGTAATCGACGCGGGATCTGCGGCTCGCTCGCGGCAGCGACGGATCTTTGCCTCCCGATCAGCGCAAACAAAGATACGGAACGGTGCAAATCTGCGCAGGAAATAATCCGCGTTCCGGCCGACGATAATACAGTTCCGTCCGGAGTCGGCAATTCGCTCAATAACCTCTTTCTCCTTGACAAGCAGATCCGTATTCGGCGCTGTAGAGACAGTAAAACTTTGGTGGAAACTGATTGGGACCGTCCACCACTCATGACGCTCCAGGACGGCCTGGACGTAGTTTGCGTCCAGGCCCTCCTCGTTTGCCACAGTTTCGATGATCTCACGATCATAATAGTCCCAGCCCAGAACATCCGCCATCCGTTTGCCCAGTTCGCGACCGCCGCTTCCGAATTCACGGCTGATGGTGATAATATTCATGGCTGCCTCCTGCTAAAATTATTCCGCACAGGCCTTATAGAGGAACGTGACGACCTCCGCACGAGTGCATAGCTTCTTGGGACTAAAGGTATTCGGGCCGGTTCCGCCGGTGACGCCTAGTTCAACAGCCCAGCGGACTGCCGTGGCGTAGTAGGCGTTGGCGGAAACGTCCTGGAAGGGATTCTCGGTTTCCGCAGGCTCCGGAGACCCGGCATTTCGCCAAAGGAAGGTGACGATCTGCTCCCGGGTGCAATACTTGCCCACACCGAACAGACTCTCGCTGATTCCGTTGGTAATTCCCTGCTCTCTGGCCCAAAGAACTGCCTCGTAATAGTACTTGCCAGCCTTCACATCCGTGAAGGGCACACCGTTCCCCTCGGGTGCTGGCTTTCCGGCCGCTGCCCAAAGGAAGAACACAATCTGCTCGCGAGTGCATGGGGCATTGGGTGAGAAGTGGGTGGCGTCGGTGCCGCTGGTAATTCTGGGATCGTGATAATAGGCCCACAAGACAGCGTCATAGTAATACTTGCCTTCCGCAACGTCCACAAAGGGATTGGTCTGGTTCAGTCTTGGAATCACTTCGGTACGAGTCGCTCCGCAGCGCAGGCAGGTGTAGAGCCGTTCACCGTCCTCGTTTTCAGTAGGCTCCAGGGTCACAACGCCCTCGTCCCAGTTATGGCCCAGCGGGTTGACAGCGCTGTCAGTGTAGCTGTCGCCGCAGCGGGAGCAGGTGTGGGTCGTATAGCCTTCCTCGGTACAGGTGGGCTCGGTAACCACAGCCGAATAGTCGTGGCCGAGAGGATCCACGGACTGAGTCTCAGTCTCGCTGCAGCGGGTGCAGGTACGGGTTTTCACACCGGCTTCCGTACAGGTAGGCTGGGCGGTGACAGCCCAGTCGCCGAAGGAATGCCCCAGCGCCGGGACAGAATCGCCCTGGTAGCTGTAGGAGCAGACCATGCAGGTGTAGGTGGTGTAGCCCGCCTCAGTGCAGGTGGGTTCCGTCACAGCGGAATTGTAGCTGCAGTTGGCGGTCTCCACGTTTCCGCAGACGGAGCAGCTGCGCTTATGGGTGCCGTCGTTGTTGGAGCTCCAGCCGCCGTAGCTGTGAACGCCCGTGGCGGGGATCAGGGTGCTTTCCAGAGTAATCTCATGCTGGCAGGCCTGGTCAGAGAAGTACAGGCCGCAGCCGGTGCAGTAATAGTAGGCGGTATTGCCCGCGTCCACGCAGGTAGGCGCCTGGGCAGGCACGTACTCCGGCGTGTGCACATGGGTACCGGCTATGGGTTCGGTCCAATAGATAATGACAGATTCAGATGTCTCTTTCCAAAGCTGGGTCTTGCGGGAGGTATAAGCATTGCTGAGACAGAACTGGTCATATCCGTCCACCACCAAATAGATATAATCGTTGCAGGCCACGTTGGAAATGTTCATGCAGGAATTGGTAGAATCATAGGAGACCTTCCAGTCAGCGAAACTTGCCTCACAGTTTGACAAGTTGTACAGCCAGCCATCCCTCGAGCCGATCCAGTAGTTGGTAGGACTCTTGATGGTGTAGTAATTGCCCCTCTTGGCAAGGGTGAAGACATAGTCGTCGGCGACATTCCGCAGAACGGAACCGTCCTGGGTGATGCCCGTGTTATTGATGTTCGCAGAGACGGGCGCGTCATTATTTTCAATCTGCTGCTCTCCATCAATTCCCTTGAAAACAACCAGATTATTCTTGCCAGGGCCGGTAATGACGTATTTTCCGGACCAGTCGACGGGAGCGGCCGTCACCAGCTCGTAAGCACTGTTAGCGCTGCCCTCCGTCTTGGTAAACACGGCGTAGAGCGTGGTATTGCCCATCACGGTATAAGCGGCGCCGGGGGCATAGAAGACTGGCTCATCCGTGGTCTGAGATGGAATACGAGTCTCAGTCCAGCCGGAGAATGTCCAACCCTCGGGATCCACGCTGACAGAATTGGGAAGGGTGATCTGATTGTAAAGCAGTGCGCTCTGGCTGCCCTCCAAAGTACCGGAAGCCATAAACTGCACGGTACAGGTGGGCTTGGCAGCGAAGATGACGCGGATGGTACAATCGGATTGCGGAGTAACAGTAATGGTGTTAACGTCGATTACAGCGGTAGCGCTGCCGGAAATAACCTCATAGTCGGCAACATAGTAGCCCGCAGCAGGAGTAGCATGGATCACGTTGCCCTCTACGGTAACAGTACCCCAGGCAGTGTTGTTGGAAACAGCACTGACATTGAAATGGGAATCATCGGTGTAGGCCTTGATGCGGTAGTCGCCGTTGTCCGGGCAGTCGGTCCAGGCCCCGCCGGGCTCCTTGTAGAAGGAAGTTGCACCGTGGTCGGCATGGGTCCAGGCACACCAGTAAACCACGTCCTCGTTATTGAAGCTTGCGTCGTAAGGGGTATGGATGCCGGATGATCCATTTGCGACATTCTGCGTAATCACTACGGAGAAGGTATCTCCGGCGGAAAGCTGAACCGAAGTATCCAGCGGAATGGTGTAGTAGCCGCAGAATGCGATCGTGCCGGATTTTGTGGCCACCAAGGTACCGGAGGACGGATTCCCTTCCGTGGGATTCCGGTAGATCTCCACTGTGTAGCTAAGACCTTCATCCCAACTGCAGAAGGAAACCGCTTTCAGCGATTCAAATCCATTGGCAGTAAAGACATTTGCCACCTTGGTGTTATTGGCCATGGGCTCAAAGTAACCGATAGATTCGCTCCAGCCCTTGCCGTAGCTGGCCAAATTGCAGGTGCCGTCGTACTGGTAGTTATGCTGATAGTTGTCAATGGACTCCGCATCGAAGAAGTAGATGTAGCCCTCGCTCATGGAGGTGTCTTCGTAGGAAATATAGCAATAGCCGCCGTCAAAATAGTTGGTACCCCAACTGTTCTTGCAGATCCAGGCGCCGGGACTGGAGGGTCTGTTGGGAGAGAATTTGGAAGCGGAGATGGAATCATCCCAACCGACGACAGTGATGGAGTGGTTGGCCCACTTGTGATTTTCGCTTTCCTGACTGGTGTTGTCGATATTGCAAATGTAGCTGTTGTAATTATCGTCCTCGTAGTAGCTGATGTTGCCCGCGCCGTATTCCATGATAGCGCGTTTGACAGCTTCTACATTCGTGCCGGGGATCCACTCAGAGTTCTGGACATGGCATACGTTATACTGATAAGCGTATTGGCTGCCCAGGCCGGAGTAGTTTACCGCAGCAGCGTTGCTGTAATGCAGGGCGTCCTGGGTCTCGTCAGCGGCTCCCTCCCAACGCATCAGGGTATAGGCAGACATTTCACCGTTGCCGCCCTGATCCAGACAAGGGTCGTCGGGGATGGACCTGTCGCCGGTCAGCATGCCCTCTGCGTCATAGGCGTAGGTGTAGTTGAACCAGCAGTGCTGGGACTCAGAGAGGTTTAGGCTGGTGGTAGCGGCTGTACCGTTTCCGACAGGAATGTGATTCTTGATCATATAGCTCTCAATGCTGGCCATGGCAGCATGGGACCAGCAGGAGCCGTAGGGGTTTTGATTTTTTACGGAGGTAACTATATTGTAATCACGGCTGTCATATTTGGAAGGCAGCGGATCCTTATTGCCACCGCCGGTAAACCGCTCATAGGTCGCACGGTCTCCGGACAGATAGGCGTCAGTCACGGCTCTTCCCGCAGGGTGTGTGACGGGAAGGAATCCGTTGCTGCGCTCCGAAGGCTTTGGCTCTTCTTCCTGTCCTCTTGATTCGACGCCCAAAACAGTCACGGGAAACAGGCACAGAATCATTGTGACAGTCAGAAGGAGCGCCAGCATCCTTTGCATCTTGTGTTTCATACTATGACCCTCCTTTGGTCAGTTTGCAGGAAAACGGGTTAGCTTCAGGAATTGACAGAACACACGATCGGGGGTTCATAATGCACGTTCAGCATTTCGTAGCGGTACAGGAAAGTGATTACTTCAGCGCGGGTGCAAAGTTTCTTGGGGCTGAAGGTATCCTTGCCGGTGCCGCCGGTAACAGCATTCTCCACAGCCCAGCGGACAGCCTTGGCGTAGTAGGCACGGGCGGGAACGTCGCTGAAGGGATTCGTTACGGTCTCGGGCTCCGGAGATTCTGCAGCGCGCCACAGGAAGGTGACAATCTGCTCACGGGAGCAATACTGGCCGACACCGAAGCAAGTCTCGGAAATACCTCCGGTGATTCCATTCTCCTGGGCCCAGAGCACAGCCTTGAAGTAATACTTGTTTTCCTTCACATCCGTAAAGCTCGTGGAGGTGGCTGCAGGCTCCGGCTTGCCGGATGCAGCCCAGAGGAAGAATACGAACTGCTCTCTGGTGCAGGGCGCTTTGGGAGAGAAGTGGGTCTCGTCGGTGCCGCCGGTGACCTGGGGCGCATGGTAGTAGGCCCAAATAACAGCGTCATAATAGTATCTGCCATAAGCGACGTCCACAAAGGGATTCGCGTACTGCAGCACAGGAATCACCTCGGTGTGCGTCTCGCCGCAGCGGGCGCAGGTGAAGAGCATCTCACCTTCCGTCTCAGTGGTGGGTACCACAGTCACAACGCCGTTGTCCCAGTCGTGACCAAGCGCGTCAACGGTTCGGGTTTCCGCATTCTGGCAGCGAGAGCAGGTGCGGGTCTCCTGACCGGGCTCTGTGCAGGTGGGAGCGGTGGTAACAGTCCATTCGCCGTAGTTGTGGCCCAGCGGATTGGTTGCGCTGTCGGTATAGCTGTCGCTGCAGCGGGAGCAGGTATGGGTGGTGTAGCCTCCCTCGGTGCAGGTGGGCTCGGTGACCACTGCGTCGTAGTCATGGCCGAGGGCCGCCACCGATTCGGTCTCAACCGTATTGCAGCGGGAGCAGGTATGCTGCTTCTCACCCTGCTGCGTGCAAGTCGGAGCAACAGTCTGGGTCCAATCACTCCAATCGTGGCCAAGGGCGGCAACGGGATTTCCCTGGTAGCTGTAATCACACACAGTGCAGATATAAGTGGTGTAGCCGTCCTCGGTACAGGTGGGAATCGTCACGGCGTAATCATAGGCGCAGGCTTGGGACTCGCCGTTACCGCAGACGGAGCAGTTGCGGGTGTGGGTGCCGTTGTTGTTGGAAGTCCAATCACCATAGCTATGATTGCCGGTGGCAGCAAGCACAGTACTCTGCTGGGTGATCTCATGCTCGCCTGCTTCGTCGGAGAAGTACTTGCCGCAGACGATGCAGCGGTAGTACTCGGTATTGCCGGCGTTGCCGCAGGTGGGAGCAACAGCCTCAACATGCTGCATATTGTGCTCATGCACAATGTTGCCGGGATTGGTGGAGTAAATCTTGGTCCCGGATTCCGCTTCCTTCCACAGACGGACGGAGGTATTCGGAGAGGTATAGATCCAGAAGTAGTTCGAGCTGGTGCTGAAGCTCAGATAGGGATAGCTGCCGCCATTGGCCAATTCCATGCTGCTGAAATTCTCGCCGACACCGGGCGTCCAGTCGCATTTTCCGGAGGTGTAGGCCGTGTAGACCGCAAAGAAGCTTCCCTCCACGCCGAGATAGGCCTCAGTGGAAACATTCTGCACCGAGTAGTAGTTCCCATGGTCTTCCATGGCGAAGACGAACTGATCGGGGACCTCAGCCAGCGTTTCGTCATCCAGAGTAGCTCCGGAATCAGAGAACTTGCCGGCGTTGGCGGCGATCTCGATGTGCATGCCGTTGGAGGTGGGCGTCACGCCCTTCAAAAGGTACATGTTGCTGTCGGTGCCGTAGGTAATGACATAGTTGCCGTTCCAATCGCCAGGATCGTCCGACACAAGCTCGTAGATCACTTCACCGCCGCTGGTTCCTTCCACGCGGTAGTACAGAGCGTAGATAACGGTATCGGCTTCAGGCGTAAAGGCCGCGCCTGGCTTCAGGAAAGCGGGCTTTTCAACCGTCTCCTCGATTGCGTCGAGAACCCAGGCTTTAAAAGTCCAGCCTTCCACCTCGGGTGCGGTGGTCGGGAGCGTCACGGGATCGCCCACATAGCCAGGGGCAGTGGAATAGACTGAACCGTTGGCCACATAGGTCACAGTTGCGGGAGTCTTGGCAGCAAAGTTGATCTGAACGGTGCAGTTCGAAGATGCTTTGACTACGAACTTGTTGCCGTTCTGAGTTACCGTGGCGTCGCCTTCCAGAACAGTATATCCGGCGGCGTAGTAGCCCTCAGCAGGCTCTGCAGTGATGGAGGAGCCACGAACAGAAACAGTACCCCATTCGGTATTGTTGGAAACAGCAGAAACCTCATAGTTGGTGCCGAAAAGAGACCAGGAAGAATAGACGTCCTGCAAATCGTCCACATTGCCGTGTCCGGGGTAGGGATCCTCGGAAGAAACAACGATGGGGAAAGCGCAATCATCGTTGCGCGCGCTCTCAATGGTGGGATGGGAGCTGTAGTAGTCCCAGGGGCCGACGGATTCCTTGGCAGCGGAAACCGCAGTGGCAAGGTCGTCGCCATTCTTAAGCGCACCGTTGACAGCACTCATGTAGGCCATATCGCCCACAAAAGAAACGGACTGAGAATAACCGTAGACAGCCTCAACGCCCTTATCGCGCAGACCGGCCTCCATGCCATCGGTAGCCATACCCAGGCAGATACCCATGTAGAGGTAGCTGTTGGGGGCGTAGTCGGTCATATGGTTGGCAATGCAGGTGCCGCTGACGTAGGCGCCGCTGCCGCTTCTGATGCAATGATAGTAGGTGCCGAACTCGCCCTGCTGGGGCTCCGTATCAGCGGAGGTAATGCCGGTGCTGGTGGTCAGGCAGAGATAGGAGCAGTTGGCGCGGGAGGTGTAGTCACCGCCGGAGGAGTAGTCCGTCGTGCCGTGGGAATCGAACATCACGAAGCCGCATTCGCTCATGGCGTGGGCGATGTTGTCCACGGTAGCGGTAGACATGGCATAGCGAAGGCCTTCTCCGCCGGTGGTCTCATAGAGAGACTGCCACAGGGCCTTGTACTGGGGGGAATAGCTGTTGAAAGAGCTGTCGGCGTAATTGGAGGAGGACTCCCAATAGGGCTGAATCAGGCCGATATTCATGGAATTGGGACCACCCTTCACGGGATAGATCTCTTCCAGCATCGCCTGGGCCGCAGCCTCGGCCTTGGCGATCTCTTCCGGGGTGGGATCATTCTCGGTGTTATAGAGCTCAGCCTCCATTCTGGGGTCGTAGCAACAAGGAATGCCGATTGTCGTTTCCCAGACAAGGAAATTGCCGTTTTGCTGCAGGGTACCGGGAACGTAGGTTTCAGAATTCTTGACTGTATCGATCACCTGGGGAACCAGGTCGATGTAGTCCTGCTCGGTCATTTGGCTGATGCCGCCAAGTTTATTGGCGGCTTTTGTTTTAACAGTTTCGATCTTGGCAAAGACATCGCGGTCAATGGCAGCGTTGTCTTCTTCGGTATACACATAGACGGATTTGGGAGCATCCGCCTGCTGCTTATCTGAAGAGACTGCGGCCGCCGGGAGAGGCAGCATTCCGATCATCAAAGCCAACATCATCGTGAGGGCGACGAACCGAACGAATGATTTTTTCATTGTCATTACTCCTTTGTGCCAATTTCGGGGTGTGACGCTTTTCTTAATCGTGCATCATCCACTCTTCCAATATAGGATTATATCATACTTTCTTAACAAATCCAATCTTTTTTTGTGTTCTTTTGTGAAATTTTTACAAGAAATTGTCTTTACTTCCCTATTTTGCCACAGGATATACGTCAAAAGAAAAAGAACAGCCCAACAAGGCTGTTCTTTTCCAGAAAAAACAATCAGAATTCCTGTTCCCGCTTCCAGGCCAGATAGTCGTCGTAGCCGCAGAGCCTGTCGAGAATCTTCCCGTTGGGCAGGAACTCGATAATTCGGTCAGCGGTGGTGGATAAAAGCTCATGGTCGTGGGAGGCGATGAAAACATTTCCCGGGAAAGCGGAAACGCCCTTGTTGACCGCCTGAATAGATTCCATATCCAGGTGGTTGGTGGGCTGATCCAGCAGAATGCAGTTGGCTCCGGAGAGCATCATTCGGGATAGCATCATCCGGACCTTTTCGCCGCCGGAGAGTACAGAAACCGGCTTAAACACCTCGTCGCCGGAGAAGAGCATCCGGCCCAGGAAGCCCCGGAGATATACGTCGTCCTTTTTTTCGGAGAATGGCCGCATCCAGTCCACCAAAGATTCGGAATGCCCCTCAAAGTAAGCGGTGTTGTCCTTGGGGAAATAGCTCTGGGAGGTAGAGACGCCCCACTTGATGGTGCCCTCGTCCGGCTCCATCTCCCCCATCAGCAGCTTGAACATCACGGTCTGGGCCAGCTCGTTTTCGCCCACAAAGGCAATTTTCTCGTTGCGGTTGGCAATGAAGCTCACCTTATCCAAAAGCTTGACGCCGTCCACGGTCTTGCTGACGTCGGTGACAAAGAGCACGTCCTTGCCCACCTCCCGCTCCCGGGTGAAGCCCACGAAGGGATAGCGGCGGGTGGAGCAGGGAATCTCTTCCACGGATATTTTATCCAACAGCTTCCGGCGAGCCGTGGCCTGCTTGCTCTTGGACTTGTTGGCGGAAAAACGGGAGATAAAAGCCTGCAGCTCTGCAATCTTTTCCTCGTTGCGCTTGTTCTTGTTTCGCAGCAGTGCTTGGACCAGCTGGCTGGATTCATACCAGAAGTCGTAGTTACCCACGTACATCTTAATCTTGCCGTAGTCGATGTCGACAATATTGGTGCAGACGGTGTTCAGGAAGTGGCGGTCATGGGAGACCACGATGACCGTGCCGGGATAATCCAGCAGAAAGTCCTCCAGCCAGTTGATGGACTCGATGTCCAGGTTGTTGGTGGGCTCGTCCAGCAGGATGATGTCCGGGTTCCCGAAGAGGGCCTGGGCCAGCAGGACCTTCACCTTGTCACGGGGATCTGTGTCGGCCATTTGGTCGTAGTGCTTGCTCACGTCGATGCCCAAGCCCTGCAAGATCCGGCTGGCGTCAGACTCCGCCTCCCAGCCGTTCAGCTCCGCGAACTCCGCTTCCAGCTCCGCGGCCCGGATGCCGTCCTCGTCGGAAAAGTCAGCCTTCTCGTAGATGGCGTCCTTTTCCTTCATGATCTCATAGAGGTGCGGATTGCCCATAATCACCGTATCCATCACGGAGTAGGCGTCATACCGGAACTGGTCCTGCTTCAAAACCGACATCCGGACGCCGGGCTTGATGGCTACATAGCCCTTGGTGGGCTCCAGCTCGCCGGAAAGAATTTTGACCAGCGTGGATTTGCCCGCGCCGTTGGCGCCGATAACGCCGTAGCAGTTGCCTGCCGTAAATTGCAGGTCCGCGTGCTGAAACAGAACGGAACCCGCAAATTGCATGCTGAGATCAGATACTGTGATCATAGACTAACTCCTTGTTTGTTACTTTCAATACGACTGGTTACTGAAAAAAACGGTAGGTTTTGTAGAATGGCGCCAGGTCGGTCTGGCCCAGGTAATACTGGAGCAAACCGGCGCAGGCTTTGGTATCGCTGAGGGCGTTGTGATGCTGCAGAGGCAGATCCAGCAGCTCCGCCAGTGTGTTCAGCCGATGGTTTCCCGCCTGGGGGAGCAGCTTCCTGCCCATCTGACAGGTACAGACGTATTTCGCAGAAGGCTTCCAGTCGATACCGTAGTCCCGCAGGCACTTGCTCAAAACGCCCAGGTCGAAGACGGCGTTATGAGCGCAGAGGATGCCCCGGTCCAGAAGGGGACGCAGCAGCTCCCAAAGCACCGGGAAGGTGGGCTGATTGCGAACCATCCGGGGCGTGATGCCGGTAAGATTGATGTTGAAAGCGTCAAAGGGCTCCTCTGGGTTGACCAGAGAATAGAAGTTCGTTGTCTTTTCCCCGTCCTCCACCACCACGACGCCAATGGCGCTCAAACGGTCGTTTCGGCTGTTGGGAGTCTCCACGTCAAAGGCCACGTAGGTATCATACATTGGGCGCGATTCCTCCGGATTCATCAGTCGTCATTCAGATAGACTTCGATTTCGATTTGCAGCCAGTCTCCCTGCCACTGTTTCGACAAGATTCTGGCGTAGAGCAGCTTTCCGGCGTCCATGAGCCGGGCCAGAATATGATTCTCCTTCCGTGGAACATAGCCCAGCTTTACCCGGTCCCGGGTATAGATCTTGATGGCATTGGGGTCGGAGGGGTTGTCCGGAATCCGGATCAGCTCCAGCCGATCCCCTGGCTTCAAAAACGGTTCCAGTTCTTCAATCCCGACTACATGCGTCGTTCCGGCTATCATGGTCTGCAGCAAAAGCACATCAGAAGAATAGGGTGCGGGCGTATTCAAGTCCGCGTGCAGACTTTTCAGCAGGCTGCCCGATGGAGTTTTGGCCAGTTCCTTCACAGCGTGTCCTCCTCTCCATCTTCCGGGTTCATCAAATTGGAAATCTCTGCTTCATACCGAGCGGTCCGATCCCGAAGCTCCCGGAGCTGCTTTCTCAGCTCCGCCTCCCGGGCACGGCCCTGTTCTTCGTCCTCCAGGTAGACGCGGGCGCTGTATGGATATTTCGATTTGATGTCCTCCAGCTGCTCATCAAAGGACCGAATTCCGGCGCGAAGCCGCTTTGCCTCCGCCCGAAGCTCGTCCAAAGTGGAGGCTGCGGCCTCCGGCGCAGGATCCAGAGAATCACAAATCGTCCGAAGGGTTTCAATATCTCCGGCCCGATAGGCCCGCATGGCCTGGTCCAAGGTCTTTCCCCGCTCCTCCCGGTCATCTCCCGGGTGAAGGTCAGGGTGCAAGGCCTTCACAGCCTGCCGATATAGGTTCTTCAACTCCTTCTGTCCCCGCTGACTCAGGCCGGGACCCTCCCGCCGTTCCATAACGCCCTCTACCCTGCGAAAGCGGTTTGTCAACTCTTCCCGGTATTCGGCAAGCTCCTGGTCCAACGTGGCCTCGATCTGTTCCTCATCCGCCTGCTCCCGGCGATTGCGGCAGGCACGAATCATTTTGGCCTTCCGCTTCGCCCGCAGACAGTCGCACCAGCATTCATAAACCTTGAGCTCCAGCGCACCGAAGCGGCGCAGATAGGCGGCCTCAATTCGTTTGCACTGAATCAGCAGCAGCTCGTCCTTTTGCAGCAAAAGGGCGGTCAGAGAGGCCCGAAGCCGGGCAATCTCCTCACGCAGGGCAAGATCCTCTGGGTGCGGCTCCATATCGTGATAATCATTCGTATTCATTATGCCGCTCCCCTTTCCCTCGATGTTTCGAATCTTTTCTGTCTTATACATTAGCCGACAGAAAAAGATTTGTCAAGGTATTTCGGCGGTGGTGACAATACGAACCCTGAAAGTCTACAGTTCAAAATCCGGAAACAGTCCGTTTTTTACGCAGGCAACGATTTTTTCAACTTCATCCACAGCGCGCTTTCTGCCGACTTCGGATTCCATCCAGTTGTCGCGCCGCGTATGGGTATCTTCCGCCGGGCAGGGCAACACCTCAATGTGCGCTGGAAACAAGTATCTTGCAAGGCAAAGACTTCTTCGCATGTGAAACGAGGTAGTCACAAGAAGCACCTTTTTCACCTGGTCAATGCAAAACTCCCGCTGTAATTCCATCAGCGAACCCAGTATGTTTTCTACTGTGTTCCTGGCGTAGGTATCCATAATCAGATCCTCCGGCCTCACACCCCGGGCAATCGCGTGAAGACGCATGTGCTCGGCCTCACACATTTCCCCCTCCGGAAAGGCCTTCACCTTTCCACCGCTGAGCAGTATTTTGGGCGCACGCTGATTCCGGTAAGCCTCTTCCGCAACGGGAATCTTATACTGCGAAGCCTTTGTGCTTCCCAAAACCACAACACAGTCCGCCCGCTCCCCGGTATCTTCCAGGCCACGGTACAAAATCCGATCCACGATTTCGTCAGTCAGATTATCGCTGTTGATTTTTGACACCATCATACGATTATCGTTCACAATCGCATACACGTAGGTATCCTTCCACTTTGGCATACCCATCCCGTCAGTGTGAAAAAAGATATTCTGCAGGAAGTGCGCCTCCCTGCGCATGCCGACCTTTTCCAACAGCTTCCATGACGGGGTGTTTCTGGGATCACATTCGGCATAGACCCGATGAACGCTAGATTTGAACGCGTGGTCAATCACCGCGGAAAGGGCTTCGGCCCCGTAGCCGTTTCTCTGGAACGACTTGTTGACGATGTAGCCGACTTCTCTCGCCGCATACTCCCGAATTCCGCAGTAGATATTCCCGATCACCTTTCCGGTAGCGGAAAGCACAATCGCGTAGTATTCCTCAGACCCAAGACGGGCCCGCAGCTGTTCTCTGCCGCATTCATAGGTAATGCCGAGGTAGCCCTCAAATTCATCGTCCCGCAGCTGAGACAAAAACTCGTACAAATCATCGTAGTCCGCTTCCGTGAAAGGCCTCAAAAGCAGGCGAGCTGTTTTGATTTCTCTCATCTGATTGTCCCTTTCTGACTCAATTCCGGCTCACTTTTTGCGCAGAATGTCCAGTGTGTGATGGGACGCGCCGATCAGGTCCTGACGCTCGCACACCGCAAAATGGTACTCCATCCATTTTTTAAACGTCGCATCGTCCATCCCGTCGATATACTCGCGCTTGTAATTCGTCGCCCCGTCCGACGCAATCAGCTTGACCCTTTCCACTGAAAATGCTGCGTTCAACGCGGCAATATCCTCGGTTCTGTACAGTTCAAAAATCTCTTTCGGCTCACTGACGCAGTGCCAGTCCGGCGTAAGCATGTGGAGCTCCATCACCTCACGGAGCTTGTTCATCCCGAACACATACTGTATGACCGTCGGCTCATTCATGCAGTAGGCCACCAGGATATATCCGCCCGGTCTTGTCACCCGGACCGCCTCGGACAGGGCCTGCAGCTTGTCCGCCTCGGTGTACAGGTGGTACATGGGCCCCAGCTCCATGGTCAGGTCGAACGACGCATCCGGGAAGGCGGACAGATCCAGCGCATTGCCCTGGAGCGCCCGGATCGGCTCTGTGCCGTCCAGCTTGGAACGCAATATTTCCAGGTTGCGGGCAACCAATTCCACAGCGGTCACATGAAAACCCTGTTTTGCAAGGGTCACGCTGTACCGACCCGTTCCGGCGCCCACCTCCAGCAGCCTCGGTTCCGACATGCCGGAAAGGCACTCGGAGATATATTTCATCGTGGTCAGGTACTCCACCTGCCCGTGGCGGGAAAGGAGTCTCCCCTCCTCGTCATAACTGTTGTAGTACTGTTCCAGAAAGCTCATGGCACCTTTCCTTCCTACTCAATATTCGCCAATCCTTCATACAGATCGTTGAAGGATTTGCCCCGGCTGCACCTGCCGTAGGACAGGCTTTTGTTGTTTCCGAATTCCAGCAAAAAGCACTTGGTCAATTCTTCCACCGTCTGTTCCAGGGCATTGAAAAACTGCTGATAGGCAAAATTGCTGGCGGCGGAGCCTTCCTCAAAGCTGTTGACGATCAGGGATTCCGTTACCTGGTCCAGCGGATACATCTTGATATGCATCAGCTCATGCACGATGACCTCTTCCAGGTTTTCCTGCTTGGGGTTGACCGCGTTCAATAGCAGGATGGCCTTTCGGTCGTCGCAGTCGATTTTGAAATCCCCTGTCTTACGCCACGTCGGGTCCTCCACAAACTCCAATTTGACGTCCCAGGCGGGGGTGATGCGCAGCTTCTTGACGTATTTGTCAAATAGTGCGGTGATTTCATTTCTGTCCATACTCGTCACCTTTCTTTTTCTCATTTTGAAAGAAACGGTTCCCGCTGTTTAACAAGCCATTCAACCGTTTCCAGACTGCCATTGGCAAGGATATAATCCAAAACGTCTCGTTTCTTGAGAATCGTTTCGATAAGAGGCTGCTCCAGACGGTCCAGGAACTGGGCAAAGCTCACTTGGGAACTGCGCCGCAGCTCTTTCAAGCGCAGCGTATCCCGCTTTTTGCGTTCCGCCTCGCCCTTTGGGTAGCCCTGGCCGAAGGGCTCAGAAAACAGCTTGGCAATGGTCTGTTCAAAGTTTTCGCAGCCCGTCCAGGTGTATTCCTCTCCCAAGGGGATGGAGATCGCGTTTCCATCGTTGATCTGTGCGAACAAATACGCGTCCATCGGTGATGGGGCATACCCGCACAGAACGCCGGGGATACTGTTGCAGGCCAGCATCATGCCCTGCCCGGAGGAACAGCCGGTAACAACAAAGTCAACCGAACCGCTCCCAAGCAGCAGCCCGACCAACACGGATATTTCCACATAACTGAATCGCTGGACCTCATCCGGTTTGCACCCGAGGTTGACAACTTGGCTGCAAGGTGCATATCTCTTTACCGTCTCGTACAGCAAATTATTCTTGGCTGCCTGGGAGCTTGCCTGGATTACGCCGATTTTCATTCGTTTCACCTCACGGAAAGTGTCCAGTTGTCGTTTGAAATCAAATACTGAAACTCCGTAAGCGCGGGAAATTTTATCACATTTATCAACTCTTCCAAATCATCAACGGTTTTAACTTTGGAAAGATTGCCGTAAGAAACCCACTCCATTTGTCCTTCCTCAGAGGAAACAAGGTCTCCGGTCCATTGTGTTGCTTTGAAAAGCAGTACGACATATCTCCCCTGTTCAATCGGAAACTGCTTTACCCCGGCCAGTCTCGGTTCCAAAATCGTCAATCCGGTTTCCTCCTTCATTTCCCGGATCACCGCGTCAACAAAGGATTCCCCCGGTTCCACATGGCCGCCGGGCAATGCGTACCCATGCCAATCTTTTTTCACCCTGTTTTGAAGAAGCACTTTATCTCCATCCTCGATCAGGCAGAGTACGGTCAACTCCACATTCTCTGTTCTCCTCAAACGATCACTCCCCTAAATCTGCATTGTGCTTCGCCCGGTTCAAAGTCATTCTGATCCCCACTGCGCCAACAGTTTGGCTCAACTTTTCTTTCCCGTCCGCGACAAAGCCGCATTTCTGATAGAAACGGAAGGCGCGCTGATTGTCCTTCAGAAGCCACAGGCGTATCTGTGAATAATCACGAAGCTGCTCCAAGCCGGCATTCATCAGGAGAAGACCGACGCCAGTTCCGTAATACTCCGACAAAACATACAGCGCGAAAATCTCTCCGGCCTCCGGGCCCTCTTCGCCGCTCTTTCCATAACCGACGAAGCCCACGACACGGTCTCCATCCTTGGCCACAAGGATATTATCCGGCCATTGGAAGGCAATCTCCTCACACTTTTTCAGGGTCAATTTATCCAGATACGCCTGACTGACAATGCCGGAGTATGCCTCATGCCAGGCGCGCCAGTGAACAGAGGCCTTTCCTTTGATTTCTTCCGGGGTTTCCATCTTTTTGATCGCAATATTCATTTGGGAAGCCTCCTTGGTTTCTTTGCGGGCTGACAGTCCGCGCTGCAGGTTGTTTACAAAAGCCTCGATCAGTGCAATGTCCCGCAGGTCCTTCTCCCGGCTAAGGGACTCTTTCATCAGGATAAGGCCCTTCAGGGAAATCACCGGAAATCCGTCAACCGTTTCTACCCGGTCATAGAGCCAATCCTCAAACAGTTCCACATCGTCGCCGATTTGGATTTTTCTGGTTCCGTCCGCCAGGCGCTCTGTGTGGTAGCCCGCCGCTTCCAGCCTGTCAGCCAACTGCTTCGTACAGCCCAGGTCAATATCACTGGTTTGCTTCCGGATGCCGTAAAGGACCATCGCGCCGCCGGTGATGACCCAGTACTCGGTTTTGGGAAGAGCAAGGCCATCAATCCTTTGTATCATTTCTTGTTTCGTCATTTCTCAGAAACCCAATTTCTTTATGTTTTGTGGCAATCGGTATGTGATCAGCCCAAATTATACCGGAAAAACGACAGAATTGCAATGTTTTTAACAGATGGATTCGTATTCACAAGGAATAGAAAATAATATTCACCTCCCAAACTGCGAAGCGCAATTTCACTCGGTGTAATGCAGCGCCTATTTCCATTATCCTCAGCGTTTATCCGTTTGAAGCGTTGTACTACGGCTGGGTTAAAACGACGCTTGGAAAGTATCTGGGCGAAGGCGGGCGCGAGTACGTGGAGGCCGACATTGCCGCCCGTGTTGCACAGGATTTTGACGCGAACCGCTACCGCCCCGGGCAGAAGGGCACCGTGGCAGACCGGCTTGTGGCAAGCGCGGAAAACCGGAGACCATGAGGTCCGTGTACGACTTTCTCCACCATCGTCAGACGGATGAGGCAACGGTAATCCGCGTCATAAGGAGATGTTAAGGCGCCGACCCTATGCGTTTTTCGTGATCGTTTTGCGGGAATATTCTTGCAAAAAACTAAGCAACTTTGCGTAAATATCGTAACGCAGAAAAAGCCTTACACACTCAAAAAGCAATAATCAAGTAAACCTCTTTTGCCTTGGTAGACAAAAGAGGTTTACTTGTTGTGTAAGAGCGCGTAAAAGTACACCAAACCATAGAAAGAACGCCTAAAAGACATTCCTCAAACACTTTCAGAAAAAAGCGTTATCCGAATTTATACGTTTTCCAAATCAAAGAAGTATCCAAGCGTATCGACAAGTTCGCCGTTATCGAACAGCTCTTTTATTGCAGCTTTATTCATCCAGATTGTCTTTGCTACTTCTTTCGTCGTCGCTGAGCGAAGATCAACTTCACCATCATAATCGAACGACCAGACGTCGACGATATCAGAAAACCTGATGCCATTTACAACTCTGCCTATCGTGGAACAAACCAGTTTTCCATTGTTCGGCAATAGCGATAATCCCACTTCTTCCTTTGTTTCACGAAGCGCACCGCTCAAACTGTCTTCGCCTTTGAGCACCGAGCCGCCGACACACTCCCACTTTAGGGGATGCATCGGACGATCCGCGCTGCGTTGAGAAATCAAATACTCGCTTTTGCTGTTTCTGATCCAGACATGTACTACAAGATGATAATACCCGTCCGGGATAGTATCGCCGCGGATATGGTCGAGCCCGGTCAATTCTCGCCGTTCATTATACAAATCCCATATTTCCATAGAAAGCACCTCGTCAGACGATGATATTATACTGAAACGAAACGCTAAGAGCAACAAGAAAACCTCTCTTGCCTATGGTAGACAAAAGAGGTTTCTTTTCTGTATAAGACTACCAAAATGATACCAAAACCATAGAAAGACTACCAAAATGATACACGCTATTCAGCCCGACAAGCCGGGATTTATCGTACAAATGACATGTCACTGATTCGCTTTATCATTCTTTTCCCATCATCCTGCACAATCATCTGAGATACCCCGCCGGCAAAGCCAAACATTTCACATGCGTTCAGTGACTCGACTTCAAGGCCAAGGAACATTGAATTGAAAACGCTCAGCAGATCGCCATGGGAAACGATAATGATGTTTACGGAATCTTCTGCCATCACCTGGTCGAAAAAGGGCTTCAGCCTGTTCCATTCATCACGTCGGCTTTCTGCATCAGAGAAAAGACGGTCATCAATTGTCTTTTCATCGCATTCCAGATTTTCCCGTAACCATTGTACAGATTTTCCGCAGCATCGTCCGAGATTACGTTCCCTCAATTCCTTTCTCACGATCGGTTCAACCCGAAACCGGGACGCGATGCTGTCGGCAGTTTGTTTTGCCCGTTTTA
>JAEEGH010000746.1_pt1 | contig 102881 bp, 90 predicted proteins | sample 9134181 | NCBI WGS metagenome assembly JAEEGH01 (sample SAMN16246544, study PRJNA631951) | gut metagenome | biome: gut microbiome; feature: rumen; material: DP-attached | host: Bos | place: Iran: Karaj | collected 2018-10
TACTTTTTCGAGTTCACTAACTCCACTCTCAGCTTCCTTTGCCCTCTTCTCATTTACAGCGTCTTTAATAGTCTTTATTTTCTCTTCAAGGCTTTTCTTCTCGTCCTCAGTAATCTTACCTTCCTCAAGTTCCCTGACGGCCTTTTCTACCATAAATGCGTATGAATCAGCGGCGTTGAGTTTGTTTGCTTCTTCCATAGCCTTCTTATCCTCTTCAGCGTGCTCCTCAGCCTCTTTCTTCATCCTCTCAATATCTTCGTCAGAAAGTGAAGACTTTGACTCAATGGTAATGTTTTGTTCTTTGCCTGTGGCCTTATCCTTAGCAGAAACTGAGAGAATACCATTGGTGTCAATATCAAAAGTAACCTCAATCTGTGGAATACCACGCCTTGCAGGTGCAATACCATCAAGGGTAAAGATACCGATTTGCTTATTATCAGCAGTCATAGGCCTATTACCCTGAGCAACAACAATAGTTACGGCAGGCTGATTATCCTCAGCAGTCGTAAATATCTGACTCCTCTTGCAAGGGATAGTCGTGTTAGCCTCAATAATCTTAGCCATAACCCCACCCATAGTGTCAATACCAAGTGAAAGTGGTGTCACATCAAGTAGAAGGACATCAGTCTTCTCACCTGCAATAATAGAGCCCTGAACAGCAGCACCGAGTGCTACAACTTCATCAGCATTTACATTCTTAAGAAGTGGCCTGTTAAAGGTCTTTGTAAGTTCTTCCTGAACCTTAGGAATACGGGTAGAACCACCAACGAGGAGAATACCGTCAAGGTCTGAATACTGAAGATTTGCCTTCTTTACAGCGTCTTTTCCGAGGCCAATGACCTTCGTTATCTCCTTATCAATTATCTGCTCAAATTTAGCCTTTGTGAGCGTCATAACAAGGTGCTTAGGGCCTGTCTCGTTAGCAGTAATGTATGGAAGGTTAATGTCAGTAGAAGAAACATTAGAAAGTTCAACTTTAGCCTTCTCAGCGGCCTCCATAATACGGCTCATAGCGATAGCGTCACCGCTTACATCAATGCCTTCCTTAGCCTTAAACTCACTGACAATGTACTGAGCGACAAGTTTATCAAGGTCGCTACCACCACAATAAACATCACCATTGGAAGCGAGAATTTCAACAACTCCATCTGAAATATCGGCGACAGAGAAATCAAGTGTACTACCACCGTAGTCAACAACGAGGTATTTACCACCCTTAGTAGTGTCAATATTAGAAGCGAGGATAGCAGCAGTAGGCTCTGCAATAATACGCCTTACATTAAGGCCCGCAATCTCACCCGCCTTCTTAGTAGCGTCACGCTGTGCGTCATTAAAATATGCAGGAACAGTAATAACTGCGTCAGTAACCTTCTCACCGAGGTAGTCTTCAGCAGTCTTCTTCATCTTAGCAAGAATCATTGAAGAAAGTTCCTCAGGGGAATATTCCTTGTTGTTAATCTTTATGCGAGGATAGCCACCCTTGTTTTCAACATCGTACTGAACATGTGTAATGTTATCCTTAATTTCGTCATAAGTGCCTCCCATAAACCTCTTGATGAGAACTACAGTTCCCTTAGGGTTAGTAATGGCCTGTCTCTTAGCGGCTGAGCCGACTTTTCTTTCACCTTTATCGTCAAATGAAATAACAGAAGGCGTGGTTCTTTCGCCTTCGTCGTTTACAAGAATCTTGGGCTGACCGCCCTCCATAATAGCAACCTCACTTAATGTAGAACCGAGGTCAATACCAATAATCTTACTCATTATATGTGTTTTTATTCTTTATTATCAGGAACAATGAAGGCCCTCATAATATACTTTTGCCCATTAAGCGTCATACCTTCGTTGAAATCGTCTTCATACGCTAAAAGGTCGTCTTCGTCAGACATATCCAATTTCATTGCGAGGCTGAAATCATCAATTTCGTCAACCTCTTTATCGCACATATCGTATGTCCACTTAAAGATATTAAACCTACTTTCGAGGTTAAGACCTTCCTTGTAGGCCTCCCTATCAAACAAAAATATAACAGTCTTCATAGTATCTATAATATACAAAAAAATTGTTCAAAAACAAAGATAAAACAAAAATGGTGCGGAAGTTTATCCGCACCATTTTATTCATTCACGATATGAACTACTTCACAGAAAGAGTCACAACGGCACTTCTTGAGGTGAGAACATTGTCTGTTGCGTCAACAGTTGAACTTGTCTCAATTCTGTCCTCAGCAACGCCGTAGCCAACAAGGGCGTTCTTCACGACATTAGCACGATTCTTTGCGAGAGCGAAGTTTCTTGTCTCAGAACCTGTTTTGCTATCGGCTGAACCGAGTACATGTACAAGGGTGTCAGCGTCAAGAGACTTGGCGAATGCCTCAACCTTAGCCTTCTCAGTTGCAGAAAGTTCGCAACTACCGATAGGGAAGGTGATGATATTGCTGCCAACAAGAACTCTCGTCTCAGTAACAACTTCCTTTTCAGTGACAGTCTTAACAACTTCCTTTACCTCAGGCTCACGATTGAGCAAGTCGTTGTACTTAGCGTTAAGAGCGTCATAATCACGCTGATAAGCATCGTATGTGTTGGTCACGAAGTTGTGTGACTTAACCTTACGGTTACCGAACTTGTAGGTAAGACCTGCCTCAACATAGACACGGCCATCACGCTTGGTAGTCATAACAGGGGAACTGACATAGTTTCCTGCCTCCTTGTGGAACCAAAGAACGCCAGGACGAACATTAATCTGCCAAGCCCTCTTCTCTCCAAGATTGAAATTAAGTTCAGCACCTGCCTTATAAACGGTGTAGTTCTTGTCAGTTGCGAGAACGCCAGGGCCAATTACCTCTTCACTGTAACCATCAACAATGATAGGAGCCTCACTTGACCTGTACTGTCCGTAACTACCTGCAACATAGTCATGTCCCCAACCATAACCAAGAACACCAACTACCTCAACAATACGAGGCTGTCCCTTATAACCTGCAAGCAAGTTAGAGAAGTTGACCTTACCATTGGCAAGGACTGCACTCTCACTGAAAAGGGTACGGGAAGTGGTAGTCTTAATGAAACCAAGGCCTTCAACTGAAGCACCCCATACAGGAGTGAAATAGGTTCCAAGTTCGATACCAGCAACAGGCTTTACACCCTTTGCAAAGTCGTTGAAGTTCTCAACATTAAGAGAGGAGACAACTCCACCGTTAACATTCACATACGGCATACCGAAAGGACCGACATACTCGTAGTTCACATTCTGTGCGGAGGCCAAGCCCATTGCAATGGCCAAACCCGCAATAAATGAAATAAATTTTCTCATACTTTGTTTTTAAAAAATATTATTATTTAATAATTAGTCCCAATAGGGGTCTGTATAGGCCCTCATATCATCATAAATAGAGGGCTTAGTGTCAATGTTCTCAATGTACACATGACGCTTACGATTTCTACGCCTTGTGTCAGAGAGACACATATAGTGATTGTCAAGGTCAATCTCATCAATGAGGAAACCACTACCCTTGTCAAGAAGCTGACCCTTCTTCATCTTCTTAACGGACTTGTTGGTGTAGATGGTGTCGTAGGTAGGCCTCCAATCCGCCTCAGCAGAGTAAGAAAGCTTGCACTGCTTAATGAAAGCATCCTTATCAATGTTGTCGCTAGGCTTTCCGTCAAAGTAGTCGGTATACCAACTCCTGATGTAGTAAGAATACTTGGACTCCTTGACATTGAAGAACTCCTTAAACTCGTCAATGTGGCAGTCGTGAAGATTAACTTCGTCCACGATACTCTTAACGATATCAATCGTAGCCATAGTAAGGGTATCAACGAAATCAAGAATCTCTTCCTTATACTCCTTCTTGATGAGGTTGTCTTCAATGTACTCTTCAAGAATCTTACGGTCAATCACATCACCGAAAGACTTGAGATAACGGATACGAGAAGGGCGGCTGAGGAGGTTATCGTTAACCCTCAACTCATTGGTAGTGAGAAGGAAAACATGGCAGCAGTCACCGCTGTACACACCGTCCATAATAGAAAGAAGGTCTTCTCCTGCGCAATCTTCGTTGTCACCGCACTGAAGACGGAAATTCTTTTCAAATTCGTCGAAGAAGAACACGCAGTCGTGGTCAATTGAAGCAAGGAAATTAGCAAGGCCACCGTAAGGCTTATCGCACACGATAACAGGCAGACCGAGCCTGTTAGCGAGGTACTTAGCGGTAACAGTCTTTCCTGTACCCTTAGCACCATTCAAGAGAACACCAAGATTGTGCTTCGTCTCCTGTTTGTTATAGGTGTTAAGGACATGGTTGATAAGTTTCTCGTCAAGCCCATAGAGCTTGAAGCCGAAAGTGAATTCATCACCAATTCGCTCAAGAAAAATTTCACCATTAATAGGATTTTGGACGGTTCTATAAATTCCGTCATCCAAGGTGGGAGAGGCAGTAAAGTTGCCTTCGGTGAGGGTATAGATATCACCCCTTCTCAAAAAAACTTTAGACATAAATTATAACTTAAAAAACTTTTCAAATATACATTTTTCTGTGTAAAAACACAAATTTTTAATCAACAATTTTTACAGAATAGCCATAATTGTACCACAAAGTGGTCTCAAGGTCTTCTTCTGTCTTGCAAAAATACTGTTTAAGGTACTTATCAAGGTTAGTCCTATGGATAAGCATAAACATATTCTCAGTGTCAATAATATCAGATTTAGTATAACGCATACATATCCCTCATATCCCATTTTCTGCCATCACAAATGACAGTAAAATCATCAACAATATCCACTCTCTTGTATTTGCACTCAAGCAACGGCTCCCTAATATCCTTAAGGGTGGCAAATCTAAGACCGAGGTCGTAAATGCCCCACTTACCGTTTTTCTTAACACCAATCAGCAAATACCCCTTATTATAGGTGTCTTCAAACATTGGCTCAACCCTGACAGTAAGTCTTGAGTTGTTAGAAAGAAATCCAATAAGTCCCGTCTCGTTATCAGCGAATGCGATAAGCCTTTGCCCGCCCGCTTGTGGCAGGATTGTTATATCCTTTTTAAGGACACTCTCATTGACACGATAGTCGGTCAAATAAGACGAAGTGGAGACGGTGGCAAAAACAAATGCCACCAACAGTGAAATGATTTTTTTCATTTTTTAACGAGCAACCTTAACAAAAATGTTCCTCTTAACCTTATACGGCATCTTAGGCTCGTCAATTAGCATACTGTTGACGAGGGCGAGAACATTACCATACTCGTCAGCGGAAAGGTCTTCAATCTTACCACCGCACTTGTTACCGTTCCAACCATAGGCGTTGATGTAGCCGTCCTGAATGTCAATCTTGATAGAGTGTACGGTCGGATTGCCAAACTTGCAACCGTTTTCGTTAAGCCACTTAATGTAGTTGGCGAGAGAGATAGTACGAAGGCCACTGACCTTCATAATCTGTTTGAGCGTACCACGATACTGCTCCTTGCTGTAATTGAAATTGTTCTTCATAACTATAAAAATTAAACTGTGAAACTATTCTTCAAATATCATGCCAAAGTTAAAATGGCAGGTCATCAACCGCACTCTTGGCAGGAATAGGAGGGGCCTTCTTCGTTGGATTCTTCTTCCACTCAAGGTATTTCCTTGCCGCTTCCTGTGCTTCAACATTCTTAAAATCAACCTGTTTAATCATCCAATCAAGATAACCCGTAGGCTCAACCTCTTCAAGAGTTTTACCCGAATGTTTTCCAAATGTCAAAACATACTGGCCAGGATTGTCTGACACGCTCTCGTTAACAGGTTCAGGCGTAGATGCGTAAATTACATCCTCAGTAGGCGCAAATGCAAAATCAAGGACTTCCTTACGGCTTGCCACATAATCAGCGTCGTGGAGCATAAAGTCAAATGCACTCTTTGGAACGGGAAGACCGTCTTTTTCGCCCCACTGCCCCATATGTGACTGAACAGCGTTGTACATCATTGTCAGTTCCTTGTCAGTAAAAACATCAGGCATTGCGCCAGCCATATCAAGAATGTAGTTGGCAGCAAGAGTAGGGTGTTCTGAAACAGTGTGCTGTCCATACTCACCTTCGCCCTGTTTCTTAATGTCGTGGGCGATAGCACAGGTAACCAACATATCAATAGTTCGTTGGTCGGCCATATGGCTAGTACCAAAACAGTTGGCGAAATACGCCACGCACCTCGTATGTCTTACAAGTCCACCCTCACCAAGGTCAAACGGTGGATGATATTTACCGCTTGAAGATGCAGGTACATGGAAAAAATATTCGGGTGCGCCCTCAATCAATCTTTTAGCAAATTCACGAATCTTAGGGTCGTGAATGTAGTTAAGTTCGTTCACGAACAACTTAACCCTATCTTCTTTACTAATCATACGATACAAATATACAAAATTCGTTTATAAAAACAAAATGGCGGAGCAATGCCCCGCCATTTCTTTCAAAGATAACAAAAACTATATTGCAAGAAACTTATTACCAACACGGATTTCCCATACTCCTTCGACAATTTTGCCCGTGTGGATAAAAATTCGGTACTTAGGTCGTTCTTCCGCACGATTTGCCTTTCGGCTATCGCCCCGTCCCCCTTGCAATGCAAGTTGGCATCACTAATGCGTCGTGAAAGGGAGTCTACCGCCGCCCTGCGAAAATCAGCCCGTATCTTTACTAATTGAGAAAAAGTGCCTTAATTCCCCTCGCAAATAGGAAGTTGCACCGTGCAAATATAATGTTCGGGATATGACATTATATCCTGTAGGTTCCGACCCTACTAAATCCTATTATATGGGTTTAATCCCTCAACTTAGTTTTTGTGTATCAAAGAACTTATTTACTTAACCGTGTGGTATTGCAAATATACAACAACTTTTCGGAAAAACAAAATTATTGTTCCCACTTCTTATCTCTCTGAAATTCTCCGAATAGCCCAAAATTGTGCATTGAGAAATAAATAGGTTTATCAAGCCCAAGTTCAGAGATAACCTTATTAGGTTTGAGGTCCATTACGCCTGTTTCAATAACATCTCCGCAAGGAGTTTCGATTGAATAATCAACCTCACTTTTACCGATACAGCAAGCAAGACTTACCTTGATTGACTCATTTCTTTCACGAGCATACTTAAGTGCAAGTTTTCTTGCATATAGATTAAGTGACACATCGGCCTTGGTTCCATCCTTAACAACAGCACCGCCACCAACCTGAAATTCTCCGCCATAGAAGTCAACAGCAAGTTTTCTTCCTGTGACACCACAGTCAGCAACAGGACCGTGCGTCTTATAAATCCCTGTACCGTTAAGAATAATAGTTGGATTACCATCGTAGTACTTACACCAATCCATAATTGAGTACAAGACCTTAGCGTGTTCAACCTCATCCCTACAAGGTACTGCGGCAATTACTTTTTCAAGTTCATTGTCCTCACCAAGAACAATCTCTGTCTTAATGTCAAGTCCTCCGACACCCCAATTTTTAGCACGCTTATAAAGCATACTGCACAAATTCTTGGCAAGAGAGTGAGAAAATGGCATTAGGTAGTCATTATCAGTTATATCGGCATAGCCAAAGAAAATACCTTGGTCACCCCAACCCTCGTTATTGACCCCAACACCAATTTCAGGGCTCTGTGCTGTAATATCAACGATTACATTCATATTAACAGGGTCAATGACATTTCCTCCCCAATCGTTGTAATATTCGGGAGTGTACCCAATTTCATGAAGTGCCTCAAAAACAAATCTCTTATAATCTGAATAACTAAACAACGCCTTGCTAGTCACTTCTCCTGCAAGGTGTACAGTATCCCCCTTAATTAAAACCTCAACTGCGTAGCGAGTAAGGGGGTCTTTCTCAATATACCTGTCAAGAATGTACTGAGAAATAAGGTCAGCCACTTTGTCAGGATGACCTGGTGAAACACATTCTGATATCTTTTTCATAAATCAAATATACAAATTTTCTAAAACATTACCAATAATTTGTTGGGTCATCATCTACCCAAGCGTGAGAAGCGGCACGCCGTCTTTCATATTCCATTTCTTCTTGTATCTGCTCCTCAGTCCTCCAAATTACTCCCCAAGTGTAATCAATCCAAGATTGTGGCCCACGACATCTTGAACATTCAAATTCGTCGTGTTTTAAATACCAACACCCATCACACACCATGCAACCAGCGCCGTCTCTACAGGGGCTATCTGCAATAAGTTTTGTTCCGTCTGGCGCGTAATGAACATCTCCATATTCAATACAGTCATTATCTTTGCTCATATATTATTCAAAAAAATTTCCTATCTTCTTCGTTATATGGTATAATGGTAGGCAGATTGGCGGGATTACAATCCTCGTTTACATAGGAAACATTACCCATCCAAGTTCCGTTGATGTTTTCAAATGTATGGTTTCCGCTATGGAAATGCCCGCTGACGAACACCTTAGGCTTAATCCTCTCAATATGTTTCGCAAGAACCTTATTGCCCGTGTTATCGTTTTTCCAAGGGCCTTCAAGGATTGCCCCAAGTTTATTAACATTAGGACTATCGTGAGACAGTAGGATATCAACGCCCTCAGGTATCTGAGAGAACTTTTTATCAAGGGTCTCGTCACTCACCATAAACGCCCAATTGCCAAAAATAGAACAATAAGGTGTTCCAAATATGGTGAGGCTGTCAATCCCGTCACTCACAGGGAACTCAAACTCATAAATGTCGTGGCGTAAAATCTTCAGCCTACCATCGCAAGCGTGTTCCAACTCCATAAGTTCAGCGTGGCTCATCCTCTCAAGAGCAAAGTCGTGGTTGCCAGGAACCATTACCACCTTACTCCAAACATTATTATATGGCAGCGACTTAATCCAAGTCACAAACTCAGTCATTAACCACTCTTTTTGAAAAGCATAATAATGGCTGTGAGCAGGGCAAACATCGCCGCCAAGTAGGAGCAGGTCAAAACCCGTCTCTCCCTCAGGTAAGCTCAATTTAACATCGGGAAAATACCCGTGTGTATCACTCGTTGCTAAAATCCTCATAGTAATATATTCAATCTTTCTTCTATTATTTTACAATATTCTTCCGATATTTCACTACCAATGTAGTTTCTCCCCATTAACTTGCACATTTTTGCAGTTGTGCCACTCCCCATAAACGGGTCATACACAATGTCTCCATCGTTAGTCCAAGTTCTTATTTGGTCTTCAGCCAACTTCTCAGGGAAAATAGCGGGATGTTGAAACGCTACTTTATCCTTGGTAGAAATACCGCCGCCTACAGAGTAGAAAAACACATTACCTACTTTCTTCTCCTTAGTGCGTTCTTTTTTATGGTATTCAAGACTTCCGTCCTTACCCCTGTTTTTCATATTCGCAAGGCCGTGGTACTTTGTTTCCTCCATTATGGGGTTAAAAGTCTTAGGCTGTCCTTTAGAAAAACAGAACATATACTCAAAATGCTGATGATACCTCTTACCACCAGTAGGCATAGGGTTGTTCTTGTAGTATATCATCGTATCATTCACATTGAACCCTATCTCCTTGAAGAACAAGGCCTGTTTGAACGATGTAAGCGTTTCTGAACCATTTACCATACTGTCACCTACAACCCAAATAACGACACCGCCTGGTTTTACAACCCTGTACAGTTCTCTCGCAATTGATTCAAAATCAAACGAATAGCCATTATAGTTACGGATATCGTCATATGGAGGGGATGTCAAGACCATATCAATTGAATTGTCTTCCATCCCCTTCATAGTATCAAGGCAGTTCTCGTTGTATATTTTATTTATCTCCATCCCTAAACCTAAGTTGGTCATTAAATGTGGCGATTTGGTCGTCAAAGAAGAAGCCTAAGTCAATAGGTTCTATTTTCATTCCCTTCCAAAGTTTATAAATCTGAGGATAGAAAGTGGTAGAAACTTTTTTCAGCGTAGGCTCAGCATTGTTCAAGTGCCTTACATATGCGTCAACCTTATTACCGTTGCTGTTGATAATATCAAGTCTCTCAACCCAATAATGTTCAACCCTTGCATCAATGTCAAGCATATCGTGGATATACCTTTCAACTCTCTCGCACTTTTCGGCATTAAAAGTTTTCCACTCGTTTTCTTTTCCCCTAAAGATAATTTCGTCACTGTTAAGAGAGAAAAATTCATATCCGTTATCCTCAAAAATTTCGTGGACAAACATATAAATCCTACCCATAATATACTTCTCAACTTTAACAGTTCTACCAGGGTTCATCTTTCCGAAAATGACCTGACGAAGATACTTTGAGTTGGCAATATATTCGTCACCACCGTGACGATGAACGAAATCAGCGTAGGTCTCGTCATTAATGACACCAACATACTTAAGTGCTTGGAAATTAGCCTTTTTAAGGTCTATTGATACAAAGTACCTACCGTGGTTCTCCTCATTGAAAACACTGTGTTCGCCAATCAGTGGAACTTCCTTAGGCAAGTCCCAAATTTTTGAATCGCAGGAGTTGAACTTCTTATACTCCTCGGTCTCCATAGTCTTGATGATAGCACTATCACGGACACCTGCACAATAGTTCAACCAAAGTTCGACATTTCCGTCAAACTCCGTCTCAATCTTCTTCAACAGGTTCTCCCAAACATCGTTAGGGAAGAAGTCGTAAAGTTTCCTATAATAATCAAAATACGGATTAAGGTATATGTTGATTGGTAGATTATAGTCCTTTACAAACCTCTGCCTAAGTAGTTTGTTATTAAATGATTTCTCGTTGTCCATGAAACAGTCTTCTCACTTCATTGTCATAATCAATAGCCTCAGACTCGGTGTCGAAATTAGTAGCACCCATTCTTTGCATAATGTAATACTGCTCAAACTCTTCCTCTGTCATTGGCTCAATCTTGTAATCAAGATATGTGAATGTATCCAAGTGCCCTTCTTTTCTGCCACCTGTAAACCAATATGCTTCAAATTCGCCATTATTGTACTTCTTAATCTCGTAGCACATGGCATAAGTCTTTGCATCACTCCTTAAAGAAGTTAATGTAATGAACAGAGGAAGACCCCCTTCAAAAATACTGTTTAGTTCTTCCTTATTAGCCTTAGCCTTTTCCCAAAAAGCGTCTATCCTGCTCTTGTATTCGTCATACAAGTCAGCGACCAATTCTTTGGTCTTGACCAACTCTTCTATCGTGTGCCACCTCAATTCAAGTTCGCTATCCTCCCTAATTCTCAAACTGTTAAAATGCCAATTAACATCAAACATGAATCCAGATTTAGGCAAATCTTCATTTAATGCTTTAGCGTGGATAAGCAAATTGTTTTTACAATTCTCAATGTCAGTGTTGAGTTCTTTAATGAGTTGAGCTTTTTGCTTGTTTTCTCTGTATTTCTTAATTTCCTTAAACATAACACTGCAAATATACAAAATCTATGCCAACAAAACAAACAACTTAAATGTGACCTACGAACTATTTATATTAGTATAATAGTGATAATATATGGCATATACAGACATTACAAGCCAGTTGTTGAATAATCAGTATACAACAGTTAACGGCGTAGCATATGTATCTAAAAGCAACAGTTACGAGTCTAGTTATGGGTTTGCAACATCAGCCTATAACGGCACTACTTGGTTTGCAAGCCAAAACCTTAATGTGCACAGTTCAGCGGCATCTATAAAATTTGACATATCACCGATGGACAGCGTTAAAGGTGTAAATGTATCATTTAGTTATATTATAGATAGTGAAAAAAACTGGGACATAGGCTTTTTTGGTAAATCTGGTGCAACATTAGCTACGGGAACCACAACTACAGGCAGTTCAGAAGTATATGCACACACATATGGACAAAATGGCGCTACCACGGTAAGAGATGTTACTTATTTTATTCAGAGTCCATCAAGCATTCAAATTATCTATAAAAAAGATGGTACTACAAATAGTGGCTTGGACAGGTTGTTTTTCACGATAGCCGTAGAACTTGGTTCAGGAACGGGTGGAGGAACAGACCCATCAACAACATATTATTGGTTAGTTGGAACAAGAATTTTACCTGTTGGAAGGAGAAAGACGGGGGATGGTACATACACTCTTCCGAGCACAGCACTAACATCATTTACTGCAAATTTAAATGCCACTTCGTCTGACTTCCCTACTGGTTTTACTATGAATGTTATTACTAGCGGAAATTATAGAATACTGTGGGCAAGTGGTGGTTCTACATCAAATATTTGGCAACAAACTATGGGCACAAATCCTTATACCACAGATTTGCCATACATTTTAGGCGGTGTTTTTGGACATGCAGACCAAAATGTGCAAGTTTATAGTTCAAAAATATATACAGGAACAACGGCCCAACTTTATAACCCAACCTCAGTTTTTGGTTCAATTAATAACACCGCTACATTCTTTCAATGCAGTTACCATGTAGTTGTTGAAAGTGATAAAAATTCTTTAAGAAAGGCTTATTTTGATGTGAATTTTGGTTCGCCTTTTAATGAAACATGGAAAACAGGAAAAAGTGGTTACGCTAGATTGATATCATCGGCAACAAATAGTTCCGTTAGTATAACAGTATCAAGAACTGGTTCAGGAAGTAAAAGTGGCAGTTTAACACGCCCAGGTGATGGTAGTACCTTAACATTGTCTCCAACTTCTAATAGTGACAAAATATGTACTGTTGCTGACCTAGCAACATTTGATTCATCTGCCGCAGCAGCAATTTCAACAACTAACGCATTATGTGTGAAATATAATTCTTCAATACACGACACTGGATATAGTGGAACAGATAAACTTATGCGTATCCACGAATTTTTGTATTTCACAGGAACGCCAAGTTATTTTAAAGACGATAGTCAGGGCGGCGGCTCTACGCCAACCCCAACTGGTTATGGAGTTGAAGCTAATGTATTGAGTATGAACTGGACTAATGCAGGACCATCCGCCCTATATTTACAAGCACTCACAATTTATGCTGGTGATGGTGGAACAGATGATGATGTTCTGTATAGTTTGTTACAACCTAGGACATTAGCGGCTGGTGGTAGCGGAAGTTTTACAGTACCTGTAGTTAACGACTATGTGGAAAATGTAACATACTTAACAGTGTCTGTAACATGTTCCAACTATGCATCAATTAGTATAAGTTTTAATACCCAGTCACAGGGGTCGTTTTATGTTGATTTGCAGCCTGGCTCAGGAAGCGCAACTCAACAAGTGGCAGTAACTAGTAACATAACAATTACTGGTGGCAGTTTAAATTGTAGTTATGCGTCAGGATAATAAAAATTCACTCCCTAATTAAGGAGTGAATTTATTTTTTCAAGGGCAGCGTTGCGATAGATTTGAACATCGGCATATGCCTTCTCAATCTCAGCCTTGCTTTCTTTAACTACATATTTATGGACATCAACGAAAGAGCCAAATTGACCGCTTGTTTCGGCGTAGTGTACTATGGTTCCTGATTCAGTTTCCTCAAGTTTTACAATGTCAGAAACATCAAAGGCCACCTTTGGTGCGTCTACCTCGTAGTCGTCCAATTCAATAATATGTAAATAAAGTTTGCCAACTACTGACATTCCGATTTCAATGTCGTTACTCAGAGATTTCATTTTCGATTTGTTTTTTAACGAGTTGTTTTATTGTTGTTCTTGGAAGGCACTCTGCGAGGTCTTCCCACCAATTATGCCACCCCTTGCGAGGGTGGCAATCTATTTTACAGTAAAACCTTACTGTTTTCGCTCTTCCGTATGGCTTCATAATATTACCAGTCTATTTCCCACCCATTGAAACGATATTTAGTCATTTTACCCCTACGGAGTTGGGTGTGGGCTTTCTTCTTTGCAAGTTTCTTAAACTTAAGCCAATACTTGCTTTTGCTTTTCCTGAAACTATCAGGATATTCTTTAATACTGAACATATAGTGAAACTATCATAATTTCTTAGGTGGCTATTTGCGGAGGGTAGAGGATTCGAACCTCTGGGCCCCGAAGGACCAACGCCTTAGCAGGGCGCCGCTTTAGACCACTCAGCCAACCCTCCATAATTTTGGGTAACTAGTCGGACTCGAACCGACATAACAGGCTTCACAAACCTGCGTCTCAACCTTTCGACCATAGTCACCATAAGTGTGGGATTTTTATTGCCACCCACAACATGTAAACTACTGTGGCCACCAATAGTCTTCAAGCCATGTTATTACGCCGTTGTGCGGTAGAGAGGACTCGAACCTCCACGGGGTTGCCCCCACTAGCCCCTCAAGCTAGCGCGTCTACCATTCCGCCACTACCGCATAGCTATGTTATTTCCCTTTTACTTTTGTTACGAATTTTCTTTTATACACTAACTCTCCTAACAATCCAAATCGCAAATAACAAGTGACCGCCAAAAGTCATAAAAATTGTGTTATTTCGGAAAACCATTCGTTTTTGTCGTGTCATTTTTTCCTTAAAATGTCTAAATTGAATGTTTAGTTGCTGTGCGTTTTCCTTTGGTGGAGATGAGCGGACTCGAACCGCTGTCCGAACAACCTAACAAAATGCTTTCTACACGCTTATTTCAGTTTCAAATACCCATCAGGAATCTAACTGAACAAACTTCCTGATTTCTTGCCCCTGTAGTACCACCTTATTTCAATTACACCCTCATATAGAAGAATAATAAGGAAAATCTTCCGAGAATGTTCACCTCCCTCGCCTTGCAAGGGATTAGTTAATCAATACCTAGTAGAGATTAAGCAGCGAAAGCGTAGGCATAGTTGCCAATTAGTTTTTTGAAGTTCTGATTAAAGTGGTTTCCTCCAATCCACTGCGTGCTTGCATTCCATCAGCGATGCCGTCAAAACCAAAACATCCCCATAAAAGATAGAATCTTGCAAGTAAGTGTTCCTGAGTCGAACAGGCCCCGCCCCGTCAAGGGGCTGCACTGCCGCCATGCTCAACACAATCCTATCTTTATCTCTTATCAATAATACCCTTTATCTTATCAGATATTTCATCCCAATCCAAATTTTTTACCTCGTTTTCCTTGAAAAATACCCTATTTGCAGGTTTTTTCCACACGGGGTGTTCATCATAATGGGTATGTTCATATTTTCCAATATCCTCAAGTAAAAGATATTTTCTGTAATCTTTGTTGTTGGTATCAAAAGAAAGACCAAACAGTATTGAGCCATTCTCTACGATGTTCTCATATTTGCTGTTTCTGAAGTCAATCTTTTTGGCCTTCTCCCAAAATCTTGTAAAGTCCGTAACGAATTCAATCTTGACTTTCTTATCACCGTCAACGACCAAAAAATCACTCTCTCCGTTTATATCACCAGACTTCAAGATTTTTCTTCCCTTATCAACCCCGTTCCTTCTAACATTGATTCCGTGCTCTTGAAGTTTAAACATTGCAAAATCCTCAATAAGCCACATTGATACGATATCTTTACCATACTCGAACGGAGTCCTTGTATCCTTTTGGCTTTTACATGTAAGAAGTGTGTAATAAGTCTGATAATATTTTTTTCTGAAATCCGCTTCATTATCGGAAAGAATCAGTTCCTTCGTATCATCAGGATACCCGAAACGAGTAGCCAATTCAGACAAGTCATATCCTTGGCAAACTTCTTTAACTTTATTAAAAATTTCCATATTGAAAATTAAAAATCTTGTAGTTGCCGTTACCTGAATCGAACAGATATCTCAAGAGCCAGAATCTTGCATAATAAGCCTTTATACTAAACGGCAATATATTAGCTGACCACACAGGACTCGAACCTGCAACCAACGGCCCCTGCCGCCCGCTCCGCCAATTCGCGCTATGGTCTCATACCCTTCTTGTACTTTGAAGGGCGTGTGTACTACGAATATCCTCACTATGCGTCCATAGTTACTTTCTTCGTCAATACCTAGTCGGGGTGACAGGGCTCGAACCTGCGACCCCCTGCTCCCAAAGCAGGTGCGCTACCAACTGCGCTACACCCCGTGGTTGGGCCTTTTTTTGATTCAGGTAGTCATCCTAAGAAGCAAAACCCAAAGCTCCTTGACGGTGGAGGTGAAGGGACTCGAACCCTCAAATCTCAACAGTGCAAATGTTGCGCGGTTACCAATTTTGCTACACCCCCATAGTGTGATTTTTGATATTTCGAGCCTCTTAAGCAGACCCTAATGTATCCTTTCGTGGTCCTCTTGACATTTCGTTGCCACACTTCGGCTGATTCACCTGCCTATTGTCTCAACTATAGTTTTAAGGAGTGATATCACCTCTCCCTTAGCCACTTTATTTCAGTAGTCTACGACCTTGCTACCGATATTTACGCATATCTCCACGACGCGCTTTGCGGACGGCGTAATCCGTTAATTACGGAAAACATTTTCATCGTTTCCAAAAATTACAATTTTGTTGATTGATTGTTGCTGTTTGTTTTCCTTGGGTTGCGGGGGATGGATTCGAACACACCGACCTCCAGGTTATGAGCCTGACGAGCTACCACTGCTCTACCCCACAATATAAAAAATATCGTCTTTCCGATATGCCAACGGCTTTTGACAAGTGGAACCGCTAACCAGATAAATGTTACTCAACGACAGCAACGCTATCAGCAGGAGTTTCAACAGTCTCAAGGCTGTCAACGGCAACCTCAGTCGCTTCTTCGACCTCGGTAGGTTCACTGGTGCACTTGCAAGAAGAAACACCAACCATCATGGCAATCGCTGCCAAGAAATAAATTACTTTCTTCATAATACTTTGTTTATTATATTATTGCAAATATACAATAAATATTTTAAAAAACAAAATTGGTTGCGGGTCAGGGAGTCGAACCCCGTATCTTGAGGTTATGAGCCTCAAATGATAGCGGGCTTGCTGTCAGGCGAAACCCTATCCGTTTCACTCCCCCGCAATGTGTGGTAGGCGGCAGGAGAATCGAACTCCTCTTACGAGAATGAAAATCTCGTGTCCTAACCGATAGACGAGCCGCCCATAATAAACCGTCATACATTCCACTATCCCGCTGTCCGCAGTTGAATGTCGTACCAATGTGTGGAAGAGTCTCAAAAGTTTGGTAAAGCTTATCTGCGGTAACTTCTCCCGTTTTGTGAAATCTCTAGAGGTATATGGGCTTACCTCAGCGCCTTTAAGCCTCCGCTAAGGTTTGAAACCATCACAGCATCGTGTCTATTCACTTCTTAAATTCTACTTCTACCCATATAATTCCACGACGGGTGTTTCTCTATGTACGGTTATAAGTCAGGAACCATAATAAACTAAGACGGACTCGAACCGAAACCTCCGATGTTGCCATCGGCGCTCTAACCTATTAAGCTATATGACCAGATGTTGGGGGTCAAATTTGTTTCCGCTTGCTGTAAGGTTCCTTATCTTTCTCAGTTAAGATATAACTGTATAAGTCAGGAAGCGAAATTGTACAGAATCGAACTGCTTGGTCTTTATTGGATGTAAAAACTTTTAACCTAAAATTGGCATTGCTGTATGCTTCCTTAAATAAGTCTACAGGGAACTATTTTTGTCACCATTGACTTCGCCCCGATTGTTGGCGGGCAAATTGAGAATCGAACTCACTAAAGTAGGCCTTGCTGTAAGTTCCCTTAAATATGCGGTGTGTACGGGACTCGAACCCGTGACCTTCGGCGTGACAGGCCGACATTCTAACCAGCTGAACTAACACACCATAAATAATCCCCCACTATCGCTGGAGGATATCCCACGCTACTTTACCTATAAGTAGTAACTACGAGCTCGATAACGGATTAGTCGCCTCCGTCAGACATTTCGTTAACACAGCCTGAGAGCAGGTAAACGGAATCGAACCGTCATCCTAGGCTTGGGAAGCCTATGCACTAGCCGTTGTGCTATACCTGCAACGCCATAGCTAGTTTGAACCTCATGAGAATAGGTGCTCTGTTACATATTACATTTGAGCTATTGTTCGTACTAATCCACCACAATGGTGTCGTTCCTTGTCTCCTATATTCAAACTTCTATGGTCTGACTTGAGTTGGACACTGTGCCGCATTTATGCCTGACACACAGGACGCACAAGCCTTATATAAGTAGAGCCATATTAGTTGTTGCAACTCTAATATGTTGTTACTTAGTGTTTTCAACTCCATAAACTATCCCCCTTTGGAGGCCGTGATAGTAGCCAGTGACATGTTAACTACCTTGTACCTTCTCTAAGTATCTCTTGTGGGCGATGTTGGAGTCGAACCAACGACCTCCTGCTTGTAAGGCAGACGCTCTAAACCAACTGCGCTAATCGCCCATTGTTCCCGTATTAATTGGCTACGGGAAGCCTTGACAGATGTTTATGTGGTGGCCCCGTTCGACCCGCCCTTTATTTCGGGGTTTAATGTTACACAAACACTCTTTTGAGTCCCGAAAGACTTACTGATAATCCTCTGTCTGTCTAATACCAAACTTATGGAAATATCTCAAAGGTCTCCACTTATGACCGTTCACAATAAAACCCCATTTCTGTTTCGCTCGTCCCTCAAACATAAGAGTCCAAGCACCACCCTTAGGGATTGAAAGGTAATGGAGGTCTTCAGCCTTTGAGTACCAAATTGACCTACCCATATGAATGAAATTGTCCCAAGAGTTGAACATTCCTTCAACATAACACCACTTTCTGTTTCCGTCAGGATTCTTAGTGGGGTCAAGGGGTTTCACATTCCAATATTTACCTTTTAGCACAATACTCAACAGGTTAGCACTGTGGTCGTGAAAATACCTGTCATCATCAGATTTAATCCAATGGTGGATTCTCATCGAATATCCGAAAAAGATGAAAGTCCATCTAATCAAGTACGGAGATTCGGGGATGCCTAGTTTTTCAGCCCACCTAATCTGAAACAACTTGAACGGCTTAGTGTTTGTACTGCCTGTCATAAGTTCTCAAAAATAAAAAAATAAACAAAAAATTGTCAGTGGTGAAGGATTCGAACCCCCAGTACTTACTCTGACTGTCTAGAATAGCCACAGCAAGCCCCTTGCGGCCTTCCCCATGTGTTTCTTTGCAACCGCGACTTACAAAGATGGGGCTGTTCTACCAATAAACTAACCACCGATATGACGGAAAACTTTTTACATGTTTTACCAATTAAACTACAGGCCCTGCGTGCCTGACGGGATTCGAACACCGCAACTCCCTTTTTAGCAGAAAGATAGTAAGTAAATTGCTGTTTGTTTTCCTATTGCAGATTTGGCGGGCCTACTTGGACTCGAACCAAGATAGACGGATTAACAGTCCGCAGTAATAGCCTTTATACGATAGACCCGTAATTTTGTGGGCCTGGTGGGACTCGAACCCACACCCCCGAAGGGACCAGCTCCTAAGGCTGGCGTGTCTGCCAATTCCACCACAGACCCAAATGGTACTCCTAACGAGACTCGAACTCGTATCTCCACCTTGAGAGGGTGGCCACCTAAACCGATTAGTAAGATAGGAGCATAAATTGCCGAACCCCACTCGGCCCCATCATTGACCTACTGCCGACAGGTGTAATGGTTCTCCCAATGGCCGTGGCAGTTCATAGGCTGGGAGGGACTTTGTTCGTGTTTATAAACTCTCTTAAATTATATTCTGTCCGTGCACCGACCCTAGCTTTAAACAGTTTCGCTGGCTACAGAACTCTGCACCTAAGAAAGTATTGAGCGGGTAAACGGAATCGAACCGTCATCCTCTGCGTGGAAGGCAGATGCACTAGCCGTTGTGCTATACCCGCATTCGCTCCTAATGAGATATTTTACAACAACCCTAGGAATGGTTGTAACCACCTTTATCGGCGTGGTGCTGCACTTGCGCTTGGTGCGGCCTCGTTATATTCCATTAACTTCTTGAGCCTCTTGACAGAATCGAACTGTCATCTAGGCGTTACGAATGCCTTATAATAACCGTTATACTAAAGAGGCAATTCATTGGAGCCGAGGACAGGAGTCGAACCTGCAACCCCCTGATTACAAGTCAGGTGCTCTACCATTAAAGCTACCTCGGCAAAATATGTGGATTGACTTTGAAAAGGTGGCCACCTCGCCGACAAGGGCTGACGCACTATAACCCCGCCATCAGCCTACACCTACTTCCTTCGGTGCAACGACATAATCAAAATCGTACCACAATATAAGTTTACAGGAAACATTTTTTCTTAGCATTTTCAAATTAAAAGTTTGAGGCTTAGATAAGTTGCTGTCTGTTTCCTTATAGTTTCGACACCTTGGACTTGAACCAAGACCTTACGCCTTTGAAGGGCCGAGTACTAATCTTATACGAGTGTCTATTTTTCATCTTCAGTGTGGCCCTGGTGGGATTCGAACCCACACGGCCATTTCTGGCCAGGGGATTTTAAGTCCCCTGCGGCTACCCTTACGCCACAGGGCCATATATTGTTTTTGTTAAATTCACTTAAAAGTTGTTAGAGAATTTCCCTAACTACACCGTAGATTTTTGAACGGCTAATCCAACCATTCATGTGCCCGTGATTGTTTCCAATCAAGTACGAAACACCGTTTCTAATTGCGTGAATGAAGTGAAGATAGTAGTGACCATTGACCTTACATAGTACAATGTCTTTCTTCTTCAATTCAGTTTCATCAGTTACGGGTTCACAGATAACGGGCTGACCTGACTTTAGAACAGGGGTCATTGAGTTTCCATATCCTGTAACATGACAGGTTTCTCCACTCAAGAGGTGTTCCGCTGTCTCACGGTTTTCCTTTCCACTAAATGTGTACTCCATAATTAAGTGTTTTAAAAAATTATTAAAAATGAAACCCGATGGATTTCCGTAGTCACCATCGTCGGGAAACTGCTGACACCATCTACATCAGCGCTAAGGCTTACCAATCCCCTTACCTCAATTTAGGACTTTCCCCTCACCCCATTTTATGAGGGTATGCTATGTGTCCACCCACATAGGGATTTCATTATAATTTACGGAAAACGCTTTCTTTTATGTTCTGATTTCAAGTCGGAATGTTTAATAGAAGAAATTGCTGTTGGTTTTCCTTTAGCGGAGAGTAAGGGATTCGAACCCCTGGTTCCGTGAAGAACTTCGGTTTTCAAGACCGATGCGATAGACCACTCTGCCAACTCTCCAAATTGCGGATAGGATGAGATTCGAACTCATGAGCCTTGAGGGCTATAGGTTTCGGAAACCTACGCAATCGGCCACTCTGCCACCTATCCACATCCACAACCCATATCACATTTCGTGTGGATTTATAATAGTTTCACAATATGTCAAAGACCTTCTGTTGTTTTTGCAAATATACATAGTTTTGCGATAAAAAACAACCCGTTTCATCACTTTTTGTCTATTTATTTAAAGTAGACATATCTCGTGGTCGGGATTAAACAAGGAATTTCGCTACCTTATTCAATGGGCCGTGAGTAGAGTGGGAGGAGTGATGAACCTCCCATTCGTTTTTTTGTTGCGTAGGTGAGACTCGAACTCACAACCTCAGGCGTATGAAACCAGCGCTCTCAACCGATTGAGCTACTACGCAATATTGTGGCCAAGCCGAGACTCGAACTCGGAACCTCCTGTGTATCAGACAGGTGCTCTCAAACCAATTGCGCTACCTGGCCATATTTGGAGCAGCATGGGGAAATCGAATCCCCGTCTCGGCCTTGGCAAGGCCATGTAATAACCACTATACGAATGCTGCGTATTTTACCTCTTTCTAGAAGAGTTTTCATTCAGTCTGCCAAATGTCTCAGTAAGTGAATGGCAATTTGGGCAAAGCAGTTGGAGATTTTCTTCTTTATTGTTTTTACAATCCCCATCAATGTGATGAACTTGAAGCGGAACTTCGTTCGTCTTAGGGTTTTTTTCACCCCATCCACATTTCTCACATTTGTAGTTATGCTTTTCAAGCAAATATCTCTTAATGTAAGGCTTTAAACTTGCCTGTTTCCCTGTCCATCCATCATCAACGCCGTCTTTCCATTTTTGTATGTTTTGCTCATACTCATGTTCTTTCTGGCACTTAACAGAACAATATTTATTTCGTTTGTTCTTAAGTTCTTTTCCGCAATGTTCACAATAGTGTTTTTCTTTACGATTCTTATTGTTATAAGATGCTGCACAAGAAGATGAACAAAACTTTTTTCGTCCCTTATTTTTTCCATCTATCTCCTTACCGCAATTTAAACAAAAGTTCTTTTTTTCGCTTTTATGAACAAACTCTAATTTGTATTCCTCAATAAGTTTTTTTACTTTTTCTCTCTTACTATAAGAGTCATCTCCAAACAATTTTCTAGCAATTTCTGAATATGTTTCGCTAGCCTCTACTGCGCTCTTTACCTCTTCAAATGTAACATCAATAGTCATACACCAAATCTTTACTCATAAATAGCACAAATATGCAAAAAACAATTTTCAAAATGTTATAATTACAAAATAAATGACCAACAAACAATTCAAAATACAAAAATCGTGCCAAACTTTTGTGGGCAGGGCAGGATTCGAACCTGCGTAGCCCGAAGGCGACAGATTTACAGTCTGTTGCGTTTGACCACTCCGCCACCTGCCCAATATTTTAGAACATCTCTTCAACCTTGTTCTTAATCTTGATAATGTCGTTTTTTATGTCCTCACAAAGTGTTTCTTTTGCCACACGCTTGTTAAGCATTTCAACAACCTTTTCAAAACCGAGAAGTTCTCCTTTCAGTATCTCTTCAAGTTCTTTATCGTTGATAACATCTTTAGTTTTAAGCAAGTGCTCTACTTCAGCGTAATGTTGCTCAATCAAAGTTTTAACATTGATAAGTTCGTGCAGCCTTATTCCTTTGTAGAGAAGATAACCTAAACCGACAATCACCAATACAAATAAAATCATCTTTACCATAGGCGATTCTCCACTAAATATAAATATCAAACAACTCTAAATTTTTGTAGTCCCAATGCGACTCGAACGCATATTGTAGGTTTAGGAAACCTAAGTTCTATCCCTTGAACTATGGGACCATATGTTCAGTCATTTTTATATGCTCTTGCAAGCCACGCCTTGCTTTCTTCCTTGTTGTAGACGAATGCCATTTCACCGTCTATTCTTTCGTCCGCTGATTTTGGCAAAAGCCTTCTGTCTCCCCACAATTTATCCCATTCTCCGTCTTCAGCGAACTCAACCCTTCCGTAGTCAGACATTCTTTCAACAATCTGTCTGTACGCTTCAGCATCTTCTCCCCACTTGTCTTTCATACTCTTTGGAAGATAGAGGCAGGGGAACATTATCATTTCATTTCCATCGCCATCTTTACCTACATTGGTTATTGGGTATCTACCAATCCCCTCAAGTACAAGGTAAAGATACTCGTCACCTTTTTTACTTGTCTTTGTCTCTATTCTCCACTCAAGTTTCATGAGCCCTATGTCGGAATCGAACCAACACTTCATCCATACCACAGATGCGTACTCAGCCTTTAATACGAATAGGGCAGTTGTTGAAGCGGCGGGAATCGAACCCACATCGCAGGGACCAAAATCCTGGGTCCTACCGTTGAACGACGCTTCAATGCTTTTATCTTATCTTTTTATACCTATAATAGTATCTATCTCCATTCTTATTCTTTGACTTATAAGTGTCTAACTGAGAATCGCAATTAGGGCAGATGCACCTAAGATTGTCTCTCTTGTTGTTAGAAGCGTGTCCGTCAATATGGTCTAAAATAAAAACCAATGGTTTACCATTATGTTCCTGTCCGCAGCCACATATAGCACATTTCCCGTCTTGCTCATTTAAAATGTCTTGTTTAAACATTTTAGGAGAATAATTTGCCCTCATTATGCTTTCATCGCCTTCAATAAGTTTTCTATAATTCTCTTTATGCTCAAACTCTTTTTGACATTTATTTGAACAGTATTTGCCGCTAGAGGATTTATATAAAACAAACTCTTTTCCACAATTTTTACAGATGCCAGTTTTTGCTGTACCCCTGTTAAAAGTTTCACATTCGTTTACTTTACGCCTCTCTTCTAACACAATACCAAGCCTAACGGCGGTGTGTTTTATGTTGGCTCCACTACACCCATATCTTCTTCCTATGCTCTCATAACTTTCTCCACTATTAATAAGTTTTTCTAATTCTTCCTTTTTATCTTTCCATTTCATATTCGAACGCTTTATAATAAATAGTTTGTTATATTATAAATGTACGAATATTTTTCTATAAAAACAAATTTTTTTGTACACTGGGTGCGATTCGAACGCACGACCGACTGCTTAGTGTGTATTTAAGGGCTCGAACCTATCATCATATCCCGTTTTACGGGGATTGTTCTGACCATCTGAAACTATATACACAAATCTGTTTCGGTAGATTATTCCGTATGAAGGCAGTTGCTCTATCCCCTGAGCTACCAGTGCATATAAACCTATTATGTGCTGTTACGCCAAAGACCATCACTTCTCACCGAGGTAGTTCCTACGCACGCGCCTGAGGTAATTGACTCGGACTAGATGTCACGATTTTCGTTTACTTGCCATCCCTCTTCACTCACGAAACGGGTGCAATGTCACTCTTTAGCTGGTGGCTGCTTTCAAGCCCACAGTTAATAGGTTATTTTATCTATACTTCAAATTCCGTGCCAAACTTACATATCTTGTACATATTCTGTCGGATTATTATGCTTAATGTCATATTTCTCCGCCCATTCAGTAAATTTGTAAGCACCGATGAACATTCCTACAATGAAAATAATTGCAATCAGCAACTTTACCCCATCTGACACAGGAACCTTTTCATCTTCAAATTCTACTTTCTTCCTAAAAATTCCCATACTTCTTCTTCTTATCTTCCAACCAATTGTTATCACAGTAGTAGAATAAGAACACAACTGCGGCTGTCATAATCCACCAAAGAACCCAAAAACCAATCGGTGCGTTATGTTCTTTCTTCTCAGCCCTTTCAACAATCTGTTCAATAGTTTTTCCGCGCCTAAAATTGGTGTCACTAAACATCTTGTCATCAGAAATACCACTCATAACTCCGTCAACTGTTACAGGTGTCATATAATAGACAAAGCGTACATCGCTTCCCCACAGTTTTTTGTTATATATAGTAGTATCCATTGTAGGACTTGCACTATAACCAATATCCTTTCCTGTAAATCTTTCCCCAAGAAAAGTATATGACTTGGTTATGAAATCGTCCTCGTCAACCCTATCCCAAGAGTACACAACCCTCGTATGGGTCTCAGTGTTTCCATCTTCGTCAGTTGTGGTATAAGTCTCTGTATGTGCACGATATTCTTCCTTAATCTTATCCACCCTTGAATACTTTCCAGGAAGTTCAGGCAGTGTTATCGTGTCATTAGCAATCAACTCGCCCTCAGCAAGGAAAAAACCAACATTGGTTCTCTTGATATGGTTGAATTTACTACTGTCTTTAACTTTGACCGCCGAAATAACCTTTTGGGCATCTTCCATTGCCGAATGTATGATAGGGTTTGAAAGCCAAACGCCAAGTCCGTACATAACCGCAATGATAAGCGTACTAAAAAGTACCTCCCTAAAAGTTATTGCCCTATCGTAGTACATTGTTAATCTCCAAAATTGATTCTCGGTGCGTCGTGAGAGTTGTTTTCGTATTTGTGCTGTTCGTAAGTCTTAGTCTCGTATCCACGAAGTCCAAGCAACTGCTTGTTAGGGAACTGTCTGACAAATCGCCCATAATTAGCAATCTTGCTGTTATAAATCTTTCGATTGTCAACCACCCTATTCTCGGTAATAGTAAGTTCGTCCATCAAATCATTGTAATTCTTCTGAGACTGAAGTTGGGGATAAGCCTCAACAACCGCCTGAATAGCAAGTTTGATGTCCTTCATCGCAGCATCGCCTTCTGCTCCACCACTCCTTGCCTTGGCAAGTTCAATGAGGGTTTCGGCTTCGTGCTTGTCGTACTGTTTCACACACTCAGCAAGATTTGGAATCAGGTCAAAACGACGCTTTTCCTCATCAGTAATGTTGTCCTCAGCCTTTTGAATACCCATTTCATAGGAAATAGCCTTATTCTCAGCACTAAAAGAAGCGAGAAACACAATCAAAAACAGTCCCACGAGGGAACCAAGTCCAATCAAAAAACCTTTCATAATAACAAAAATAAAAAAATTTCAAAAATAAGTGGCTCCGAAGGGATTCGAACCCTCATCGTCGCTGCTTAAGAGGCAGGTGCATAAACCAATTCTGCCACAGAGCCATATTGTCGGTGATTACGGACTCGAACCGCCCCCCGTTCTCCCATAGAAATCGCAGTTTAATTGCTGTCTGTTTCCATTTCTGTAAACGGTTTTTCGCATTCGTGTGCTACCACTACACCAGTCACCGATTTGTAGCGGATAGAGGAATCGGACCTCTGCTAGTCCCTTATGATGGAGTTTTGCTTGTAAAATTGCTGTTTAATTTCCTTTCGGAAATCGGTGCTTTTTTACCGTGCTACCACTACACTAATCCGCTATGTTGTACTCCCGTGGCGACTCGAACGCCAATTGTCGGTTCCGTAGACCGAAGTTCTATCCATTGAACTACGGGAGCATTTTGACAGGTGAAGCTAACCTGTCCACGGACTCCCTACAGGCGGCTGGGTTCCGCAATGGAGATGTTCACGCCCCTTCATTCTCCACTTAAAGCTTACTTTTATTCTTCGAATGGCCCGTTTCTCATGCGGGACTTATCATTGGGGCAGTTGGCCATTTCAACCAACACGAGTGCCATCATGCGTCGTTATCTCGTAATATTCTACTGCGTTTCTATTCCGCCACACCCCTAAAGTGCTTCCATTCTTTTATAATATTCATCATCAATTCTCTCAATGAACTCTAACGGTGACTCCCCTTCTTTTAAGGTGTGTACCTTATCAAATCCGTTCTCTTCCGTCACCATTGACTCTTCAGGTTTAACACTTCCTTTGTATTTACCATAGTTTGAAGTTTCAAAGTCTTTTGTTGCAGGGTTATAATCACCCCAACTTGTCTTTTCCTTTCCATCTATAGGTTCAACAAAATATGTCTTTCCTGTCTTTGAAGACTTAACTATAAATCTTCCTGTTTCGTCACGATTCATTAGGAATCGCTTAGTAAAATCCTTTTCCATAGTGACCCCGACGGGACTCGAACCCGTGACCCTGTGATTAAAAGTCACATGCTCTACCTACTGAGCTACGAGGTCAACGACTCTCGTGGGAGTGGAGGGATTCGAACCCACAATGTTTACCCTGAGGGAACGGTTTTACAGACCGTTGTGCCACCAAACCATCGGCACTGCACTCCCATAGTTTCTTGTGGCCCCGGTGGGACTCGAACCCACAATCACACGCCTTAAAAGGGCGGTGCTTTACCAATTCAGCTACAAGGCCAATCCGTGTTTCTTCCTATTCGGCCTCGTAGTTGAGGTCGAAAACTACTGTTTATAATATCGTTTCATAGTCTTCATATATAATATAATCAAATTTCGCACTACTGCTTCTGTTAAAGATGAAGTCAGCAAGATTCTTTGCAAATATACGAAGTTATTTTCAAACTTCAAAATATTTGTGGAGATAGATGGATTCGAACCATCGCCCGTTATTTCTTCTCAGGTTTGTACCCCTGACCGCACTTTGCAGCTTTCGCCTAGGCCCGCACTCTACCGTACTGAGCTATATCCCCATAAAAGTTGAAATCTTGCAAGGTTACATACTTACATTGTAGTTATTTGATTTACTACCATTATCAACACTTTGGTTGGAGAAATGTATAATATGTAAATTTCAACTTGGGGGAGCAGTGGGACTCGAACCCACGACCCTCGGAACCACAATCCGACGCTCTAACCAACTGAGCTATGCTTCCCATATGTTTGCGGGAATGGATGGACTCGGACCATCGGCACACGGTTTTACCCTGAAGAAATTTGGAGTTGCTGTTTATTTCCATATCTGAAAACGCTTCTTACTCCGTTGCTCTACCTACTGAGCTACATCCCCATATTTTAGCGGGGACGATAGGACTCGAACCTACAACCTGAGCTTTAACAGAGCCCTGCTCTACGCAGTTGAGCTACATCCCCATATATTTCAAACTTCGCCACTCTGCCGTTTAAGCTACCCGCCGCTTGTCATTGGGGCAAGATTTGAACTTGCACCTGCGAAGTTATTTGCGGTCCATAAGGGAGTCGAACCCTCGCCCCCTGGCAGACAACCAGGTATCCTACACTCGTTGGACCAATGGACCATATTGGCGGAGGTGACAGGACTCGAACCTGCACATCGGAGTGGTTACCGATTACTAGTAGTTTTCAGGACTACTGCCTTACGCAATTAGGCTTACACATCCATTATTGTGGTGCGGGGCAGAGTTGAACTGCCGACACTTAGATTTTCAGTCTAATGCTCTACCACCTGAGCTACCGCACCATTTATTCTTGGAACGGGGTCTTAAACCCTTTCATATATGTTGTATAATATAGTATTTGATTCTCGGTAAGATTCTCATACCATTCGTCAAAATACTTATAGTACTTTTTTAACACATTGTACCTAAACTCGTTCCAAAGGTACTCTTTCAGTAAATCGTTTTGCCCCGCTTTCCATACTGTTAGTCTTTATAAAGTTCTTTAATTTCTTCCTCTGTTTTCCACGAACAATTACAAGGTTTCAACTCGTCCTGTGTTCCATTCTCAATAGCGGCCATCATCTTCAGTACTTCACGGTAAGGTCTCTGAAACCTTGAACCATACTTTCTACAGTCAACAATCTGCTCGTTGAGTTTTTCTTTCAAAATCTCCCAATTATCCATAGTTGAGTACATAGCTGGATTCGAACCAGCGTCAGGTGTTACCCCGTTTGACGGTTTTGCAGACCGTTGCCTAACCACTCGGCCATATGTACATTAGCAGGACGGGAAGGATTCGAACCCTCGAAGAGATTAACTCTTAGTGGTTTTGGAGACCACCGCCTTCAACCACTCGGCCACCGCCCTGTATAAATTCTTTCAATTCTTTCTTGTTACAAGGTAATCCGTAATGCTTAAACCATTTTCTTACAGCATTATCAGATACGCCATAAACTTTTCCAACCTTTACAAAGCTTCCATATTCTAAAAAGACAGTTACCAAAGTCTCTTTAGTAGGATGATTTCTTTTCCATGCGTTTTCTTTAATTTTTTCCCACTCATCCTTTTTTATCGCTTTTTTTCTGCCAACTGTTTTTGTTGTCAAACACTCTTCTCTATTAGCATTTTTTCCAGCATATGTTTCTGTCTGCGAATGACAATTAGGACACAAAATTTGTAAATTTTCAATCCTATTATCATTATGGACACCGTTAATGTGGTGAATTTGAAGTGAAATCGGTTTCCCGTTCCACTCTGAGATTCCGCAAATTTCACACTTTTCATCTTTGATGCCCTCGCTGAACAATCTTCTTTTTAGCGTTGAATTACTTGTATATGAACTATTTTCAACAAGTATGTCACTTAACAAGACTTTCTTAAATTCTTTATATGGCTTTTGCCTTTTATACGAAAACTTAAGCTCAACACCAAGTTCCTTTGCCAACTCTCTTACCTCCTTATAATCTTCTCCGCCAACATTCTTTATGCCAAGTTTGTGGCACAAATCAAGCATATTAACACATTTGTCTGCGTTTTCAATTAGTTTGTCTATTGCAATTTCTCTTTTCATATCACTATTAATATACAATAAATAGTTCAAAAAAAACAAGAAATCGAACTAATTTGGAAACTTTTTTTCGGTTCGAATATTTCAAAGAACTTTATATTCCAAAAACAACCATTCAATGAGATAATGTACACTTTCTCAAATTTTACAGTTGGCCATCTCACCCACTTTGGGGCCTCCTCTTGAAATTACCGACTCGCTCGTCGCCAGACAGGACTCGAACCTGCATCCTCCTAACTTGTAACGGTTGTTTTAGCGGGGACAATCGGATTCGAACCGATGCCTCTTGCTCTTCAGGCAAGCGCGCACACTACCAACCTACGCAATATCCCCATTTTGTCTAGTAGGTGGGACTCGAACTCACATTATCCTGGCTCCAGACCAGGCAACCTCAATCCAATTGGTTTACTACTAGATATTATTTCAAATAACTTGCTTATGGTAGAGGAATCGAACCTCTGTCTCCATGTGCCCTTCGGCTAAGCGTCCTTTACCACTAGACGAACCATAAGTTTTTTTGTGACAGTTTTTATCGCTTTACTGACAAACACTGGTACTGGGGACGGGACTCGAACCCGCATTTACCGACTTGAAAGGCCGATTACCTCAACCAATTAGTAGACCCCAGCATTATTTTCAATGAACTTCTTTTTATACTTCAAATATCGTGCCAAACTAAAAACTTGTCCCTACAATTCATCAGTAATCATTGCAGATTAACTCTTGTTCTACGAGTGCATTGCAGCACTAACATATCTTTGCAGACTTTTCGGGACCCGTTTACACATCAAGTTCCATCAAATTTCCTTTCTCCATAGCCCTTCTTATCCACCTCATAAGAATAATAGCCTTTGGATAATGGATGCTGAAAGTAGCACTATCACCACAATCAACCCTGTTTGAAAGGTCTATTTCAAGCATATACCTCTTGCCATTACAGGAAGTGATAATATACTCGGCAATTCCGCCCGACCTCACGCAATCCATTGTTGCAGTGCCTTTAACTATGTCTTTCAGTGTCTCCATATTTTTTTAGTTTTTCTTTAGCAATTTCTCTATCTTCTTCTGTTAATAGTCTACCGTTACTACCAATGTGCCACTTATCACACTTGAAGCACTTATAGGCTATCATTTTGTGCATTACATTAGGCTTACTATTCAAAAACCGTGCCACAGTTAATGCTTCTTTTTCGGTATCATACCCAACTTTATCTACAAGTTGGCCATTTATTACCTTATAATGACTTCTTGTTGTTCTATCACTTGCCATTTCTCTTCAGCCTTTTCCAATAACAAGCAAGTCTTTCAGCAAGGCCCCTTTGGCCCCAATCTTTTTCGGTGTAATTAGTGTCAAAAATGAGACACCTATACATCCAACATTCTTCATCAACAGGCTTTTTCCACATCCCAATCTCGTGTTCTCCATTTTCGTCCACAATAGTAACTCCACCTGTCTTGTGAAATCTCACGCTGTACTGAGTACCATCAACAAAATTTACATTATACGCTTTCATATTTTTTTCGTTTGACTGATATATAACAAAATCCGTGCCAAACTGCATAAAAAAACCTCTGATTTGTTTTTGATTGGGAAACTTGTCAGAGGTTGGGAATATGTTGTGGTTAGAAACCTATGTGGTGCGTTTTTTTACTCGTCTACTTCTCTCATATCCGTCGCAACTATTCCACCTCTGTTCGTAAAGGGTGCATCAATCCTGACTGATGTACCAAGGCATGCCCATTCACGATAATTTTTGAAACTATCGTGATGTTGCTTAAACATATTTCTGGACATCTGTGCCATAACTTTTACAATTATTAAAGATTTCTGATTTTAATTCACTTATAAATACACAAAAAGATGAAAAAAGTTTAATTTTTTTTCATTTTTTGTTAAAAATTTTTGTGCCAGCCTAAGGATTCGAACCTCATAGCCCGATTTTACGGGTCGTGCTCCGTAGGGTTCCGTGATAAACACGGGCCTTTGCGTCGTGCCAGCATAATAAAGATGTGAACAGGACTCCTGACTACCTGCAAATCCTAATCCAAAGCGCGTTGTTCAGCCACACTCACAACCGTTAGCTACTCGGTTGCTTTATGAGTGGGAGGAATGCTTACCTCCAAGCGGATACAGCCATCAGTCACACTAACCACGATTTGTCCGCTTCTTACGACCCTCACGGTTGGCCAACCGTGGGTGATTCAGCCTTACGCTTCTTCAGACCCCTAACCGCCCCCGCTGTTTTTCAACAGACGGATGTGTACCTTATGGGCAGGCTACCCATTATTCGGTCATCGTCATCTTTATTTAGTTACAAAGAACTACCCTCAGTGTTTAGCGTCCACTGAGACGACGGAATCCAAACCACTTGGTGATACTTAGAGCCGCGCCAAGACGGCTTTGTCTAATGATAAATTAACCTTCTTTTTGCAAATATACATCAACTTTTTTCAAAAAGCAAATATTTTTTTACTTTTTTTCATTAAATTTTTGCAAAACCTTGTCAAATGCTCGTATTTCCTCTTTTTTTCTTTCTAAAATACGCTCTTGTTTTTCTTTGTAGAACTGTATTTTCTTCTTTGCAGAGGCATAATCCCCGAAAAACATATCAAGGAAAATTCTTGTTGGCCATTCCATATCAAAGATTATAGGAGAAAATAAATCTTTCCATTCTTCGATAATGTCATTCATTTTAGCAGCATGCACCTTTCCAACCTTTTTACCTTTCATTCTACTATCGTTGGTGAGTGAAGAAATACAAGCCAGCCCAATATTATCCATATACGCCGAACTCATATCCTTACGAAGTTCATCGGTGTTGGTTACTTTAGCTTTCCGCATACAGTTCATCAATTTTCTGCAAAAGTTCTCCCAAATAAGATGCAATCTCTGCTCCACCGTCAAGAAGGATTTCTTTTGCCTCGTCAATATTCTCTTTCTCAATAGCCTTTTTGGCGTTATATTCCATCTTATCAATGACCACGCTTGCACAGGCAAGTCGGTTACCAACAAGATTCCTAGCCATTAAAATTCTCTCATCCATAACATCACATATAAATTTACAAAATTAGATTTTTCATTTCGTTAGACGATGCTGGTAATCCAAACTTTTTACACCACTTACGAACAGCATTGTCCGACACACCATATTTTTTGCCAACAGAAACAAATGTTTTTAGTTCATAAAAATCACGCAACAGATTATCCTTATTAATATCAGCCAATTTTGTAGCATCGTGTGAACATTTTTTACTGCAAAACCTTTGTTTTGGGTTTCTTGAGTAAAATTCTTTACCACAATATTCGCATGTAAACAAATGTCTTTCTTTGTCTTCTTTTTTGCACTCCTCTGAGCAAAATTTTTGTTGTTTTGAATGTGTTTCAAACTCAACACCACAATTTTTACAAACTTTTTTATATTTAGAATATCCATGCCTCATTGAGTGACAATTACTACATAGAATCTCCAAATTCTCTATTCGGTTGTCATTATGATTTCCATTTATGTGATGCAACTCCAATGGAATATCACCACCCATCCATTTGTCTAACCCGCAACACTCACATTTTCGCTCTTTAATCCCTTCATCAAGCAATTTTTTTCTTAACGCAGACGCTGTTATAAAAACATCATTATTAAGATAATATTCGGCTTTTTTAGAACTATCATTTTTTCCATGATAATCAATACCAAGCATTTTAATATATCTTTTCAGCGTGTCAACAGATATGACAAGTTTTTTAGAAATATTTCTCAGCGACATATGTTTTTCAATACATTCATTTAGCGCTTCTATTTTTTCTTCTTTAAACTTAATAAAACTATTCATAACTTTCTTTTAATATAAATAGTTCGAACCCATAAATTAGTTTGTGGCAGATAAAGGATTCGAACCTTCCTCGTGGCTTTTAGAGAGCCCTGCTCAACCCCTGAACCAATCTGCCAATTTGGGGGCAATTAAGGAAGCCCCCGTTTCCTTCTTGTTACTTAACAGTTTTTAAGTTCTTAAACAGTTCCCCCGTATCGTCTCTACAAGCAAGAGCGGTGATTGAGTTATTCAAATCAGGCTCTTTGAACATTGAGAACGGAACACCCATCTGTGAAAGTTTAGATGCCCACTTATCAACATCTGCGTATAGATAAATTAGGAATTCGTTGTTCCAAGTTTGATTCGGGTTCTCAAGCATCCATTGTGCGAGTGCGTGACCACCCTGAACACAGCCATACACAGGGTTAAGCTTCCTGTTTACTAAGACATATAACTTCTTCGGCATTTTCGTAGTCAAATTTCTTCGTTTTACCGCCCCAAATGTTTTCCTTCTCTTCATATGGCAACTTGTATCCGTATTTTTCAAGCCATTCGTTAATCTTGTAAAGATATAGGCAGAGTGGATGCTTTCCATCAAGTTCTTTACTGACCCAAGTGCTTCTATAATAGTCACCATATCTAAGGTGTTTAACACCCGATTCGATTTGGTCGAAGGTCTTACCCCTCATTAGACCATAAGCAGCATACATAGTTCTAAGTTGCAACTTATTGGCCTTAACCGCTTCTACGGCATCATAAGGCTCAATAGTTCTCTCGCCATTAAACTTCACAGTCTTACGCTGTGGCTTATACATTTTCTGTTCTTTTTCCAACTTGGCAATTTCCTGCCTGAATTCTTTAATTTTCTCGTTCATGATTTTGTTTCTTTATATTCAATTATTAAATGTTTTACACATACTAACTAACCCAACATAATGATACAAAATCACTTACGGAGGCCCCGTACAATAAACCTAGTGTCTCATAACTTTTAAAAATTTTTGAAGATTATTTTAACCATTTCCTGAATTCTTCATCTGTTTCCATATCCCAATCTTTATATATGTCGCCATACATATCAATTAGAATGTCATTTACATAACAGCGTTCCTTATAAGTAACGCAACTATGCTCCAATCCACGATGGTAGCAAACTACTTTATAGTCTTCATCAGAATAAAACTCTGAATTGCATACAAGGCAGTCGCTTGTGCTTTCCCAACAAAAATTGGTCAGGAAGAACTCAGTCCATTTATCTCTGTTCTTTAGCGTGTCTGTCGTTATACTTCTATAGTCAGCCCTAAAGTTAATCATTCGGTAAGGAGTTGCCCAATAATCAATAAAATCAAAAATCTGTTTTTCGGTATAATCGTCTCTTAAAATGCAATTAATCCTAACATCCTTTTCAATCTTATCTATTATTTCTCTCTCACAAATAGATACATTATAGTCTAATCCTATATGCCTTGATATATTCACCCCTCCGATTTTATCTTCAGAGTTTATATAGTCTATAATTTCATCTATGTTCTTTAACTTTGGCAATGTCGTGTTTATGAACACTGTCTTTTCCATCGCATCTATAAGTTTCTTGGTTATAGACAGATTGAAAAATGGCTCTCCTCCTGTAAGCACGAACTCTGTAACATCATCATTTTTGTTTATAACGCCTATCCATTCTATTATCTTCGCCAAATACGCATCGTCGTAAGAATAGTTTTCGTATAGTTTGTTCGTATTACAAAACGGACAATTGTTACCGCACTTAAAAGGAACAAAAATTGTACACGCCAAATTACCCCTTCCTTTATAATATTTCATATTACTAACTTTATTCGCCGTTGGTTAACAAGTGCTTCTGCTGCGACCTGTGTATCCACAACCACCACTGCTTCTGCTTCCACCGCCACAGCCTCCGCTTCTACTTCCGCCACCGCATCCGTATCCACTACTGCTACTACCGCCGCCACAGCCGCCGCTTGAACCGCCACATTCGTTCAATCTCATTTTTCCCGCTCTGATAGTTTCTAATACTGTCCTTCTTACAGATTCTCTAACAAGTTTACTAAAGTCAGATTCTGTTAACCTTACTATTTGTTTCTTTGCTTTCATTGCTATATGTATTTTTTACATAAATAGTCAATAATGAGGCTATTATGACAGTATTTCACTATTTATGCGTTATCTGTCTCCGCCTTTTCCTTTTTATACTTTTTATAAATGGCGTTTAGTTTATAGTCAATAGTATAAGAATGAATTTCTTCAAAAAAGTCCTCCATATTAATATGGAGATACTTGTCCCAAGCACCGTGCTTGTAGCGATATTCATCAACCTTACTCACATCAAGGATTGGGATAAGGTAACCTACATATACTTCGTAAGTTTCATTGACAGGATGAGAATAATCAATCCTATCGTCAGAACCCATAAACACCCAATCACCCAAATCACTCTTGAGTCTTATGCTGTAAATTTCCTCATTGTCACAAACGGAAGAATGAATATGAATGTTGTCATAGAAAATGTCAACAATAATCTTTCCGTCTCTAATTTTCTTAAAAAATTTAGCCCCTCTAATAGACACATGATTAAAATCTTTCTCCCACAAACCGTACTTATCAATGGTACTAATAGCCTCTTCAAGACGGAACTTATAGTCAGCGACCCTTCCGTTTATAATCCAATTGTAAGCAAAATTAAACATATTTCCAAAATTAAAAGTTGTTCTCAGTGCAAATATACAATTTTCGTGCCAAAAAACAAAATCCATACTATTTATAAGGTGATAAACATCTAATGATATGGCATGTTCTTGTAAAAGCGGGGCTTCAAAGAAGCAAGTGACCTCTGTTAAGCAGGTTGTCAAAAAGCCTGCTCAGACCACTCTTTCAAGTCCAGAGCGAAAGACTATAACAAAGAGGGTATTACTTAAGAGGCATATCTAATTTGAAGACAACACAAAAGGAGGGTAATCATCAACCCTCCTTTTCTTTTTTAATGTTCCTTTCAACGAATATGTCAGTGGCCGCACATAACAGTTCTGCTTCATAGTCGAAAACGCCACTCATCATTTTAACGAAAACTGGCTCGTAATAGGTATCACAGCGTTTCAACCCGTCCAAAAAATCAACAATCGAAGAGTCCTTTGCGTGTTCATAGCTTTCTGCATACTCAACATAGTTCTTGAATATGCCTAGCAATGTTTTCCCTAACGGGGTTTTGACTCTACTCTCCATTTCAGATAAGCATTCTTCAACAGTTACCTCTGTCAAAAAGTCACAAACCTCTTCTCCTGTGAGTATCCTATGCATTCTTTTTTTACCAGTACAAAGTACACGCCTTACAAATGGAAATGCTAAAACAGTCAACACATAACTTTCAATATCGCTATTCAAAAGATAATTTGCAACATTATCAAATGACTTAGCACACCTCCATTCGTTAATACTACCTTCTTTAAGTCCTCTAAGAAAGCCTGTGGCCCTCCACCTGTTTAGGATTTCTTCGTTTACTTGTTTCATTTCTTCTGTTTCCATAATAGTTACCATTTTCTAATAAATAGTAACCAATTTCAAAAACAGTCACTAAAAATCAAAAAATGGTAATTATTTTTATTTTCTCCACATTTTCTTTCGCTTAAGGTTTGTGTCGTGTTCTAAAATCTGTTCCCAAGAAGTACCGTACCAACTTGCAACATCTTTTGTTGTTATTTCACTGAGGCATTCGTAACACCCAAGTCTGTCACCAACTTTTTCAATCATTGGTACAACATTCAAATCGTCAACAACGAACTCCCTTGGTGTTGGTTCGTGATATTTGGTAGAATTATTTACTCGTCTTATCTCTTTTACACGATAAATCTTCCTGTCCCTATCCAAAACCTCGTCAACATAGCAATACGCCTGTGTTGCACCCGTTCCGTTTATGAACGCCGAGCGATAACACACAAGTTGTCCCTCATACAGATTTCTATCCTCATAAACAGGTTCAATTTTTTCGTCACTTCCAAATATCTCTACCATTACAAACCAACACTTAACGGATACTTAACAGTTGGATACGACTTATACCCTTCTATCTTTATATCCTCATACTTGAAATCGTCTATTTCCTTCTTCTCAGGATTAAGTACGAGGGTAGGAAGTGCGTACATATGAGGATTATTGTTCTTTTGTGAACGCTCGTATTCCTCAATCTGATTCTCATAAACATGTACATCGCCACCACTAAAAATCAACTCGCCAACTTCCATATCAACACACTGTGCGATAATATGTGTAAGGATAGCGTAACTTAGGATATTGAAAGGTAGTCCAAGAAGAGTATCAACACTGCGCTGCTGCCACATACAACTAAGTTCTCTCTTTCCATTAGGAAGTTTCTTGGTATAGAACTGGCAAGTATAGTGACAAGGTGGCAGTGCCATATCCTTAATTTCACCAACATTCCACGCACTAATCATAATACGCCTATCATCAGGATTGTTACGAAGTTTTTCAACGACTTCCTTTACTTGGTCAACTCCAAGCCAATTTCTCCATTGGTGTCCATAGACAGGACCAAGGTCACCGAATTTGTAAACATACTCAAACGCATTTGGCTGATAAGACATAATATATGCCTTTTCATCAACTACAATCCACATTTCAGCACCTTCTTTAACTTTCTCCATAAACTCTTCCTTAGAGAGTTTTGACAGTTGTGGCCTAATAAACCAATCTTTTAACGGTTCTTTCTGCGTTATCCGATTGTGTTTATCAACAAGAGTTAGGTAATGCCTATAAGCATCATCGTCCCAAATATGAACTCCGTTATCTACAAGATACTTGATATTCGTGTCCCCCTTAAGGAACCAAAGCAGTTCGTGAATAACACCCTTTGAGAACATCTTCTTCGTAGTGAGCATAGGAAGTCCTTCCTTGAGATTGAATCTCAAGTGCTCTCCGAACAAAGAACGGGTTTTACCCGCACGAGTATCCTTTTCAGCACCTTCTTTGATAATTCTATTAACGAGATTGAGGTACTGTGAATCCACATTGTTCTCCCTGCCACGGATTTTCACATACTGAATAGCGTAAGCCTTTCTGTTCTCAATTTCAATGGCGGGGCCAATCTCATCCCAATCATTATCCGTTATAATGTTAGGGAAGAAGGTGTCAGCGTCAGGTACATCCTCTGCAAGTAGGTCAATATATACTCTATCCACAAGGTCGTGCTCAAGTGCATAATTGTAGATACTCGAACCTCCAATGATAAAAACTTCTTCATCAATGGTCTTTGCGAATTTCAACGCATCTTCAAGGTTGCCATAAACCCTTACACCTGCGTTTTCAGCCCACAAATCGTTATACGATGTGGTTACTACAATATTTGTTCTGTTCTTAAGTGGGTGGCCAATTGCTTCATAGGTCTTTCTACCCATAATGACAGGGTGACCTGTAGTAGTATCTTTAAACCACTTCAGGTCAGCCTTGTTGTTCCACGGCATAGCACCATTCCTGCCCATAGGCCAACCCTTATCAGGAATGTGATTGCCAACCGCAACAATAATGTTAATCATTTTTATTTTCTCTTGGTAATTATTTCGTCAATGAGACCGTAAGGGCCATAAACGCCAGGGAGCGATTCGGCGGCTGTGAGCCAATGGTCTCTATCTGCATCAGCAGTGATTTCCTCAATACTCTTTCCAGTGTTCTCAGAAAGAATCTTGTAAAGTTCGTCTTTACACTTTCTAAGTTCCTCATACACAATCTTGAAATCACTCTCCTGTGTACGGCTACCTGTGCCACCCATAGGTTGGTGGAGGAGAATTTTACTATGAGGAAGGGCATATCTCTTACCCTTAGCACCTGAAGAACAAATGATTGAACCCATAGAAGCCGCAAGACCCATAACATAGGTTGCAACATCACAATCAACCCAATTCATCATATCGTAAATCGCAAGACCGTCGTCAACGCTTCCACCAGGGGTGTTGATAAACAACTTAATGTCATTCTCAGGGTCAACAGAGTTGAGATACATCAACTGAGAATTGATAATGTTAGCAACCTCGTCGTCAACAGGGCAACCAAGGAACACAATGCGTTCTGCCATAAGGCGGCTGAACACATCCATAGTTACCATATTCATTTGACGCTCTTCAATGATAGTAGGACTAATAATGCTATTAGTCATTTTAGTATAGCCATTCAGCGTATTAGAATTAACGCCATTGCTAATTGCATATTTTTCAAAATCTGTCATGGTGCAAATATACAAAGTTTTTTTCAAAAATCAAACGGAGGAATAACTTCACAGTCACAGTCAAAATGTCGTGTACCCTCGTACCAATCTTCGGGCTGAGAGCCATAGTGCATACTCATTGAACGGTCATAATCATCGTCTGGCTCATAATTTAACATTCCCTTATCATAATCGGGCATTGCATTACAACCGTCGTCACTAAAATGTTTCATAAACAACTTCTGTTTTATATATCATTCCAAGGCTTGCGTGTTCTCTTGCCATATGTTCTTCAGTTTCATACTGAATACTATCTATCTCGCTAAGAGTTGAACCAATATATGTCTGAGTTTGGCCAGAATAATATGGGTCAACAGCCGTATATTTAACTACTCTTTTCATTTTTATAGTTTATAGGTGATTCAAACTAATAGTTTATAAGTTCTTCCTCGTCCTGTTCAATATCTGTAATACTTGTAATGTCAAAGCGGATAAATCCACAATTAGGGTTAGGTACATCAATATACTTGTACTCTATCTCCTCAGGGTCTTCAATATCCCAAAGCACAAATCCGTGACCTGAGACTGACTCACCAAAATCCTTCTGTTTAATGCTTGAACAGTAGACTATCCTAACACCGTTTTTCTTAATCTCCTGACGCTTATGGATATGTCCTGCAATAACGAAGTCACAACCCTCAAACACGCCTGGGTCAACACCATTCTCTGTCACATAATTGGTAACAGTAATAGCACCATTCACATCGGCGTGAATAAGCCCAACATAAACTTTACCTTCCTTATGTTCATTAGCGGTCTTATGTACATCAATATCAGGTGTATTAAAACCTGTAAATGAAGAATAAAGACACCACGCAACATTATCGTCGTCGTATATGCCTGACTGATAACCAAGTTCCTTATCAAGGTAAATCACTTGCTTATACTTGCCAATCTCAAAAATAGGAGTGAGCGAATCAACTCTATCCATATTACTCATATTGAGGTCGTGATTACCAAGGATAACGATAGTCTTGCAAATCTTATCCAACTCGCTAAAGAACCAATCAACACACAGAAGGGCCTCGTTGGTAATATCCAACTTCCTATCAAACACATCGCCAGCGACAACGATTCTTACATTTTCAGGTGACTCTTCTTCATCTACTATCTTCTTGCACTTCTCAATGAAATTGACAAGCGACACCTTTAGGTCTTCTATACCCTTTAATGACGGAACATGAATGTCCGCACACGCTATAATCTTTGTAATCATTCTATTTCTATAATCTTCTCTTCGTTTATTTCCATTTTTTCTATTTCGGACTCTATGATATTCCAATCCCATTTAAATCCGTGCTGGCCAGGAAGCGGCTCCCAACTAAAATTTATTTTGTCTGAAACGCCTTCAAGTCGTTTAATTCTCCATTTTGTCATACTGCGTAAGAAGTTGGTAAAAGTTTCATTATATCTTCAACCTTATCGTCAGCCTCTACTTCAACTTGATAATCTGATGACGAGCCGTAGTATGGATATGCAGGGGTGTGCCAATGTAGTATCACAACCGCCCTTTCCAGTCTAGCCGCCTCAATTGCATCATAAATGTCGTTTTCTGTTGGTAGTTTAAAGTTCGCTACCCAATAATCAACTGTTTTTCTTATCATTTCCAAATAGTTTATGTTCCCTACAAAAGTTATTCAGTGTGTCATTGTTATCCTCAAGGTTCACCAAATCATTACCGTCTTCGTCCAAGGCAAAATAATATGTGGTGTACCCATAATAATCATCAAAAAAATCTTGCCAATCAACTTCGTCGCACTCATCGTCGCCATCAAGATAATTTCTTAACTGTTCACAAACAGTTTCTTCGCCCCAACAGTGTATTGCAAAATCAACAAAATTCTTGTACCTAACAGTTGTTACCTCGCTGTAATCATATGCATCAATGACGGCAGCATAAAAATATTTCTTTTCCATTATACTAATAGTTCTATTTCGCTAAATTGTTTTGCCCCTCGCATTGCTACAACAAGGCCCCTTTTTCCTTCGGCTTCATAAACTTCGCCAAAGTCTTTATATCCCTCATATGTGTAAAGTTTTCCGTTAAACCGCACAATTTGCGGATTATAATCCGCATTTACCTTTAGCGTATCAACCACTGAAAACACGGGATTTACTTTTATCTCTTCTCCGTTAATAACAGGATTTTCATATGGAACATATCTACCGTTAAGCCCTTCTCCAAGCCTTATATACTTGATTTTACCACTTAATCTACCTCTGTCAAGTAATGAATATATCCTCTTAACTTCGTCTATCGTGGTATCTCCGTCAAGGCAAATAATAATATTGGCATTAGCCCTTTCCCTTAACTTCGTATAGAGTTCCATATTCTTATTCATCGTTTTTCCCATAAGAGAAATTGAATTAGGGTAATAGATACAGTCAATTGCACCCTCAACAAGATATATGTCAGCGTCCCACTGAATTTTATCCTCGTGAAGAACTATCTTATTCTTGTCAGCGTCACAGTTCTTATACTTATTCCTCTTATCCTTTGAACGATATGTACGCCCAATATAATAGTTAAGGTCTCCTGCTGCACTGTATGACGGGAAGATAATCCTATTTCTCCAAGTCCAATCTTCCTCGTCCCAAGTAGTTCTACCTATATTGTAATAATCAATGATTTCTTGCGTAATACGCCTCTTATTAAGATATTCCTTAAGTTCTTTATCACGACAAGTGGCTATATCTATTTTTTCAAATGTCTTAGGCAATCTAAGATACTGTTCCTCAAAAAATTCTCCATTATCTTTGAACATATCAAGGTTGTAATACTTGTTCTCCTTGATATCGTTGATAATCTGAAAATATTCGTCACAGAGTGCCTTGCCACCCCTTTGCCTAATAAGACGAGAAATTGGCCCTGCGTTTCCACACGACCAACAATGGAATTTGCCTATTGCAAATGATATTTCAAGGTTATATTTGTTATCTACTCCGCCCTTTTCATCAGCACAATACGGGCAGTTAAACTGATACTGCGTACAAGTCGCATCATATCCGCCCTGTTTGCTTTCTCCGAGAATAGTTGTGAGTATGTTATAGATTCTTTGCATAAAATTCCCACAGCGAATATACAATAAAATTGTGGTAAAAACAAATGCGAGAAGGATTAAATCCATCTCGCATTCCCCCAAAATAAGTACAAAATTATGGTCTCGCCAATTTACGAGTTAAAATAGTCCACAATCAACATCGTCATATGTGATAAGTTTCCCATCAACATAGACATAATTCTTAAGCCCTTCTTTCCTTACTCTTACGCCATACTTCCAATCGAAGTCCATTTCGTTCTTTTCAAGAACAACTCCGTCAGCAGTTGACTTTGGTAAATACTCAATAATCTTATAACCTGTGCCGTCTGTTCCAACAAGATAACGGTCATAAGGTCTTACCCTATATTCAGGGAGGGCGGTAGCAACAACAGCACTAACAGGTAAAAGCTGACCAGTTGGAATGTTAATTTGGTTCTCACCAAAATACTCTGTTATAGCATTAGCGGAATCTCCTGATTCAATAACAGAATACCTAGTCCACGGGTCAAGCCTGTTGACGCTCTTCAAAAAATTATATGATTCTCTTTTTCCTCTCCAAAATCTTACAATATGTTTTTCTGCCATGACGCTATTCCTAATATACAATTTTATTATTCAATTTCCAACTCATCATCTGTCTCCCAATATAAATAATCCATAATATGAGAAACATTCGATTCAAGTGTGCCTACACGGCCTTTTAAGTTCTCAATATCACCTGAAAGGTCGCCTGTTGCTGATGTTACTCCGAGTTTTGAAATCTCACCAGCACCCGCTACGATATAAAGTCCGTTTGAGTATGTGTTACCTGACACATCCTCCTCGTTCTTTACATCAATGATTTTACCAACATTGTCAGCAGTTGCTAAAGCCTTAGCATCTGTGTATGTGTCGGCTGAAATAGAAGGCTTTGAAGCCTCTGCTATTGCTGCCTCAGTGTCTGCTGATGTTGCATAATTGTTTTCAACAAACTCAGTTGTGGCATAGCCTGAAAGTACAATATCAACACTCTTGTCAACTACAGGAAGTGCTACACCGTCAACCCTAACCTCTTCAATAATATTTTCGTCACCGCCTGAGAAGTTGTCAAGTCTTTCTTCAAGAGATTCTACACTTCCGCTCAATGCAATAACATTTGTTGTCATTGCTGAAACCTCATCAGGGTGGTTTTGAATCCAATCTGCAACTTCAACTAATGTATCAAGAGACTCCTTAGCGTCTTCAGGAATAAGAGACTCTGTAATTGCTGATACTGCGATGTCTTTAATATATTGTTCGTCAACTGACAATGTGTCATTTTCAAATGCAAGGCCATTTCCAACCTCAAACTCCTTTGAAGGGCCCTGTGGGCCTTGTGCACCATCTGCACCATCCTTACCGTCAACACCTTGGTGTCCCTGTGGGCCTCTCAATGACTCAAGTTGCTCAGGTGTGAAATCATCAAATTCAAATGCCTTACCCTGAGGGCCCTGTGGGCCTTGTGCTCCTTCACCTGATGCACCGCCACCAATACCGCTTATGTCAATTCTTACAGGTGGAACTGAGCCGTCATTGTAGTAGAGTTCAAGGAATTTATCCTCGTTTTCTGTTACAACAGCACCACTAACAATGAATTGGTCATTCTGCCATTCTGTCAAAATTTCTGTTAAGTCAGCGGCAACACCTATTGGCTGTCCGTTATACAAGAGTTCTATTGTGTCATTTTCTGTGTTAGCACTAAGTGATAACTTTCCGTCAATAACTGAAGGTTTCTTTACCCAATTAGAATTCTTAGTTCCGCCAACTAACCAATATTCGTCAGGAATATTTTTGCCGTTTGAATCAAGAGTATCACCACTCAAAACCTTAACAGACATTCCGATATACCTGTACTTTGAAGGTATACCGTTAAGGTCTGCTACTGTGTCAAGCGGAATCTGAAATGCATCAACAGGTCTTTTTCCTCCAAAGTAATAATTGGAGTCAATTCTTGTTGAAGACAACTCATCATTTAAAATTTGAAGTAGTTCTTCGCTAGTCATTATGTTTATGCTTTTTTTATTCTTTATTCAACCGTAATATATACCTTCGCAACTTCAGGGCTGTCCATTACATAGTAGTTATCTCTCTGATAGCCATATACATCGTATGCAAGTCCGTCAATTGTTACAGTACCAAAACTCTTTTCGTAAATGCTACCTGCAATGTTAGGTTGATTTGTTGCACCTACTCTGAACTGTGTCACGGCCTTACCCTGAGGAACTATTGCGAAGAAGGTGTACATATGCTCAGGTATCCACTCTTCATCTTCACCAGGGAAGTCATTGTACTCGTCTTCAAGTGAAGGGAGTCTATAGACAATGTATTCAGGCATGGCGGTTAGGCTTGCTGATGACATTGACTGTGCAAATGCGGCGAAATCAGGGTTAATGCCTAAGTCACGGTCCATTATTCCACCATAGAAAATGTTGGTAGCACCTACTTTCTCTACATATGTTCCGTAAACTGTTACAGCACTTGAAGGCATTGGTGTACCCTCTTCAACTGAACCATCGTCCCACTTGAATTCAAATGTTCTACCGCTTACCTCAATGCTTGCAGGGAGTGTAGGATAGACGATTTCCTCCTTGTAGAGAGTTTCGCCTGACTCAATAACTCCTGCAACAGCAGCGTCAGAAGCCCTTCTCATAAATGAAAGTTTGAAAGGTTTAGGAGTGATAGTAGCCTCAACGACTACCTCGTCTTCCTTAACTACCATACCGTCAGTGTATGCTGAGCCGTTAACAGTCCAATCTACCTGATAGCCAGGGTCTTCAAGGTCAGCCTTTGTTTCAGGGCTTGCTGAAGCGATAATGTCTTCAATAATCTCTGAAATTGGAGTACCATAGTCGTAAGTTGTTGAACCTGTGGCTGTTTCACCGCTAACAACAGGGGTTACCTCTGATTCCTTAACTACTATAATTGGTGTGACATACTCATTGTTGTCAGGGAGGACATCATTAGGCCCAACCTCTGTTGTACCGCTTGTATAAGCCCATCCTGCCAAATAATGATACTCGTCAATGTTCAAATCATCAACTACGCCGTTAAGGGCGGCGAGAATGTTGTCACCATAGTTAAGTTCCAATGTGAGTATTGCACTTGTGCCACTCATTACATAAACATTGTGTTTATTAGGAACAGTATTTACCTCGTACTGAACATCGTGTGCAGGAACCTTTGCTCCGTTAGGAATGTTACTCTCAATGTGATATCCGCCCATTGGATAACTGTTGTTTACATAATCCTCAACGGCTGGCGTAATATCTGCATTGTATTCCATTGGAAGAACGACTGTATCAACTCCGTCAATAAGAAGTGTGACATTGTAGGTGTTAATGGTTACATCAAGTTCCACATCGTGTGCAGGAACTGTTGTAACATCACCGCTATATGTGTATCCTTCAGGTACTACATTTGCCAATGAAGTGCCGTAATTAAGTGCCTCACTGTAAAGAACAGTGTTGCCATACTTAACCACAACATTGTATGAGTTGATACTTGTTTCGCACCTTGCTTCAACATTGTAATAAGGCATTGCCTTACCTCCAACTCCGTCAGTAAGTTCGTGGTCAAATATCCATTCTGTTACGGTATAACCTTCCTTCTCGTACTTATCTCTTGGAGTTACAGGTGCACCATATGAGTAGGTCTCTGTTGGGCCGTCCTTAACACCGTCAATAAAGTACTTGAGTGTGTAGTTATTGACTGTCTTTGTTGAATAGAAGTTAACATCCTTTGCAGGCATCTTATTTCCAACTAACTGAGTATCAGCACTCCACTGTGAGAATGAATAACCTGACTGAACAGGAAGTGCCTGTGAAGGAATAGCCTGTCCGTACTTAACTGTGTATTCAGCAACAATCTCGTTATCCATACCAGCACCAGCGTCAATCAAATACTTCGCTGAGTATGAATTTGCTGAAAGAATAGCCTTGAAAACTAAATTGTTGGTGTCAGGCATTGTCTCGTGGTAAGGAGTCCAACCGCAAATAGTGTAGCCTTCCTTTGAGTCAGCAGCAGGATATACGATTGTATCACCGTATTCAAATGTCGCTATCTGAATATCTCCACTAATGTTGAATGAGACACTGTATGATTTCTTTGTGAATGTACCTACAAATGTGTAGTTGTTCTTAACAGTTGAAGGGATGGCAGGTTCCCAACCGCTGAAGTTATAACCAGTCTTTGCACTTGAAGGGATATTTGTTACTTTTCCGCCCCAATTTATAACCTGTTCGTATTCGCTAAGTTCCTCGCCATCAACACTAAACTTAATAGTGAATTTCTTTATGCTTGTTGTACCATAAAGAGTAAGATTTGCGGCTGGCATAGTAGTTGGTGTATTACCATTTGCGTCTGCCCATCCACTAAAATCATAGCCTTCTTTTTCTCCGCTAACCTCAGGGATTGGCGCACCCTCTTCCAAGTTGAAAGATTTCTTAGTAACGCCGTCTAAAACGAACTTCAAGAAATAAGTAGGTGTGGTTGAACCTGTATCGCTTCCACCGCCGCCTCCACCTTCTCCTACATTGACAGTCATAGGCTTCATATATTCTTCCACAGGAAGATTACATAGGTCAAGAACATGAGCACCCCAGTGCCACATTTCTTCATATCTGTTATCTTCCTCTAGGGTAACTCCGCTCTCAGGGCGTATTGCCATCTCTCGTGGGTCGTTTAAATATGACATATGTTTTTTAATATTACTATGTTATTCTCTATATGTTCAAACTGAACATATTATTTTACCATAAATAGTACCAGCCACCGAAAACTCAGGGTATAAAACAGCAAAAAGCCGTCGCAAAAGCAACGGCAATTCAATATTCACAATGACGAAAAATATTACACTTTTAATACTATTCTTCAATAACTAGATTTTTATCATATTCTCTATCCCATATTTTTGTAGTATAATGTATATTAACTACATTCTTATCAGTTAGCTCGATATTATAACTAGATATAGTAGGAGATTCTATACCATGATGATTGATGTTAATATACGCAAGCGCGCACACGAGAGAGTCACAAGCGTCGTAATTTTCCTTTTTGAGTTCACCTTTAGCGTCGTAAACCCATTCTATGCTATTTTCATACAATTCATCAACCATATTCATCATAACCATTTTCTTATCAACATCGAAAGGATAAGAGCCAAAAAGAACTATGTTATCATTCTTTAATGCACTCTTAATGTGTTTCAACGGGTATTGCTCCCCCTTTTTGTTAAATTTTCGCACAGACACCAATTGCGGGAATGAATAGGTTCTTGCATCATAAGACGAAATAAAACTTGGTACAATTCCAAGGATGCGATAAACACATTCGGCTATCATTCCATTAAAACGAAGTAGCGTAGCGACAGTATTTGCGTTGTTTGAGGAAATAAGAGGCTCTTCAATTACTACATCAGTAATCGGGAACGCAGACGATACTTCTTTCACAAATTCGTCTTCAAAAATCTGTTTTCTTAAAAACAGCGCTTCAATGCCTTTAATCTTTCTTGGTATCTTAGGTGTCTTATGACTTAGATATAAAATTTCGGGTTTATCATCACCATTATCTTTCAACACGCAAACACCGATACAAGCGGTACTAACATCTAATCCAAGTACATATCTTGGGTAAACTGATTCAAATATGGTTGGTTCTTCTTTTGCCATTTCGTAATAATTTTGTATACTTTTACTTAAAGTAAAAAAGGCCCCCAAAAATGTAAATAAATTTTTTGAAATACGAACAAAAATTTGTATATTCGAGGTAAAAGTGCATTAATATGAAAACCGCTATTATAATAATCTCAATCATTACGGCGTTAAGTGGCCTTGGATATTTCTTTACCAAAAATATGTTGGTAAATAACCCAATTGAAGTGTTCAAAATGTTACATAACATGCCGTCTGTAATAGGCGGTATATGTGGTTTATTTAGAATTTCTTTGTATGTGTTCGGATGTGTATTAGCTATCTTACTATTAATTTATTTACTGTAACAAATTATGGCACACAGTGTTAAAATAGACGATAAAACATATGATAAATTGAAGTCCTATTGCGACCTGAACAGACTGTCGTTACATGCTGTAACGAAAGAGGCAATTGAATTTTATCTCAACGACATAATGTACGGCGACGCTCCGTTTTTGAAACCAAATACTGTTGATAGCAAAGGTAATGTTTATACTGAAGAAGTTGTAGAAAAACTTAAAGAAGAAGCCAACAGTAAGTATCATGACAAAAATGGGCAACTTATTATTACAGCAATGAGTTCCGAAAACGGAGAAAAACAATTAGTCGAATTCCTAGGAACACATACCTACGATGAGTTTGAAAAGAAAGAGGAGCCGAAAGAAGAAGTTAAACCAAAACGCCCCACAAAAAGAAGATTATGAAAAAATTAGATATCGGACAAAGCGCTAAAGTTCTCGTTTATTGGAACACAAGCGAACAAATTACAACGAAAGAAGAGGAGAAGAATATCATTACAGCGTTTGCTGAAAAGTATGGTATTCCCGCCAAAAACATTCGTGTGCAAAAAAACTACATAGACCCGTCACTCGGTGATGGGGCACTTGCTGGTGACATAGTTCAAAATGTAAACGACCCTAAGTTTATGTTGGAACTAATGAAACAGTATATGGCGGGCAAGAAAATAGAAGATGTGCCGTTTGAGGAAATCGTTAAGATTGACTCACTTGTCAATGCAAACATTGACTTTTCAGTTTATGACAAGGGTAAAAGGTATTCTATTAAGTGGGTTAAGTGGAGTAATTTCCTTTCCTACGGCCCAGACAACTACTTTGACTTTACAAAACTTCACGGATTGGTACTACTCAATGGCGTTCCTGCCAATAAGAGTGGTAAATCAACATTCGCCTACGACTTGCTCCATTTCTTGCTATTTGGTAAGACCAATACGAGTAAGGCTAAAACACTTGGAGACCTTTTCAACAACTATCTCCCTGACGAGAAGACGCTTAGTGTTGAAGGTTGTATCAATATTGAAGGTGATGATTATATCATTAGGAGAACCCTTACCCGTTCAGGTAAAAAGACCAAGACCGTAACCAATAAGGTTGAATACTTTAAGATTGCCAAGGATGGCACTGAAGAACTTCTCCCTGATGAGGTACAAAACGGCTCAACCACAACTCAAACTACGAAAATCATTAAGGAAGCACTTGGAAACGAGAGCGATTTCGACCTTATTATCAGTGCTAATGCAAAAGACCTTGATAGCCTTATTTCCCTTACCGAAACAGAAAAGGGTAGGCTTCTTTCAAGGTGGATTGGATTGTCTATTATTGAAGACAAGGATGTAAAGGCAAGAGAGAAGTGGAACAAGGAGATTTCTGTGGGTAGGTACTGTGATATGTACAACAGAAACAAACTCCAAGAGGAAATAGACGCTTTGGACGACGAAAACAAGGAAATGTCCAAGGAGGTCTCCAAGAATAAGGCCGCTATTGCTGAATGTGAGACAAAGATTGATGAACAGGGCAAGACGAGGGATATTCTCCTTTCTTCTAAACAGACCATTGACCCTAATCTCACCAAGATTGACGCTACAACGCTTGAAACAGTGATTGCAAAAATCATTGAAGAGGGCAAGAAAAAGGTGTCTGAAATGGAGTTCGTAGAAGGCCAAATCAATGAAATCGGTGACATTGATTATAATGAAAATGATTATAAGAAAATGGAAACCGAAAACAACGCCCTTATTACTAAAATGGCTAACGCAAGGGCTGATATTAGGTCTCTACAAGAAAAGGTTAAGAGTCTTACTTCATCAGAATTTTGCCCTGTTTGCCACAAGAAGTTTGACGATGTTGATAACTCTAAACTTATCGAACAGGCAACCGCTGAAATAAAGAGAATTACTGCCGAAGGAATTGCGTTTAAGAAGCGTAGTGATGAACTCGTTAAGATGATGAGTGATATTTCAGTTAAGCGTGACTCGTTCCTTAAAAAGTCTAAACTTGAACTTCGTCTTGCCACTATCAAGTCAGACATTACTACACAGAGGTTGGAATACACAGAGAAGCACAATATTTTGGTTGACATTAAGAAGAACGAAGAAGCAATCAAGAAAAACAACGAGATTGACACTCAACTTAATATTGTCAATGAGAATATCAGGGTTGCTAATGATATTAAGACGAGTAAAGAGCGCGAAAACATTGACTACGATAGGGCTATTGCGAGAAACAACGACTCTATTGCACTGAAGAAGAGTTATATCGTTAAGATTGACGATGAAATTAAGACCGAAAAGGCTTGGAAACTCTACTTGCAGATGATTGGTAAGGACGGTATCAGTAAAATGGTACTTAGGAACACTTTGCCTATCATTAACAGTGAACTTAACAGACTGTTGTCAGATGTTACCGACTTTGAGGTTGAGATTACAATGAACGATAAGAATGATATTGACTTCCTTCTCCACAGGGATGGTGTTATTACAAGGCTTGCAGCTGCTTCGGGTCTTGAAAAGACTCAGGCTTCGCTTGCACTCCGTGTTGTTCTTGGTAAGATGTCAAGGCTTTCAAGGCCTCCGTTCATTCTTCTTGACGAGGTTCTTGGCACTGTTGCTAAGGAAAATTACGACGATATGAAGAAATTGTACGATAAAATTGTTGCAGAATATGAATTCGTACTACATATATGCCACATAGACCTTGATTGGTACGACGGTAATGTAGTGACTGTCACTAAGAAAGACAATATATCATACATTTCAGAATAATAAGAGGATAAATATGGTTACTAATGTTAAAAAAGAAAAAAATTGCCAATGATTTTGACAGAAGCGCACAAACATATTTTTCCGAAATAGGTAACTTTTCTCCGCTTTCAAAAGACGAAGAAATGTCGCTATGGGAAAAATATAAGAAGAATAACGACATTTCAGCGAGAGACAAAATAATTAAATCGAACCTTAAGTTCGTTGCGAGTGTGGCCAAGCCCTTCCAAGGGCTCGGCCTTTCGTATTCTGACCTTATCGCTGAAGGTAATCTTGGACTTATGAAGGCTATTGATAAGTTTGACTATGAAAAGGGTTATAAGACTATTAGTTATTCTGTTTGGTGGATTCGCCAAGCGATACTTGAAGCCCTCCGTGAAAGAAACCTTATCAACGGCGACGAATTGCCGAAGGATTACGAAAAAAGCGTTGAAAGTGAAGAAGAAAATGAGTATAATGTAAGTGGTGAAAAGCACGAAATGGAAGACGGTAACGCCTTGGAGTACATTAAAAAGAATGAAATGAGAACAGCAATAGATGTTTTAATGGACTGCCTTACCGAGAGAGAACAAGTGGTGCTTACCTATTACTTTGGATTAACAGGTGAAGATGAAATGACGCTTGAGGAAATAGGTAAGAAAATAGGTCTCACAAAAGAGCGAGTACGACAAATAAAAGAGAAGTCATTGAAAAAATTGAGGGCCGAAGCACTTAAAAATTCCATATCAGAGGATATTTATAATTGATTTAGACATAATATTATGGCAAAGAAAGCAGAGACTACTGCAAAGGCAGAAAAGAAGGTAACTGAGAAGAAAACTAAGACCGTAAAAGTAGAAGAACCTAAGGTTGAAGAAGCGCCTACCACATTTACTGTTGAAGTAGAGGAAGAGGTTACTGAAACACCAACGGTTGTAGAAGTAGAAGAGCCTAAGACAGTTGAAGAAGCAATTGAGGCTGTTGATACAGATTTAACTTTTGACGAAGACCTCATAAACGAAACAGTTGGAAAAATTGAGGAAGAGCTGAAACCAATTGAAGAGGTTTCAGAGGAAGTTAAGGCTATCGAAGACGGTAAGAAAGAACTTGAAAGAATTGTTACCGAAGAACCTGAAAAGGCTGAAGAATTCATTACTAACGAAATCAAGAAGGCCGAAGAACTTAAAGACAAAATTGAAAAAATAATCAGCAAGCCAAGAGTTAATAACAGCAATGTTACTTCTTGGTGGAATGGAATGGGATACGATTTTTAATTATGGCAAGATACAAGACAGACGAAGAAATAACAAGAGATATGCTCAACACTATTAGGAGAATTAACGAAAGTGCTGAGAGAAAGCCACAGAAGCAACTTCTTAGAGAAGAAGACGAAAAGAGTGGTAAGGCTATTGCTATTACCGATGACCCAAGGTTTGGACAGAATGTTCTAACCAACCAAATTCAGGCGTTCCGCACCTCAGTTGAAGGTGGGGCACAGTTCTCAAAACCTGAGGACGAAGATGTTGCGTCTTCTCCACTCATTTATCTCCCTAAAGATGGAAATCTAATCTTTAGCGGTGTTATACCTTGCCTCAACAACCTTAAGTTTCAGTTTGTCTTGAAAACAAGCACAGGTAATGGTTGTTTCACTTGGTGCGACGGACTTATCCTAACAAAAGAGAATATGCAGATACTCAATAAGTTATATGGGTATTACCTAAATTGGCGCGACTCTTGGGTTATGGAAAGTTCTGACCTTGAAGCACTTGCAAACAATTTTAACGAAAACGATTAGTTTAATTGACGCATTCCAATCTAATGAAATCCACCTTTTTAGGTGGATTTTTTTGTTATAGACCTGATATTTATATATGAATAAGCATGTGGTATTTAAATGAAGAAAGTTATAATAAATGAGTCAACGCTAAAGCGTCTTTTAGCCGAGCAAATCATCGAAGAAGGTGATTTGACTAAGCGTGAAGTCACTGACATTGTTAAAGACGCTGTTAAGAACGATAGAGAACTCAACAAGGATATTGAAAAGAAAGTCAAGGCACTTGTAGCCGCTTCTGTAAATACCCTACTCAAGACATTGTGGCAGCGTAGAAACTTCTACGAAGACGAGATAAAGAAGTAAGTATGGCAAAACACGACGAAATGACCCGCTACGCCTTCATTTCACATATGGAGGACTATATGAAGAAACTTCTCACAGACCCGTTCAAGGCCGATACTGACGAGTTTCTTAAAGGGCATGGAATAGATGGGCCAAAGGCATTAAAAATCCTCACCACGAAATCAGACCCAGGTGATGAAAATTCTTCAATAGTTATTAAGCAAACCGCTATTAAGGATAATGGGTATGACGATGATGGTAAGAGGAAACAGGACACATTTAGTGTAAAGTACAAGATTCCAAGAAAGGATTATACCAAAAAAATGAGGAACCTTTACATTTCGCTCTTTGAAAGACATTTAACCGATAATCCTCTACTTGAAGAAGGTGCTTGGGGTTATGGAATACTTGATAATGACCAAGCACTTGATTATCAATCTGAAACAACTAAGGCGTACCTTCTTAAGGTTATGAACGATATTAAAAACGCTACTGACTCACAATCTAAGTGGTCTAAGGTTGGCGTTCTCGTTGATTTCTTAAAGAAGTATAAGAGCGATGAATTGCAGGTAACTGACGAATACAGCATTGCTGTTGATTTCGCTAAAGACACTCTTAGAGGCCTATTCAATGACGAACAGTTCCTATCATCTTGGGACGATGAGAATAAGATTAAGTCTTCTCTCAAAAAGGCGTTCAACGATGTATCACTTCTTAGGTACAATGAGGATATTATGATTTCCGATAAGGACGATAAGTATTTTGACAGGGGACAGGTTGTTCAGAACAATGGCCCTGTTCGTGGAGACGGAAGACTTATGGAAGATGTGAACTATTACGAAAGGCCACTATCTTCAACTCCAAGCCCATTTAAGAGTGGTGAAAAAGTCGCCTCATTATGCCCTCCAGGAAGTACTGGTGATAGGTGGGCTAAGGGCGTTAACGACAACGAAAAGGGGTATGAACCTAAATTGTTGGACGATTATCTAAACGAGGAAGATGGTGCAACATCAGCCGCCGATTCAGGTCAATACGATGCAGTTGCCTTCCCTATGGTGAGAAAGAAAACTATGTATATCACACAGGAACAGGCAAAATACATTAAGGAAATGCTAAACGAGGACGAAGGTATGGAAGGTATGGGCGGAGCCACCACAACACAGACAACAGGTGATTACCAATACACCGTTCCTTTCGGCGGTAAGAAAAAGAACCAAGACCCGTTCTACAAAGAAGCCAACGACCACCAAAATATTATGGCTAAGAGTTGGCAAGGTAGTGTAGATGAAGAAAAATCGGGTATTCACATAAAGGAAAAGAATAAGGGCAAGTTTAACGCTACGAAGGCGAGGACGGGAAAGTCAACTGAGGAATTAACCCATTCGAAAAACCCTCTTACAAGGAAAAGGGCTAACTTTGCTAGAATGGCTAAAAGAGGGTGGAAGCCTTTAGAAAAATAAAAAATATCCATTTAATCGCTATTTATAAAAAAAAGCGAAAAAATGAAAACAAAGGTTTGCGAGTGTTGCGGAAAAGAATTAGAATATACAACAAAAAACTTTAGAAAATACGCCTATTCAAACGAGAACGGATGGTTACACACCGTATGTAGAAAATGTGAAGACGAAAGGTTAAAAAATGAAGAATGGAAAGACGGAAAACTATTGTGCCATAAATGCGGACAATATCTTCCTGTTGAAGAATTTCAAACACATAAACATTATGACTACAGGGACCATCACGAAGCAAGATGCAGGAAATGTAAAACAAAACAAATGCAAGACGCAAGAAAGGCGTATGACGAAGAAACACGATTGGAAAAAACACTGAGAATGAGGTTTTATGCGGCGAGAAGTAGGGCGACAAAAAAAGGATTAAAATTTGATTTAACAATAGAGTTTCTTAAAGAACTTTGGGAAAAACAAAATGGGAAATGCGCAGTAACAAAACTTCCAATGACTTTCACAAATGATGAAGGTAGAACATATACAAATGTATCGCTTGACCAAATAGAACCGAACGGCGGATATACTAAAGAAAATGTTCAGTTGGTTTGTATGGCAGTGAATCAGTTAAAATCTGATTTTACAATGGATGAAGTACTAACAATTTGTGAATCAATAGTTAAAAACTATAAGAAATGAACAACGATATAAGACTATACGGAAACGGATTCAATCCCGAAGTGTTGAAAGACCTTAACTCTCTCAACGAAAAGATTGAAAAAGAAAAAGACCCTGAAGTCGAAATGAAACTTAGGCTTCAAAGGCTATATCGTGGTATGGAATTAAACACGGGACTAACTAACCGCCCATATGGTGGTTACTACCCATACTAATAACAAATTAAAACAACAGTAAAAATGGAAAAAAGTTTCAAGGTAGGCGATTTGAAGCGTCTTGTTACGGAAAGTTCCAACGAGTTCAAGGCTGTTCTTGGGCCAAATGTGGAAAGTGATAACAAGAAGAACAACGGTAAGGCCTACAGCGATGCCAAAAAGAGGGCAAAAGACTACGATGGCGGACTTGAGAAAGAAATGCTTGAGGATAAGCCAAAGTTTGAAAAGGTGGACGATAACAAGACCACTTTAGACTACACTCCTGACAATATGTCACCTTCTTACAAGAAAAGGGTTGAGGCTCAGGTTAAGGGCTACACCTCAGAACTTGAACAGAAGAACGGTTTGGCAAAAGAAGGAGACTTCAAAGACAATGAGAATATCTACGACGGCCTTAAGAAGGCTGGTAAAGAAACTCACAAAGCCGAGAAGGATTTCAAGAAATCAGGACTTCAAGCAAGGGAATACCCTGATGATGTTTTTGAGAAAAATGAAATGTACGAAAGTAAAGACGGCTTTGATATGAGAAATATGATTGACAGGTTCCGTTCAAATATGGGACAGACTGTTATCAAGGAACACGCAAAAACTGTTTATTTCAAAAAGACCCAATTCCTTAACGAGGAACATATGTTCTCAAGAATTCCTGACGAATTTAAGATTGAGGGTGAGCAGTTCAAAATGAGAGACAAGACAAATAACGAATACCTACTTGAGTGGAAGAACGGTGGTGCAAGAATTATCGGACACTCTAACAAGGGTGGTATGAACGAGTCTCTTGAAAGAATGAAGTCAATGTACAACTACAAATCAGAAGATACTGAGACAACAATGTCTTATCGTATTAACGAGGGTGAGGATGCACTTAGGGACACTCTCAATAAGATGAGAAGAATAATAAAATAAGAAAAAACAACACACAACACTATTATGTCAGAATTAGAGAACGAGATAAAGAACCAAGGCGAACACCAAGTTAATACAGCCTTGAATTGGATTGAAAGAATAGGAGCCATGATTAAAAAGAGTGGCCTACAGAACATTGTTTTAACACTTATGGTCCTATTCTTAACTATTGTCGTTGGACATGTTGCTTTTAATCCTGAATCAATCTTTGAGAAGATGGACGAGATTAAGCAAGAAAAGCACACAGAGTCAGTACTTAAGAGACTTAATAACGAGCCTAAAATTAGGGAAGCTATTATAAACCTAAGAAGCGAATTGGACGCTGACAGAGTTTATGTTCTTGAAACCCACAATGGTGGAGAAAACCTATCCTCACTTCCTTTCCTATATGTTGACCTAACATATGCCGAGCCAAGGGCACAGACTGCTTGGATGGAGGATGAATATAAGAATGTAAGACTTTCAAGGTATCCTTGGGCTTCAGAGGTTTATAAGTCAACCTATTGGTCAGACGATATTGACAACCTTGACGCATTAGACCCTGAACTTTACCACAGGTTAAAGAGCGAAGGTGCTAAATTTATGGCTGTTATGATGCTATATGGTACATATAATCCTTGCGGAGTTGTTGGAGTTGTTTATACCGACGATGACCACCCAAGTGACGACGAGATTAAGCGAGTGCTAATGCGTTACGGCTCTACACTTTCAACATTGCTTAACAACGAATAACACATAAAGTAAGTATTTGAATTTGGCGGCTATTTTAGCCGCCATTTTTGTTGCTTTTAACAGTGATTTTTTGTATATTACTGCAAAGTTGTATATATGACTATATCTGAGAGAATTAAGAAATTAGGCAAATATTTCGGCGAAATGCAAGTAGTCGAACAAGATGGCCAGCAAATTATATATGTTGTCGTAAATTTCCCTCCAAGGTGGGTTATAGACGATGAGTTTGCCAATAAGAAAAATGTAACCATTATGGAAGGCCAAATACAGGGTGAATACTATTTTAGTACTGACCTTGAGACAGGCGAAGAGGTTATTTTTGATGTTATTGACGATAACATTGAAAAAATGCAGGAGGCAATTGAGAGGGCCAAACTTCTTGGTGAAAAGACCAAGGAATTAAAGGAAATATTCGAAGACGAGAATACTCCAATAGAGAAACTTCGTACTATTAGGTTCTGTTTTGACGAGGTTGAAGAGGTACAACAGGAAGATATTATAATCACAAAGGGTAGAAAGAAGGGGGAAAAGAACGATGAGTAATTGGCTATTGATTTTTATCTACTGTTTTGTGGCATATGGTCTATCTAATATGATGGTATTTGGTAGTGGGCCGTTTAGAATATTTGAGAGGATTAGAAACCTTACCTCAGCAATATCAGAGCATTTTGGTATGCTATTTTCTTGTATGATGTGCTTCCCCGCCAACTTTGGTTGGGTTATGTCACTCATAGATTGGTTTTTAATAAAAGAAGTCGCCATTACCCCGTTTAATATTATTCTTGTTGGGACAAATCTTTGGTGGCTTGCACTTATACTTGACTGTTGCTTTACCTCAGGGGTAGTTTGGTTTATCCACCACATAGAATCTTTCTTTGAGAACTTAGGCGGTACTGAGGGAACTGTTGTTGAAAATAACGACGAAATAGAGGTTCACGAATAATGGATTTTTTCACAAGAGAAGAAATGAAAGGCCTTAAAGCCGATAAAGTCATTTCTAAAGAAAGCATTGATGCCGATAAATATACATTTCAACATAAACTTGAGGGTGAGTTTGGAAAGAAGATGATGGAAGAACTTAATAACCCCAAGAAGCCAAGTTTATGGGTAGGCATTAAGTATAGAATTAAAAGGTGGAGAACGATTAGGAAGTGTAAACGAGAAGAAAAGAGATTAAAAAAGGGAGGCTTTTAAGCCCCCCCTTTCTTTTTTTTTTTTGTGTAGTAAAATCAATAGGTTCCGCAATCAATGCCGAAGCCTGTGAAGTCAAGTTTTCTGTCTGAGTCAACTATAACCCCAGAAGTTGCTGCTGATGTTGCAGTAGAAACTCCCTGTACAGAAGCGTTTGCTGCTGTAACTGCATCCTGAAGTGCCTGGGTTGCGGCAACTGTTACTGTGTTGTTAGCGGCTGTTGCACTTACGAGAGTGTCACCTGTTGCTGAAACATTCTTAGCCTGAACTGCTGCATCAGTGTAAGAGTTTGCTGAAGTTACGGCTGCGGCTGAAGCAGCACCTGCTGCACCTGCTGCATCAAATGCGGTTGTATCTGCATAAGCGGCTGAACCAAGTCCGTGGACTGCAACATCACCACCATTAACAGCGATTGTGCCATTGGCTGAGCCTTCTGCTACAGTAACATTAACCTTCTTGTTTGCGTCAGGAGTGAGGTCTGAACCATTCACCTGAACACCTTCGAGAACATTGTCCTCACCAAGATGTAGGCCTTCGATAGCGTCCTGCAATGCACCAAGAGTCTTGGTGTCACCTGTCATATCGCCAACAACTGCTGTGATAGCGGCTGCTGAAGCGGCTCCTGCTGCGCCTGCTGTATCGAAAGCCTCTACATTCTGGGCTGCTGCTGTTCCAAGACCGCCCTGAACACCTTCAATAGCATCCTGCAATGCACCAAGGGTCTTGGTTGCACCTGTCATATCACCGACAAGAGCGGTTACTGTTGCGGCTGATGCATTTGCAGCCTCAGTTGCGGCAGTGCCTGCGGCATCGAATGCTGTAGTATTTTCGTAAGCGGCTGAGCCAAGTCCTGTTACAGCAACATCTGAACCGTTGACTGCGATAGTACCATTGTTAGTACCTGCTGTGATAGTTACATTGACCTTCTTGTTAGCATCAGGAGTAAGGTCTGCACCGTTTACCTGAACACCCTCAAGAGTATTAACTTCAGCACCTGCTTCAATTCCTTCGAGTTTGTCATAATGAGCGGCTGACATAGCACCAGCACCTGCTGAACTTGCAGCGGCCATTGCGATACCGTTAGCATCAACTGAAAGACCGTTACCTGCAACAACCTTTGCAGAAATTACATTACCTGTAGAAATTTCAATACCGTTACCCTGAGTGTAAACATCAACAAGGTCTGCTACTGCGATATCAACAGGTTCTGACTGATTAGCGATAGTAAGTCTCAAATATTTAGCACCACTAACCTCAACAATCTGACCGCTTGTAACTACGAGGTCCTTAGGGATGTCAATAACACCAATTTGATTACCATTCTGTGAGAATGTATAACTCTTAAGATAGCCCTCAGTTGTGGTTGCTGTGCTAATGCTTACGCTTGAGCCAGTCTCAAGTCCTTCGAGTCTGTCTTCGAGTTTTCCGAGAGTGTCACCACTATCACTAGCGTCGCCAATAACTTCGCTCTTTGCTGTTGCGGCTGCGCCTGAAGCATCAAATGCTGTGGTGTCCTGATATGCGGCTGAACCAAGTCCGTGAACATTGACATCAACGCCGTTTACCTTAACAGTACCGTTTGCAGTACCTTCTGCTACAAGAATGTCAACTGCCTTGTCGGTAACTGTAAGTGCAGTACCATTGACCTTAACGGTTTCAATGACATTGGCCTGAGCACCGCTTGCGACACCTGCGAGTTTTTCCTTCTCAGCGTCGGTGTAGTCGTTAGTTGAAAGACCCTTACCTTCTACCTTGTCAACCTTGTTTGCAAGGTCTGATACTGCACCGTCCCAAGCCTGAACATCTTCTGCTGAAATTCCGTCAAGAACTGATGCGTTAGCGTGTTCGTGCTTCTTTGAAACTGCGTCAGCAAGGTCAGCCTCTGTCTGTGTGTAAGTGTCAAGAAGAGCCTTGTTGCTATGGGTGTGGTCATCGGTTGCGGCCTGGTCCCAAGATGATACTTTCTCTGAAGTAATACCGTCAAGAACGGCCTTGTTTGTGTGGCTGTGATTGCTTTCACTGATAACCCCATCAATGTCTGCTACCTTGTTAGCCAATGCCTGCAAAGCCTCTGTTGTTGAAGCGGCTGTGCCAATAAATGTTTCGCCACTGTAAGTAATAGCAGTACCAACATTAACATTGTCAGAATCAATAGTAACTTCTGCTGATGCGCCAGTTGCCCCAGTAGTAATTGTGGCGGCAACATCGTTAACTGTCATTGCAGTAAGTTTCGATGTTTCTAGTGCTGAAATTCTTCCTGTTGCGTCAGTAACTTCAGTCTTTAGGGCAATCATGTCCTCAGTTGAAGCACTAATCTTAGTATCAATAAGGGCCTCAGTCTGAACCTTGTCAATAAATTGAGCAACCTTTGTTGCTTCGTTTTCACCCGCCTTAATGAACAATGAAGGAGCTGCTTCGTTGTGCATAACGGCGATTTCACCGTAATTAAGAACACTTGCGCTAGGTGCTCTATTCTCACCAGTGTGTAGGTGAACTAATTTTTGTCTTGTTTCATTAGCCATAATGTAAAACTAGTTTTATATTTATTATGTTATTTTGATATCTTATTATCACATATAAATAGCAAAACTCCGCACAAAAACTGTACGGAGTCACATAAAAAACGCCTATTAAACTATTTTAGATACCAAACACGCTAAGGATGCAAGGCAGCATACTTAGCCACATATTCCAAATACCAGCGTATGGTATAAAGTATTTATAAAACAAGTTTCTCATAACTCAAATATACTAAAAAATTCTCTCATTTCAAATTATCTTTGTACGATATGTAGTGTTTTTCATACTCAACTTTTTAACAGTCCAACCTGTGAGTTCCATAAGTTCTTTTTCCAACTTCTTTCGTTGAGGCGTAAGGGCACTTCTATCACCTATAAATACCAATTGTTTTATGCCGTCTTTTTTGGCCATTTCCTGCAATTTATTATAAAAGGTAACAGCGTCCGTTTCACTCTTACAGATAATCATTTGTAGGCTATTATCGTCATACCTAATAAGGACTTTGTTGAGATAAACGAAAATCCTCCTAAACTCATATGGCCCGAATCCGTCACCTATTACAAGATTATCGTAAATCCACATAAAGGTTTTCCTATCTGATTTGTTATCATATCCAAATACCCAAAATGTTTCCTCTACATTGTTCCTGAACTTATCAATAACTTCCCACCCTTCAAGGTTTGTTTTATGTTCTATAAGTTTTCCGTATTCATTTCTAAGTTGAGTTGGGCCACTATCTGTTTTTTCAATTAAGATACATTCATCAACTGAAATGTTGAATTCTTCGTTTACTCTTACCATTCTTGGGAATACCACAGAACTTGAAACCCACTTCTGTTCATTAAACGCCTTATATGCCTCCTCACTCGTCCTATACTCGCCTATAGTGAAGTATTTCTTACCATTGCTACACAACATTACCTTATACCTAATTGGTGGCTTGTAGGCCTTTATTTCGGCCTTCTTTTGTTTCTCTAACCTTTTCTTACGGCGTTGATATTTGTTTATCTTAGGGCCTCTTTTCTTCTTTCGTGGTTTCCTTGGTTTGTTCTTAAGTCGTTCTTTTTCTTTCTCCTTCTTCAAACGGGCTTTCTCCTTATCTTCCTCCTTCTTTTTAGCGGCCATCTCCTTATGTTTCTCCTTAAGCCAACTCTTATAGCCAGCCTTTCTTCGCTTAGCCATACTCTTTTTTGCGGCCTCAGACAGTTTTAGCCTTCTTTGTATTTCTTTCTCAGGAAGTCCCGTTAAGTCTTGCATTTTTCACACTAATTTTGTATATTCATATAAAATATAAGATAAATAACAGTAAAAATAAACAATTATATGGCAAAGTATTCACAAGCCTCAACAGAAGTTGAGAACATGGTGGAAGAGATTGCAAGTGAACTTGGTCTTGACCACCTCGGAGTTGATTTTCAACCACTTTTCGTAAATAAGTCAAAGGAAGTTTGCAAGTGCGTTAAGGCTAACGAACTTTTTGAATACACCTCAAAGCGTGAAGACCTCGTTTTCGTAGTTTGCAATCAGGATGTGTTTGACGGTACTGACCCTCAGGGCCACCCTTACACCGACGAGAAGAACAAATACCTTTGGCTAAGAACCGAAATGGAGAAGGTTGGATATGACACCGAAAAGGATAAGTTAGTTTTTGGTTGTCCTTCTATCACCCTACCTGTTGGCCTCTATGAGAAGTTTAAGCAGGACGGAAAGGACGGTATCCTACTACAAAACGCACTTCTTGGCCAATATACTCTCGCAAAGATTGAGCAGGACAAGAAGGAAGAGGCTGAGCGTAAAAAGGCTCTTAGAACCAAGAAGGGCAAGAAGAATAGGGAGGAAGAGTAATGGCTATTTTCGGACTTTTTCTTATGCTACTTGTGTATGTGCTACTAGTATGGTGGCTCTCAAGTGCCGTTGACGGAGACGGATACAGGAAACACAAGTCATTTTGGTGGGTCTTTTTCCTCGGTATTATAGGAGCGGTAATCGCTACACTATTAGAGATTAGGGATAAATAAACGGGGCTATGTCGTTGGCGGTTAAAGAAGATATTAAACACTTTAAGAACAGTTATGACGATGGCGGGTTTTTGGCGTTTGTCGTAGATTTTGAATCCTCAAAACAGTCAATGTATCGCACTGAAAATATGTTGGATGACTTAAATCTCGTTCTATGGCAATTTGGTGAGAAACATAAAGTCGTTAAAACAGAAGAGTTCGTTAAAGATGGAAAAACAATGGTTAGATACATTACCAATCTACCATATGCTCTATATGAATATCTCTATGATAATGAATAATAAAAAAATGGGAACCGATTTGGTTCCCATTTTCATTTTATGATAATCAACTATTAGAATTCTCCACAGTCAATAATCAAACCAGTTAGGTCAAGAACGAGTTTCTTGTTAGTTGCATCGTCCTTCAACTTAGCGCCACTCTGAATCGTCACTCCGTTTCCTGCTGCGGTCTCAGAAACTTCACCAAGTTCTCCGTGCTGAAGAGCACTGTTCCAAGTTGCTGCACTACTTGTGAACTTGTTTTCGTTAGTGCTTACTCTTGAAGAAAGGTCGTTAATCTGAGTTTCAATGTTGGTCAAGTCACCTGACATTGCTCCACTGAAGGAGTCAAGCATATTGCTAATCTGAGACTCTAACTGACGGTCTTTCTCGTCTGAGTATGCCTTCAAACCCTTAAGGGTTTCTGTCTGAGAAGAATCTGCTGAATCGCTGCCGATAATACTTTCCTTGGCATCAAGAATCTCCTGATGAGTAATTGATGAGAAAGCGTAACCTGTTAGGATAGTAGTGATACTGTTCTGAAGTTCAGAAACCTTAGAATCGGTGTAAGCACTTGAAACTCCGCTGAGAACTGCAATCTGCTCGTTTGTGTAAGCAGTTGAAGCGGTGTATGCGCTTGTAACAGCCTCGTCCTTAGCAGCCTTGATAGCGGCCTCGGTGTTTGCTGAAGTAGCATAGTTAGTTACAACTGATGAAGAGAATGCACTAACAACACCTGAAAGTGAATCAATCCTTGAACTTGCAGTATCTCTTGCTGATTCGAGGTTTGTAACTATTGTTGCGAGAGCGTCAGTTGTTGCAGTAGTTGTGTAGTTAGAAAGGTCTACAACACCACCGAGAGCATCCCACTCAGAGCCATTCCAAGCGTAGTTAGTACCTGCTGGTGTGTAGTCATCATCACCAGGTTCACCGTTTGCTGCTACCACATTGTAAACATCACCAACCTCAGGATTTGCGATAGCCTGAAGAGCGGCAATATCAGCAACTGAATCCTTATATGTGTAAACAGTTGAGAGTTCGTTGTCAATGTAGGTCTTGAGTTCACCTGACATTGCTGATACAGTACCTGAAAGGATATGAACCCTATCAGAAACACTCTGAATGTCGGCGCCTGCGTCACTAATCTGTTCGTTTACATATGTAATGACATCTGCACTAAGGGTCTTGTTGATACCGTCTGCATAGTTCTTAGCGCCCCAAATAGTGTCGGCAGTTCCTTCGTCAGTTGAAGCACCAATCAAATCGGTCTTAGCCTGATTGTAAGCATAACCACTTGCTGAGCCAACAAACTCCTTAGTTGCATAATCACTCTCTACCTTTCCTGAGAAAGTTTCAAGTTTGCCAACCCTCTGCTGGAGGTCTGTAACATCTTCTGTTGTTGCAGTCAACTGATTTGCAACATATGCAGATGTGATACCACTGAGCATCTGAATCTTCTCGTCGGTGTAGTTGTTAGAAGCGGTATTTGCGCTTGTAACGGCCTCATCCTTTGCAGTCTTAACCTCAGCCTTGGTAGCGTAGTTAGTTTCTACATAACCACTGAAAGTTTCAAGGTTGCTAACCTTCTGCTGTATCTCCTGTACATCACCTGTGATTGCGTTGGTAATGTTCTGCTGAACATAGGTTATAACCCTACCTGAGAGTGCATCGTCTTGACTATCAGCATATTCATTAGCCTCTTCTAATGTTGCGGCACTTGCTGCCTCAATTTCACTCTTGGTTGTGGCTGAAGTCCAATAGTTGTTAGTAACTGTTGCACTTACAGCGTCAATCTTATTACCCAAAGTAGTGACCTGCTGTTGAAGTTCACCTTCAGAAGCAACAACTGCGGCCTGAATTTCTTTCATTACATCCTTAGAGGACATAAAGCCTTCAAACCACTCACTGTAAGATTCCTGTCCTGATGTGCCTGAGCTAACTTTAATAAGTAACTCAGGCTTATCAGCATGATGTCTTACGACTATCTCACCAAATTCAACTTTTTCGGCCTGAGGTTGATTGGTCAACGAACCAGTGTGGTAATTAATTAAATGTTGTTTAGTGTGTCCTGTTGCCATATTCTTGTTTTAGTTTTTTAATTTATTTTCAAATTTAATCTATTATAAATAGTCGTGTTTAGCCGAATTATTTGGACAGTCTCTTGATTATTTTAACCATTTGGTTGACTCTTGACACAAGTGCCTCATACTCAGCCTTTGTAATTTCGGCCATTTCAGCGTCGCCATTTTCAGGTGCTGATGCGGATAGTTTCATACCCCTTGTTGCTGACATAAGTCTTTCGCCAACGGTATATACATCGCTTGAAATCCTTGGCCTAAATGTACCCAATAGGTTAGTCTTTCCTGCGTCTGAGTAAATTCTAACTTCTTCATTATCATATAGACCTTCAAGGTCAATCATAAATGAACCGTCAACATATTCAGATACATATACTGAACCGTTAGGACCTACAAGGTGTCCAAGAGAACTATCTGCGTAAACAGTGTTGGTGTACTCAGTACCGCCTACGAATATCTCAACATCGCAAACACCCGTTAAAGGAAGTGCCTCTTCGAAATCGAATCCGAACTTGTCCCTTAGATATACCCAAGAAGCCTCTTCGCTTGGAACATAGGTGCTTGGACCTGATGTTTCGCCACTTGTCCTCAAATATCCGCCTGAAGTACCAACAGATACGAGAACCTTCTTATTTACGGCTGAAGAACCTGCGTTGGCGAACTGATACCAACCGAAGTCTTCAAGTTGAGCACCGAATGATGACTTAATACTTTCAAGTTTAGGTGCGTAGTCAGCAGATACCTTAATAGTCTTAAGTAATGGTAGTTCGTTGAATGCGAAACGACCAATTTCAGTACCACGATAACCATTGAAGATAATCTCAGTGATTGAAGAGGCCTTAGCGAACGCATATTGTCCAAGGCGGTCAAGTTTATCGCCGATTATAATGGTAGGACCAACCTTTGTTCTCTCAAATGCTCTTTCACTAATAACCTCAAGGTCAGGAACGAAGTCACAAGTTGTAAAGAACTCTGCGCCCTGGAAAGCCCTTACACCAACCTCTTTCAAGTCGTCATAATTGCTTATGCTTGTAAGTTTCTTTGCGTTCATAAATGCACTATCGTCAATTCTTACAACGCCATCAGGCAAAGTAACAGTTTGGATAGCCCAAGGAGCCTTCTTTACGATAGTCTTATCTGCTGTGTAGATAACACCATCAATTGAAACAAAGTTCTCGCCATTATCCATAGGAGAAATCTTAATTTCCTTAATGTTTGCAACGCTATCAGCCTCAATTAGATAGAAATCTGATGTAGGTGTAAGGCCACCATCACGATTCTCTACCCACTTGTCGCCTGACAATAGGAAATCATTAACCTTTACGCTCGTAACAGCACCTTCTTCACCCTCAACATTGTAAGTGAACACAGGCAATGTGATTGATTCCAATGAAGGGCAGTTGCTTATGATGAAGTAAGGAATGTCATTTACATTACTATCGTTAATTGTCAAAGTAGTCATATTGTTTCTCCAAGCACTACTGTAATCGTAGAGGTCAGGGAATACAACATACTTCAAGTTAGAACAGTTAGAAATAACCTTTCTACCCATCTGAATGACTGATGCAGGGAATGTGATACCTGACAATGCGTGGCAACCCACAAATGTGTATGCGTAACCGTTTACAGACTCAGATTCCAATATCTGAAGACCATCAGGAATGTTGATATTAGCGAGTTTAGGGCAGTTGTAGAACAACCTTAGACCAAACTTCTTAAGGCTACCTGCTGTTGGCAACTGAACATCTTCGAGTTCTGAACAATCCCTGAATGAATCATATCTCAATTCACCAAGGTTATGGCAAGTAGAAAGATTAATGTGCTTAATCTTGCTATCCCTACAGAAACCTTCACCGATACTTGCAACAGAAGCATTGACAGTCAAGTAGTCAAGATTCTGAACAGCAAAGTATGCGTAAGGCCTAATATTCTGTGCTGAATAGGTGTCAACAGCCTCACGATACTCTGACTTAGGTGCATATCTATACAAAGCAGTACCTGCCTTGTTGTAAAGAACACCGTCAATCAATGAGAGTTTAGGATTCTCCTCGTCAACAACAAATTCTTCGTAGTTCTTACCAAGGAACTCTTCACCATTATCAGATGGAGTTAGGCTTGCAGGGATTTCAAACCTCTTAAGTTTATTGGTAGTTGTTGCAGGGTCCCACTTTTCAGTTTCAAATGCACTACCCTTAATCAATCCAATATTTGAAGAGAGGTTAAGTCTCTTTTCGCCCTTTTCTGAATCGTGCCAGACAAGTTCTTCGAAGCCTGTGCCACCGAATGCGAAGTCCTCAATCAAGACAACGCTGTCAGGTAGTGTCATTTCGTTCAATGCAGCACAACCCCTGAACGCACCCTTTGGAACAATACCTATTCCGCTAGGAAGTGTCTTGTTGTAAACAATTTCAGCACCCGTTGTTTCGTCGGCTACATATACTCCGTGAAGTATGCGGCAACCGTCGAAGCAGTAATCTCCCAATGAGGTAATAGTCTCAGGTAGAGAGATTTCTGTGATAAGTGAGTTTTGGAAAGCACTTACTGCGAGTGAAGTTACACCAGTGAAGTACTTAGCCTCAAGGAATGAGAATGATTGTGTGTTCTTATTCCTAAATGCCCTAGCAAAGTCAGTTACCAACTCAGCCTCGTGCTTGGTCATAGCGTTAGCGTTGCTTGCCCAACCTGCGTTCTTACAGATTTCCATTACGACAGGGTTACTTACACTTGTCATAATAACATTCTCGTTAAGAACAAGAAGATTGAATGAGGTATTTACAACACTATGCTCGTAGTTGTTGTTTACGATTGAAACGCTAAGTGTCATTTCTGATGCAACCTCTTCCTGACTTGGCTGATTTGAGTTCATTGTGATAACGAACACATTTTCATCGTTAGGGTCAGGTCCTGCTGACTGCACATAGTTTTCAACAGCAGTACCCGCAAGATTCCAATTCAATGTGTATGAGCCGATTGGAGCAATACCGCTTTCGGTAAACTGTGATAGGTGGTAACGATACTCTCTTTCCTTATAAAGCGACTTTTCACCCTCAATGTTAGCCCTTACTGCATATGTAGGGTCTTTAATGGTGAAGTCCATTACAGAAATTCTATCAATACCCACATCACTTGTGAGGAGCATACGAACAAGTACCTTAAATGTTGTATCGTGGTCAAGTTGATACTCACCGCAAGAAAGAACACCTATTTCCTTACCCTGGTCATTGTATGACTTGGTTAGGGTAAGTCCGTATCTTACGCTTGCTACATTGTTTACAACCATATAACGCTTACCGTTGATAGGGTCTTCAAAGATGATTTCACCCTCGGCTGCGTCTCTCTTTTCCTTAGTTGTCTCAGTAACGATGTAGTAATCAACGCTTTGGAAGTCCTCAGCGATAGCGGCCTCATCAGGATAGATAACTCTCTCGAAGATGTTTGTATCACCAGCAACCATACTATCCTTTTCAGAGTTGATAAATACACTGTTAGGAGTAATGATATAGAGTTTAGACATCTTAGGATTGAAGCAGTTCTCGCCAAAGATATCCTTGATTTCGTTAATGTTTGCCATTGAAAGGCTACCGCAGTAACGAAGGTCAATAGTACCGCTTATGTCAAATGTCCTACCGTATTGGCTGAAGTGTCTGAACTTTCTAATAGCGTCAAGGTTAGTGAAACTCCACTTAATGTTAGTGAGTGTAATTGACTTGTTATAGTACAACTGCATCCACTGTGCTGAACTCTCAATAGAATCAAGCCAAGGCTCAACGAGTTTGTTATAATACTCAATACCTACGCCATTGTTACTTGCGATAGTAAGGCTGTTGAGGTTGGTATTTGGAGTGTAAACAAGGTCTGTCTTAGCACTGTTCTTGAAAGTAACATTGTTAAGTACTATTGTACCAACAGTTGAAGGCAACTCTGCAAGTTCGAATATTGAACCATCAGCAGGTGCGAATGAACCCAACTTAGAACCTGCGGCCTTAAAGATATGCAAGTTCTTAAAGTTATCAAGTGGTACATAGGTGATACCCTCATAGTTGGTAATGTCAAGATACTCAAGGTTAGGAATCTTCTCCCAAGTTGTTGTATCCTGTGCTGTTGTATTCTTAACATTAGGATTACCAATAACGAGTTTCTTTAGAGTGTTCTGAACGAGGTCACTACCCAATACAAACTTGAAACTACCCTCATAAACATACCTTGCGGCATCTGAGAAGTCCATTTCTGTCATCTTGTTGAATGAGTAGATATATACAGGGTCACCCTGTGACTGGTCAGTAGGGAATGAGAAGTCAATTGCTTCACCCTCGTTCCTCTGCATGTTACTCTGATAAATCTTCTTCTGCTGACCCCAAGCATAGTAGTACTTAGCACCCGCAACTGCGTGGATGGTATCACCCTCCTTACAGTTGGTCTTAATTTCTACATAGGTGTTCTTGTAATCACCTGATAGCCACTGTGCGTCAAGTAGGTTGAAGTGGTTAGCAATCCACCAGTGACGGTGTGAACGACGAGTACCCTGCAACATCCAAAGGTTGTTAACAGCCTTGCCTTCCATATCACCGATACCCTTAGCAGCGTTAATGTACTTATACCTTTCGTTAGCGTTATAGATACGCTCACACCACTGCTCAGTCTGCTTAGTATCAAACTCTTCTACCATACAGTTGTAGTTAAGTCTGTACTTAGACATTGAGTAGTCAAGGTCACGAACCATTCTCATAAACTCATCGTCCCTTTCGAGATTGTTCCAAAGGGTTGAGTCGTGACCCATCATTGCATATGCGTTTGTATCTCCACCTTCGTTATCTGCTTGGTCGTCAACGATAACATCTGAAGCAGCGTCAATTGTCTGACGGTCAAGGTCCCAGTGGAATGCCAACTGACCATTGTTACGAAGTCCGAAGAGACAGTCATTATCGTAGTTGATAAAGAACCACTTCCTATACTTAATGTCCTGACGAGGGTCGTACTTACCGTTACCGTCAGTGAACAACATTGTATTCTTAACGAACTGGTCAACAGCACCGTATCTCCTTAGGTAAACATAGTAACCTGCAACCTTCCAAACATCGAAGTGTTCCCACTTTTCAGTTTCAAACTTCTTCTGTCTATTCTCAGCATTATCTTCAAGGTTTGTACCCTCAGCGTACTGATAACTGTCGGCAGTATCTTCTGTATAACCATACTGATAGTCATTGATACGCTTTGCGAATGACGCATCAATGTCAAGAGTTCCATTATACTCAGTGTCGCTTTCGTGTCTTGTTGAAACGAGCCACTTTGAAAGTTCATAAAGTGCAGTTGGCTGTACATCGTAGTCTTCAGGGTCAGGATAACGAGCACCATATGTCTCAGCCCACTTACGGAGTGTTCCGTCAGCGTTCCAATCATAGAAGCCGTCAATAGTCTTGAATAGTGAGAGAGGGTTAGTGTTCTTAAGACCTTCCCAGCACTCAACCTTTGAAGAGTCGTAAATCATTGTCTCTTCATCGTTAGGGTCTTCAATGTCTTCAAAACCGAATACCTCATAAGAACCCTTATCGTTGATGAAGTTGTACTGTCCAATGAATATAAGGTCATTTTCGGCGTGATTTCTTCTGTAGAAGCAAACCATTGGGAATCCGTCAACTGCGGTTCTTACATCGTCCTGCTCCTCAGCGATACAAATCTTCTGTGCATCTGTACGGCAAACATAATCCCTCTGGTCCTTGATAGCCTGTGTGTTATAAGGAATTCTATAGTGCATAGCCTCATCCTTAATGTTACGGCCATTGTACTCAATATATTCCCTTGAAGCACCGCTTACGAGAGCCTTATCCTTATATGTTTGGTTGGTATAAGACGCATCACCATTCTTAAGGAGTGCTGTGTTCTCGAAAATGTCATTCCAAGAACGACCTGCACCTACATTGTGTGAACAAGATGACTCCATGAAGTCAGCCTTAAGTGTCCACTTCTGTGCCTTGTGAGCGTCAGCCCTAAATCTATACTTACCCTTCTTCAATGGCCTTCCTAAGTAGTCAAGTGTGAAGGTATTGGTGTTGTGAAGCCTACCATTTGTCTTGAAATCGTCAAAATCAATTGCGAGGCCTGTTCTCTTATCCCTAAGCATAAGGTTTCCAACAACACTGTTAGGGTCAAGTTCAAAATTAGAATTTGCGTAGAGGTCTTCGTTGAAGCCCTTATCCTTTGTCTTGAGTTTAAAGTTCTTACGAGGGTAACCAAGTGATGAAGTACCCTGCAATTTCATCTTACAGTTGAAGGATACAAAGTTTCTTTCAGGCTCCTGTCTGTTGATATACTCAACATCGAAGTCATACCACTTTCCTTCCTTCTTTGAAGTCTGACCTTCGGTGATAAGTTCGTCCATATCACCTGTGAAAATCATAACAGGGAGTTTGTTAGCAACCTCGTCGAAACCAACCTCGGTTGCAGAACCTGCCTTAAGAATGTTATTCTTTTCGTAAAGTCCCTGAACATCGTCTGAATCAACAACATAGTTGTTAAATGCCTGGTCAACAGTAATAGCCCTGTTATAAACTCTTACTGAACGAAGTCTTACCTTACACTGGCCAGTAGGGTCACCAATGGTTAGATATGCAGATGAGAAAATGTTATCACCTTCCTTGTAAAGAGCGGCCCTTTCAAGAACACCATTAACTACAATGTAGATAAGGTATCCATCATCGTGAGTACCCTTCTTATTACCAATGAAGGCAATCTTAAGTCTTTCATTATCCTTATATCTTGTATTAATAGAGGTTCCGTTATAGGTTGAAAGTTCAGCCTTTGTAGCGGTAACCCTGAAGAATGCGTCATTACCTGATAGACCGTTAGAGCAGTCGCAGATAACAGCGTCTTCATTCTCAATATCAAATGTTTCAAGGTCAATTTCAACAGCACCACCGTTTACAGCCCAGTCGCTGAACATAGGTTGAATGTCGAACTGAACCTGAGCACCATTAGAGATTGTAAGTGACTCAGTTTCCTCGTTCCAACCCTGTTGTGAACTCCAAGAGAAACCGCTGAATATTGCGTGGTATGTGCCGTATGTTCCACTATAACTCCAAACATCCTTATTTTCGTCGGTGTTTCTCCTACCCATTGCTTGGAACTTGAGAACAAGACCGTCTGTTGTTTCCTTAATACCACTTGTGGTTTCAGTAACATCAACATCAATGGTATATTCGAAGAGTTTTTCGTCGTTTTCGCCAAGAGCATAAATTTTCAATGACTTACCGTCACCGTAGTTCATAGGCCTATAGTTGAAGGTGTTAATCTTACCATTCCTATCAACCACTGAACTTGTTACGATAGAACCATCATACTCAAAGTTTACCGTCAATCTATTCTCGTGGAAATCATAGATTGACCAGTCAAACTTAATCTGCTCAAACTGATATAGTGCGATGTTGAAATTCTCCCCGTTTGGAACAATCTTTGTACCGTCTTCTGTTATCATACTCATCAAGAATGAGGTTTCAGCGTCACCAGCCTTCGCAAATGTGAAGAAGTGAACAGGAGTATAGAACAAAGTTCCGTCACTCGCCTTTACATAGGCCCTTACCTGCAATGAGTGCTGTCCAACGGATAGGTTAGAAATATCCAATGTTGCAATACTATCAAGTCTAATGTCATTGATAACCATTGATTCTGAACTTCTCACACTAACTCCGTCAATGAAGAATTCAAGGTGCTTAGGGTCAGTACATTCGATAATATAAGGAACCATTATCGTGTTACCTGTCTTTGCTATGTTGTAATCGAAATTGACTTCAAATGAGAGGTCAAAAATATTATATGTCATAACGAACTGCGTAGTAGCCTTCGTTGACATACCAATAATCTTGATTGCAATGCTATTTGAACCATCCCTTAGGTAATCGTCAATATTAGCACTAAATGTAGTCCAATCACCTGCTACAACAGGAATTTCATTGGTAAACTTATTACTAATACCTGAACCTGTGAAGGATAGTTCAATCTTTGCTCTTGGGTCGGCAGTACCGCCATTGTTCTTGTCAACAATCTTGAACTTGAACTCAATAGTGTTGCCCTTTGTGCCCTTAAGAACACTGTGAGAAACTACAAGGCTCTCCTGTGTTCCGTCCATACCCGCAACCTTAACCTCATAGTTTGACTCCATTTCGTATGAAGCCAATACATATGATTCGTCACTTGTATCAATAAATGCCTGCTTATCATCCTCGTTTGCGAAGTAATAAACAGTATTGATACCGTCTGGCTTGTAGACAGCACCTATCTTTGTTGCTAGTTCACCTTTGACATGCTTCTGTACGCTTTCGCCGTCAACAGGTAAGTAGCCTGTTGAAGCGTCACCGCCCCAATCGGTATTTCTTGTTATCTTTCCGTTGTATGAATTTGCCATATGTTGTAATTATAATTTTTAATTTTTCCAAGCGTCATCGTTAAGCCAAGGAAGGTCATTAACCCAATAGCCGCTACCAAAACAAGAACTTGACGCTTGCTGTTCTCTTTGCCATACGAGGACTCTTCCACGGCGCACCTCCACTAAAGGAACTGCGCCGTGAATGATATCCGTAACTTCTTTCTTGTTTCTTGTAATCATAGTAGTTTAAAATTACTCAGTTGTTGTGCCACTAAGTTCTCCGTCAGGATTTGTATTTACTATCTCTTCAAGTCCTTGTGGTCCTTGTGGGCCCTGTGCACCATTTACTCCACTCAAACCATCAGCACCTGCGGGGCCTTGTGCTCCGTCAGCACCATTTACTCCGTTTGCTCCTGCGGGACCCTGTGCGCCTTGCTGACCATCAGCACCTGCGGGACCCTGAGGACCCTGAACACCTGAAGCCTCAAGTGCGGCGAGTCTTGCTTCGAGGTCTGCAACTCTTGCTACGAGGCCAAGAAGTTCGCTAACCTTAACCCTGATTTCAAATGACTGTCCTTCTGCAACAAACTCGTCGTACATTGCCTGAAGTTCCTCATCTGACTTAGGTGTGTGCTTGCCATTATAGTTTTTCTTAAATGCGGCGAAATTAGCAACCTTTGTTGTATCAGAAACATTGTTTCCATATGTGTAAACAATCTCAGTATCCTGTCCTGAACGGTCACCATTCTTTGAAATCTTCTTTTCAAATTCAATAGTAGTTATATCACCCGCAAGAGACTCGGTTGAAAGGAGAATTTCTGCCATTTTGAGAGGATTTTCATTCTCATCCTCACCCCAACAAGTTTCAATCTTCTTACCGTCAAACTTAATCTTTGAATCTGTTTCAAGATTAATGTTAACTTCGTTGATACTCCAAAGAGCGCATTTCTTCCAAATGTCAGTTCTTTCCCAAATTGCTGCTGTGACAACATTTCCTTCTTCGTCAAGAACTGCGCCCTTACTTTCATAGTAATCAATTTCTTCCTGTGTTAAACCGTCAAGGTTGACAATTGCACCCTTTTCAGCATCTGTTCCGTCGAAATACTTACCACCTGATTTTGCCTTGCACTTGTAGTATGAGTTGGCTGGGTCCTCGTAATAAGAATCTTCACCATCAGCCATCAAGTAGTAATCATATCCACCGTCTTCAACAGCGGGTACACCATTGAAATCAATTGTATAACCTGACTTATAAACAATTGTTCCCTTAGGCGCTACAGTAACTCCGTCTGCAAGAGTTGTGTCCTGTCCTGCCTTATAATAAACCTTTGCGGGGTCAGTATAAAACTCTTCGTTCACATGAATAACAACCCTATCGCCATATTCACGCCTGTTGCTGTACTCATCAATTGTGACGGCTGATTTAGGTGCTGTCTGCTCCCAAGTGTACTCACCCTTTACATCAAGTTTTAGGTTACCCTTCTTATTACTTACACCAAGATATTCTATTTGCTTTGGAAGTGCATCAACATAGTGCTTATCAAGAACCCACTGCTCAGTGGCATAGCCTGTCAAATCAACATCTGCCTCTGCCATTGCTTGGTTAACCATATCCTGAACATTGTCTCTTGTTACGAAACCGCTTACATCAATGCCTGAAGCACTCATAGCGGCCTCAGCGACCTTGTTGTTGATAGTTTCATCAAGGTTCTTGCACTTCTTAGCAGCGTCAATAATCTCGTTCCAAGTTGCTTTTGGAGTGCTTGCGTCAATAACATCCTTGAAGTCGTCTCCCATTGTAGGATAATCGGTCTTTTTCTTATCATTGTCATAAACAGGAGTCTGCCTTGTTACACCGAAAACATTAGCATCACCCTTGAAGCGATAGTCGCCTGTATAAAGTGAAGTGTGTTCGTTGTTGAAAGTACCGAACTCAAGACCCTTACCGCCTTCCTTGCAATATGCAGGAGTTGCGCCAGGGACAGTAGTTCTATCGCTTTCAAACTTAATCTTGTTTTCGTTACCTGCGCTGTCGTGTCCTGCAATCTGAAGTGCGATTCCACCGTGGTCAAAGCAACGGAAGTCGAAAGCACGAGCCTTAGTCTTCAAGTAGATAGGGCCTGTTGTGCCAACACATTCACCACCGTTCCACTTATCATTTCTAACCTTGATTTGGAATTCTTCAGGGTCAAACTCAGAAACATTTGCCTTCTGTGTGTCAAGAGTAAGTTCTGCGGCATTAAGTTTGAGGCCAACAACTCTTGAGTTCTTGTTCATTGAACCGTTACAAACCTTTACACCATACTCATTGATGTCAACAAGGTTCTTTTCGCAGTCAAGCTGGAGTGGTTCGCCATCGCCAGGCTTAATCTGAATAGCGTCATCTGCAACAAGGTTTAGTTTCTCGCCACCAGCAGCGCCTGCACTAAGTTCCAAGTTGTTAGATGTGTTTACATACAAACCCTTTAATGCGTTTCCAGAAATAGTATCAAGAACTTGGTCTTGAAGTTCTCTTCCTTTAACAGTGAGAGCGTCTAAATAATAAGGGGTTCCGCTCACATTAAACCCTTTGATTGTTTTTTGTGCCATAATATTTTGGTTTATTGAATTTATTCTATTATTAAGTCTAATCCGTTTGGTACATTAACGAAACCGTTATCATCAACTGTTGCACCGCTAATCGTCATTGTGTCTCCGCTAATAACAGGCTCAACTTCGGGCTCTTCGGGTTCATCAGGCTCGTCGGGCACTATTGGCGCTACAGCGTTGAGGTCAATGAAATCTCCGTCAAGTGTAATATCGCCAATGTTCAAGAAGCCGTCTTCGTCAACTGTACCATTGTTGAAATTAATTGTGTCTCCACTAATTTCATAATCAATTGTTTCTCCTGATGGAGTTGGAGGTTCAGGTGAACCTTGGTATATGCAGTAATAAACAGAATTTGAGAAATAGTGCATCTTTCCGTCTATTATTGCGTGTCCTTCTGTTATAAGTTGGCTATATTCAGCCCTTGATAGGAACACATGGTCACTTTCGTATTGAATTGAAGCAATCTTCTCGTCAATATAATCCTTAAGTGCCTGTATTACTGACTCATCAACAGGCGAACCTGAAGGAATAGGAAGATTTTCCACCAAGTTCTTAAGTGACTCTGTTTCAGCACTAAGTTCGTTGATATTCTCTTGGTTTGTTACAACTGAACCGCTTAGTTCGTCAAGGCCGTCGTTCAAGTTGGCAACATCGCTTATCAACTGTGCTGAGCCACTTTCGTCGTTTTCTACCCAATCAGCAAGTTCCTGTAAAACCTGATACATTGAGTCAGCAGAACTTACTAACTTAGCAACCTCCTGAGCAGCAATATCTTGGATATGTTCATCTGAGACAGGCTCAGGTATCTCAGGGATTTCAATCTCGTCTATCCTATCACTTAGGTCTTGTAGGTCTTCTCTATTTTCAAGAATGTGCCTATTAAGCATTTCGCTTAGGCCTGATACAGCATTTTCTAATGTACCTACGCCACCTTCAACATCTGAAACACGGTCGTTTGTGCCAGCAAGGTCGTCTGTTAGACCTGATACTGAATCCTTTAGAGAAGCAACATCGTTGATTAACTGTGCAGAACCGCTTTCGTCATTTTCAACCCACTCCGCAAGTTCTTGTAGGACTTGATACATTGAATCGGCTGAACTTACCAATGAGGCAACCTCCTGTGCTGCGATATCCCTTATATGCTCGTCTGATACGGGTTCAGGTATCTCAGGTATTTCTGGTATCTCAATGGCATCTATCTTCTCGTTAAGTTCCTGTAAATCAGCCTCGCTCTGTGCTATATGTTCAACTACTGACCCGCTAAGTTCCAATACATTCTCAGCAATGTCAGCAACATCACTATTAAGCGATTCAATATTTTCTTCTGCAACAGAAACTCTGTCAGTTACGCCTGATACAGCGTCTTTAAGGTTAGTGACATCTGCAACAAGTTGTGCTGAGCCAGTCTCGTCGTTGGCAATCCAATCAGCAAGACCCCTTAAGGTATCGAACATTGTATCGGCAGATGATACCAAGAAAGAAATTTCGCCAATTACTATGTCTTTAACCTGTTCTTCTGTTAGAATTTCTGCGGTTAAGCCACTGAGAGCGTCAATTCTCTCATCTATTGACTGAAACTTCTCTGTATTCTGTCCAATATGTTCTTCTGTAGCAGCGCTAAGAGTACCAACCTTTTCATAGAGGTCTGACAAATCAACAACACCACCTGATGTTGGGGTAATTGCTGATGGTATGTTATCAACCCTGTCATTTAACTCCGAAATAGCCGCCTCAATCGCTGAAAGTAACTCAGCAGTGTCCGCTGATGTCATATAAGCCTGATTATGGAGATAATCTCTCAAATCTTGGGCTGTTATGTAATCCCCACTTGGGATAGTTCCGCCGCTTTCTGAGCCACCATTGTAGCCGATTTTAACAACATCACCCCTTGTATTGATAATGTAGATACTCTCATTACCAATTTCATTAGAGATGATTAACTCACCTCCATTGAAAAATTTATCAGCAGTGATATTGGCCGCAGAGTCATAATGTTTATTTAATACTATTCTTCCCATAGATAAAGCCGATATATTTTATCATAAATAGTAATCGCCGAGTAAAACGGCAGTCAGGCCAAACAAAAAACCCAACGAAAAATCGTTGGGCTTAAAATTAGTCACTTGCAAATTTATAAGAGAATATAGCCGTTGAAGGCATCATCTGTTCTACATATTTAAGTATCACATTTTCAATATATTCTCTATAATATTCGTTGTTTCTATCGTTGAACTCAATGTCTATCCTCTTTGTGTTGATTATTGAGAATGAAGACGCTTCGTCCCTCTTTGAGCCACCCTCAGGGTTGACCAAGTTGGCGTAAAGGCCCTCAGTCCAATTAACATCGTCTCTTTCGCTACCGATAGGCATTAGAGTAACATTAGTATTAGCATCATCGTAGAATACCAATGTCTTCGTATCAACAGGTATCTGCTCACAGTCACCAAAACCCATATCCTCTACGGCGTGTATCTCATCAGCATTGCCTTCCTCGTTTAGTAGTGAAAACTCCTTGTTTTCCAATTGGTGCTTAAATATCTGCCTATAATTGTCCAAGTATTCCTCTCCTAAGTCGTAGAAACCGTATCCTGCATGTGGATTATTGCCTGTTTCAACCGTTTTTAGTGACTCAAGGTATAGAACTCTCTTTCCGTCACAGGTTAGACCCTTAGTTCCGTCATATTCGTCAACAAATATGTTTCTCCAACCATAACAACTATAAAAATCGTTATCAATGAAGCCTATAGTTGCAGATAGTTCAACATTCTTTAGAATGAAATAATGTGAGAACTGTGAGCCGTTAAGTATGGCCCTCTTGTCGTCAGGACTTGCGTTGTATCCATTCAAAACACCTGATATGTCCTCAACATAACAAACTGCATTCTTGAAAAGTTTTGTTGTGGTTAGTGCGGTCAATTCGTCAATGTCAGTGGCATACTTTAGGTATTGTAGCGTTTCGCCGTATATAGCGAAATCATCGTTTGCCTTAATCCTCTTGATTGAAGTTATAGGAAGGTCAATGTTCTTGTAAATTGTATTCTTCCACCCACCCTTTGATTGGAAATAGGCCTTTGATGGGTATGAATTATCTTTACTAAACCAAGGAATAATGTAGTTTTCATCATCGTCTTCACTAACCTTAACCGAGGTTATAGGCCAATCTGAAAGCATGTCCTCTTCCTCACCATAGTAATACTTGTCGTAATAAGGCAACTTAGTCTTAAAATCATATGTTGAAGGGAATCTGTCGGCCACAGCGATATATTCCTTTATAGAATAGTCAGTACCACTTTCAAGACCAAACATACCAAGTATGGTTTCGATACCACGCTTAGTACCCTTCATTGAATTGATATAATCAGAGTTAATTGAAAGCCTTCTTAGGAATGATACACTTGCATCTGACGAATTTTTGCCAGAAATAGTTGAGCCTGTGTATAAAACATCACTAAGTTCTCCCATATCGTTAGTAGGGCCAACATGGTGTGCGTCCCAACCGTTATTCTCAACAGCGTCTGTTATGAAATAGTCAGGTATGTTGTTCTTTTCGTCGTATGTTATGGCGTTTGTGGCTTTTATGTTGTTAGCATATCTTCTTAGGTCGTCAAACTGTCTTCCATACAACTCAATAGCGGCCTTAATCCTTGAAGAATCAAAGTCAATCGTCTCAACTTCGTCACCGTTATCTTTTGTAAATGTCCAGTCAAGGTTCTTAATTGATTGGTGGGTAAGCATTCTCCACATATTGTCTGAGTCGTACTCATCGTGGAACCTTGCGGCTATCATCAACTTCTCAATATAACCCGCAAACAATGGGCTTGTTATATCAGGAGTAAAGAATGAATAGTCTTCTGTATGTATTGAAGGCCAAACATAATTTCTGTATGATGAATAGTAACCGTTACCGTCAAAATACGGGGTGTCAAATGTCGCCTTAAACAATGGCTTACTGTCCAAATTCAAAAGTACCTTTGAGAAATCGTCAAGTTCGTCATAACGCTTTAGGAACTCAGCCTCAGGTAGTCGTATAATAGGCTCTCCTGCTGGTAGACTTCCATTGGACAAGACAACATGACTACCGTCGTCAGCGAGATATGTGTAGAAAACATTATTACCAATTCTTGTTTGTGCTATAATAGAATTAGGGCAACCATTACCTACTTTTGTAATCTCTAAAGTAGAAACAAACTTATTGGTTCTACCCTCTAAGTATTGTCCATAACTCGCACTCAAATACCTAAGTGGGTTATCAACAGAGGTAGGTTCAACATTAGGTGTCCATATGTCAATGCCAAACTCATTAGAAACAATGAACTTATCTCCTATCTTCCTATGCTCGTCACCAATATAATAAAGACCTGCGGGGTATTTTAATAGAACATCCCTAACGCTTGCCTTGATTAAGTCTTGTGCTGAACCATAGTAGGCGAAATCCTTTATGGAAGAATAGTTTGGCTTAAGAACGATTCTTGTTTCCTCACTAATAACATTACCTGAGCAATTTTCCTCTTTCCAAAACTCGCTTTCTTCACCGTCAGGCTTCACCCAATTACCGCCGAAATGCTTTTTCTTTTCATTTCGTTCTATTCTTGTCCTAAACTTAAAGTTAGAATCAGAATACATTGACCTATCCTCGTTAAAGATATCATCATCGGGAACGATTGTCATGTGGTCGTTCTCGTAAATCATACCCTTAGAGGTTAGTGCGTGCCTTTTCCTAAGCACGAAATCTGACTTACTTTTTATATATTGGTCTCTTCTTGCCATATTACTGCATACTCATAATATTATCGTGTGACTGAGTAGTGTCAATATTGACCCTATTCTTCTTAACATCAACAAGTGGAACACCAAGTCTGCTCTTAATTGTGTAGTAATCAGACTGATGGTAAATTTCGTGGTCTTCGTTATAGGTGGTAATGATACCTGTATCCCTATTCCTTGCTTGGTCGCCCTCAAGCATGTAACTGATAGTATCAGCGTCGTGGTCAACCATTTCAACTTCAATCATTTTAGGACTGAAAAGTGTGTTGCACAACTTAATCTCTTCACCAGGAACACCAATGTATGGATAACCATTGGGTTTAAATGAAGGGGCTGATGATGGTGATACTGTGCAAAAGAGTAGTGTTGAGGCGTTATCAACGAGGTTGTACCTTGTAGCCTTTGGATAACCGTCGCCCGTTGAAACAGCCACAGGCTGACACCTATTACAAGACTTAATTATCCTCGTAGTGCCGTCGTTAAACTCAATTCTATAACCCGTAAGGTCTTCAACGCCTGGGTTGTTGATTACAACACCCTTAACATCGGGATATGCTGCAAGTACGCTAACATCTGTTATCTTGGCAGAAATCTCCTTAGGCTTTATGTAAATCGTATAGAAACCCTTCCTATAAAAATGTGAAAGGGGGAGGCGAAGTTCATAAACTCCGTCAATCTCGTCTCCGTCTTCCGTCACAGAATTTACTAAGCATTCAGATGCGTCAAGTTTCTTGTACTTACCGTTAAATTCCTCATCTTCAGTGCTTCTCGTTGGACGATAGGTAAAGAGCATATCAGCGTCCCTTGAAGGTATTATTTTTGCGGGTCTTATTGACCCGAATATTCCACTACTCATTGCTGTTAAAGGTTATAAAAGTTATTTCCATAATTCTTAAGGTCTTCAAATGTGTTGCACTCAGATAACTTAAAATGCTTCTCAAATGCAGCCGCATTTCCCCTGTCTATAATTACATTAAATGTGTTTTTTGTTTCATCAGGAAGGTACTCAGTTGACTCACGAGTGAATACGGGTGCTGACACCATATCTTTACTATTCATAACAGTACCAACCTCCATTCCTATAATCTTAGCCCTATTAGCCTTCCTGTAAAGGTTATAGTCGGTACTATAAATTAGTTCTTTCCTTACCTCCATGTCAATGCAATCGTACACAATTCTCACATCTTCAAATCCGTCCATAAATGTCACTAAGACAGCACCCTTAGTGTATGGGTATCTCTCTTCGTACTTGACACCTGTATTTGGTACGGCTGTGAACGACTGACCATTATCATTAGAGGTGGCCATTCCGCCTATTACATACTGTATAACTATTTCACTACCACTTTCTTGGAGCATAGTAATATAGTCACCTATATACTTTCCTGCCGTATCAGTTTCCACCATATTGTGAAAACTTCCATTGGTATAAGGTATCTTAAAGTGAACGCTCTCACCGTTATCTTTCTTGGCCATAAAATAATACCAATCGCCATTCGCCGCATATTCAACTACGCTTGGTATGCAGGATAAGGTGGTAACACTTCTATATTTGTTGGTATTTCTATCAATACTCTCTCCGTCGCCACACTTGACCGTTCTCGCATTAGACACGCTACAAGTCCAATATCCGTTTTCGGCTATAATAACATTTTGTGAAGGCTCTGTGTGTCCTGTATGGAAGGTACATCTGAAAAGTTGACTTCCGTTGATAAATTCTCCCCAAACACCTGTTATCCCATCAACTTCAGTCGCCTTCTCGTCAATAACCTTAATAAGCATTGATTCAGCGTAAGCGTCTGTTGGTTCAATCCACCTTGTTAGGCTCTCACCATAACCGCTAAATCCCTTATACGCCTCAACGAACTTATCTTCAGCCTCAGAATATGAGAAAAGGTATGGTTCGTACATTCCTCCGTATTCGTGTTCGTCTTCCAATGATACTGATAGTGAAAGATACGGGGTTACATAGGCTAATTCGCCCCTCAATAATACTTCGGCCCATACTATTTCTTCACGCCTTCTCTTAAGGAAATTGTAGAACTTAAGACCGCCATTTTCCTCAAACCTTTTGACAAGAGCCTCAGGTTTTCCCACAAGACAACCTTCTTCTGTTAGTCCGTGCTCCTCAAACCACCCCATAAGTTCTTTGACACCCGCATAATATACATATTGTGGAACTCTAATGCCAACAATGTCCTCAGGTACTGGTATTTTCCCTATAAAGTATCTTTCAACAACCTTGCAGAATGAAAATTCTCCACTTGGTACATTGAAGTATGTTAGATAAGATTGCCCGCTTTCTCTCCACCAATCTAACCACATATCTTCATATTTCCTATATGTGTCATAGTCAGCCAAGAGAACATAGTACTTACCCTCAGTTAATGTTGCCTCATTATTAATTGGGTAATACACGCCACCTCCGTCTGTCCCAAACCAAGACAATGGAACTGGTATAAAATCGTACTTATCAATCACATCTTCCTCATCTCCGAGGATATCAAGTTTCTTTTCTCTCGCAAGGTCATAATATGTTGAAATAACAACCTCAGGCACTGTTTCTCTCTCAGGTATTGTGTAACCACAGTCTTGCACGCATTCAACTTTTGAATTGACTACCTTGTTCTTAAGAACTCCAACACCGTAAACTGAGCTGAGAAGAATGTCTTGTATCTTGTTGTACCTCCTAATGATATCACCGTAACGCATTCTGTGGCCATTAACAGAAATATCACAAGGGAAACCACCCCAGTTGCCATTTTCAGTATCACCCAATACTAATTTAGCGGAGCCGTCACCTTCGTTGTATGGAATATATGGCAGCATCCCAGGCATATGAGACCTGCTTTTATCCAATGATAGTTTAACTATGTACTTATTATCTGTCATTACTCATTCTCCATATTATTCAGCATTAAGTGGCGTACTGTCATAACCAACAGTAATGTTTTGTTCCCACACGGCCTTACTTTGGTCATTTCCGTCAAGTATAGAAAGCATAAAGTGGCAACCATAAGGTCTAACAAACCTCAACGATGCACTTCTACTTCCAAGAGGAGGATTACCGTGTGAAATACCTGCACCTTGGTTAACCCTTCCCCACTTTACCACACAGTTCTGATACCTTGGTTTAAGGTTAATATTAACTGTAATAGTTTCACCAGACCTTACAAGTATTGCTCTACCAATACCCGCCTCAGGGTTATATGCTCTTGCAGCCCTCGTAGGTACTGTACTAATATTTCCCCAAAAATATGAGCAATAAACGCCTTCTGGCTCAGTGCCGTTATTGCTTGTTGTACTTCCTGAATCTATCTCCGCCTGTTGTGGCTCAACCGTCTCGCCACCAATACCACCGTCATATTCCTCAGTTCCGTCAACATTCCAACTACCACGAGGCGTAGGATTAGTTTCAGCAGGAATATCTGCTGTGCGTGGATTATATTCGGCTGAAGGAACATATGTTTCCTGTAATGTGCCGCCCTCATTGTAATCCAACTTAGGCTCAAAAAGTATAAGCCTTAGGTTTCCATTGTCATTAACCGCCGTTGGTAGAGTATAAACAAATCTACCATTATCATACATTATCTGAACAGGAATATAAAGGTCGTTGATAAATGTATCAACACTAATCTCTCTATAACCGCCATTACCCTTAGGCCACATAACCATAGGTATCGTTTTACCGTTACCTGCGTGGTTAAATTCGACCTTCATATAAATAGTTCTGTAGTTCTTTCCCTTGTCCTTTATGTCAGCATCATCACCGAACAAATAGAGGTTAAATCCCTCACTTGAAGCGAGGTTGTTGAACTCGTTTTCTATGTGAATTTCACAGTCAACCCTTGCTGACGCACTGTTGTCGGGGAAAAATACCACAGGTGTTGTTTCAAATTCTCCATACTTGTCGTACTTGAGCATACTTTGTTTCATAAACTTGCCAAACAGTGATGTTGCGTCAAGGAAAGATGTTGAATAGTATAGAAGTTTCTGAGAAACGGGGTCTTTTGAAGTGTAGAACGATAATCTTACGAAAGACATTGAAAGTTTTGACTTCCTATAATATACATCTTCGTCACTAAACCCTAAGTAGCCAAGAAGGTCCGCTGACTTACCACTTGCGTTGTAAAAATCAGTAAATGCCTGACTATTAAAGGCATAAAAATCGTGGTTAGTATATTTTCCTTCTGAATCAGTAGTACCCATTCCGTTCCACCAAATTGTGTTGGCCGAATCTTCATTTATATACCAACCCTTATCGTAGATAGGATATGAACCGTTTTCTGCGGCTGCGCCCTCAATATCCATTATTGATGTACGCCTCCTAAAGTGCATATCAATAGTAATTGACCTCGCTAATTCATATTTCCTATTTTTCATTACAACAGGAGAGTATTTGAATCTCTCCATATCAATAACCTCAGGAATAACGCCATCTATTACACTATCAACATAATCATTGTGCTGACCTTCCTCAATTCCGAGGTTGTACATATCAGACGAGATAGCAAGTGTTGGTATTACCCAATAATCGTTCTCTACACCGAATACACACCTTGAATCGCCGCTATTGACATAAATGTCCTTTACAGGTCTAATTGAATTAAGTTCATCATACGCTTCCCACCATATGTCGTGCCATAGTTCGCACTTTTTGTTTGAACCATCCATTGTGTAGTAGTAAAAAGTGTTGTAGTTAGGTACGAAAAATGTTCCGTGGTTGATAAGATAACATACCTTGTCGAAAAACTCGCCTTCTGCCTGATTTGTAGTTACAGTAGTGAATTTTATCCTTCTACGAGAGAATGAATATGGCAAATAAGTGTATTTGTACTCATTGATATCGTACTCATAGCCACAAGCGTCAATAGTTGTCTTAGTTAAAGTATCAGAACTCGTAACTGTCATAGGCATACCGTTAAATGGTATGGAAATACCTCCAAAAGAACCGATTTTAGCCCCACCTTCGGTTAAAACATCTATCGTGAACGGTGCATTTAGTACATTTTCAGCGAACTCAATGTCTTGTTCAAAAATATGATGGTCAGATGCGAACTCAAGAATGAAAAACTCTTCCATTCCGTTGTTGTAATAGTAGAGCCAATCGTTTATGTTGAATGTATCTCCGTCCATTACCTTCAAATACCTCTGAGTATCGTCAAAATAGCCGTCATAATCCTCAAAACAGTCGCCATATGTTGACTTAAAACTAATTTCTGACGCAAACCATGCAGGCACTCTTAGATTTTCAACTTGTGGCAGTGAAACATATACTGCGTCGTGGCCGCTATATGTTGTCTTCTCCAACAACTCTACCGCCGTTGATAAAACTATTGGTCTATCGCTATGGTCGTAGACATACCTTCTAAACACAAGAGATTGGCCAACTGATAGTTTATGATTTATATTATCCTTAAGCACAACCAATACCCTGTCTGGCTCTTCCAACATTAGTAGAAAATCCAAACCGTCTATTGAGTATATCTTCTTGTTTCTGTTTATCTGTATTGCGTCCATTAGTAGCAAACATTATCAAGGTTATTATAGAAATTGTATATCTGTGACAGGTCTAAGTACGCTGAATCAACATTAAAATATTCCATAGGGTTGTTCAAGTGTCGCTCATCGTCAGTATGCCTTGCATATGATAGACCGAACTCACCGAACGGGTCTTGCCTCCTTAAAAAGAAGTTTATGTTACGCTCAATGTAGAATCTTCCGTTGGTAAATGGTAGGTCAAATAGCGACATATCCTTCGTCATAACTGAAGGTGGCGTTATACCCCTCCAACAAAACTCTTGAGTTGACTTGTTAAACGCTGCATAAGTTGGAACGGTTTCTACTGCATAGTATGCCCTATATTTCCTCGTTGCGCCAATTAGTGCGTCCTCTGCCGCAAACGCTGTACTGCCAAATGGCGTTCCTTCTACTTCAAAAGTTAGGTTAAGTCCGTCAACATCAGTAATTTTAGCCCAAACAACATCAGGTGTACCGCCGTAGAATGCTATATAGTCCCACCTTAAGAAATTATATGAAGTAGGGGCCTTCATTTTAACGATTGTCTTGCCTCCGCTTATTTCACACTTAACACTACCGTAATTTACCTGTTTTGTCCTAACTCTCGTCACATCAGCGTCGTCTTCCCTTACCTGTATTCTCGTATTAGGGTTGTAGAAGTAGCCTTCAGGTCTAATATTGCCTGGTATTACTATTTCGCCAATGGTTGAGTAGTTTTTCTCAGATACATCGAACCCCTTATTCCTACCACTCTCATTTAGGTCATATACATCGGCCTCAATCTTATCATAACAGATTGTTCCAAACTTTCCGTCTGTTTTTTCTCTCTGATATGTGTTAAATCTGTGCATAACAGGAGTTATTTCACGCTCCATGTACATATAAACATCAAATTCAACCACATCACCGTAAAATTCACTGTTATCAACCGTGATATTGTCCTCAATCCTAGCAGGTATCTCGTGATTCGCTATTGTTTCACCAAAAGCGTCAAGAACTTGCTCTTTGAATGGTATAACATCGCCCTTTAGAGTAACATTGTGCAAAAATCTAACATTGTAGTCAATCTGTGCCCCTGAATAAGGCCCAAAATCAAGACCTGAGGTCACTTTTCCGAAACAGTGAGAAAATTCAACACTTTCGTCACCTGGGTTGCCGTTGTACCAATTATTAGTACCAGCATTTCTCTTAATTGCAGTGAAATAAACCTCAGATACAGGTCTTCCCATATGGTCAAATAGCCCATTTATGTCAATATCGTCAATAAACACAACTTGTGCGACCCTATCACCGTAGATATTGTCGCCAAAAGCAAGTTTGTTGATGTCGCTTCTTAATTCGCCACCGTCTTTTCTTGTGAGTTTCTTATATTTCCTAAAATAGTACTCACACTCAGTGCCGTTTGACAGTTTCTTATAGTAGATACAGCCATTAAGTTTGCTATATATCCTACTGAGGTCTGATTTTCTTATTGAGAAAATCCTATCCTTATCAGCACCTTCGTAATCACCGACAGATGTTACCTTTACAGGTACAGGATACCTTTCAAACTTACTACCGTCATAATAATAAACAGCGATTTCGCTACCTACTGACAGTGTGTGCTTGAAAAGTGAACGGCACATAAGAATACCTATTGAAGACGGGTTGTGCCCTTCCTCATATTCAGCCTTTATTGCCCCATACTTACCACCACAAACAGTGTTAAGTTTATCCACATCCTTCTTGTATGGATAAGTTATGCAGTAATCCCAATTCTTCTCAATCCTATTCCTAAACTTGTTATACTTTGGGATAAATGAATAGAGTGAACGGTCAGGGTACATATCAATGAACTCACAAGGCTTATTATTAGCCAACATTTGATTGATAAGTACATAATTTCCGTTCTCATCTTTCTCGCCTGAATTAGGAATATCAATATTGCCTGGGTTGGTAAATCCAATCCATCCGTCTTTCTCCTTTATCCTCGTTAGATATGCACGCCTAAACGAAAGAGAACTATCTGCTGTGTACAACCTTAGTTTTTCCCTTGTGCTTGAAGATGGATTGATTGTGTTCTTAATTATTTGCCCATTTCCGTCTCTTAAAAAATCCTTAATGGTGTTGTAAACAGGGTAACTTTCCTCAGCGCCAATTCCAACTTTGTTAACATGGGCAAACCCATCGCTTCTCAACATATGATTGTTGAAAATATCTGTTCCACAATGATATACAAAACCTCCATTTTGTGGGTGGCTATATTCTGTATCTCGTAATGCTTGTACTCTTGTTACAGGAGAAGTGTTAACGATATAATTGCCAAAAAATCCGTTACTCCTCGTTATAGAAGTTGGTGATATCTCCCTTTCGCCTAAAATTAACGGATTACTTGACCCCTCATTCTGAACCACCTCTGTTTGCATATTGAAAAGAACATTAGAGCATATAGGGTTTACGCAGAATATCATTCTGAACTTTCCGCACTCGTCCCTTTCTTTGTTATATTGGTCAAGTTCTGAAAAGTTGCCGAATATACCGCTATCCTGCATTAACTTAGACTTAGTATCAAGGTCAACGCCCATCGCATTTGGGGCGTTGACCGAGAACTTGCTTCTATTTTTTTCAAGAAATATCTTTCTTTCCATTTCAATTATTTTATGGTTCGTTTATTGGGTCTGTACTTGGGGTTGTTGGCTGTGTTCCACCTCCGCTTGGTAAGTTGTCAATCGTTTCGTGGATACCACTGATATCGCTGTTAATACTTTGGATATCACTATTAATGTCGTCAATATTGCCGTTGATATCTGTGATTTGACCCTGAGCCTCTTCAAGACCTTCTTCAACTTCCTTAGTACCCTTAGTCTGTCTAACTGATATTTGAGTAAACTCTTCAAGGCCTTCACTAGTGGTTCCTTGTTTACCCCTCGCACTAACATTTATAACAGTGCGGCGTTCATCGCTTGAATCGTTGGTGGTAACACTAATAGTTGTAGTATACGCATCCATACCACTTACAGTACCTGCACCTCTCAATGAACTCAATGAAAGCCAACTTGCGTTATATTCAGGGCTGTTTAAACTATAATCAGGATGTACCAATATCATACACTGAGAACTGTCAGAATAGTTTCCGAATACAGCATTGTTTGAACGAACGCTATCTATGTAAATTAGTAAGATAACAGATGCCTTTTCAACCTCGTATATTCTATTCGGGTGCATATAAATGTGATAAATATTCTCACTTGCAGTACCATTATCCTCAACATGCTTAACACCTACTACACATATCTTAGGGTTTTTACCAGCGACAGGGCTTGGTGCATAATAGAGCTCTTTGTCTATATGGTTTCCACTATTGACGGCGTTTTCGACAATTTTTGTAAATGAATTATCCTTAAACTCCATTCTTGTTCTTGGGTCATCACGCCTGTCTTCCTTCACTATCCTCTTTTTATCAAAAATAACCCTATTGCCGAATTCATATGCAATTTGTGTAGCATATTTGCCAATAGTACCTTCTGATGGATATGGCCTTCCGTTAACATTTATTTTCTTTTCCTCATATTCAACCGACGCTATTGCATTATCACCATCTTGCTTATATTTGGTAAATGGAATAATAGCCCTTGGATACTTAAAATCAAGGAAAGTGTCATATAGTTTAACAACAACATCTTCTCCATCAGTATCATAAGTTGCGGCACTTGTGTAATGGCCTAACAGATAATATGTTCTAAAGCCAGTCTTAATCCATTCATATCCATTTTCGCTAGTGTCTTCTTCTATTAAAGCAGATAAAGAAGTTAATGATACTGCATAGTATTCAATGTCGCTATCAGAACCGCCAACAAACTTAAAGTGAAGCCCATTGCTATCATCAAGCCTAAACTTTGCTTGGTCGTAGAACTTGACATCAACTGTTATTTCTGATGTTGTAACGAGGGTCTTATATGCCGAAGTATGTTCATATTCTCCACAGCCATCTAATTTATTTGCTGAATAGTGGCCAACGCTATTACCATACATAGGTGAACCCTCTTGGATAAAGTAAGAGAAATCCTCAATCTGTTCAGTTGTCCAACCAGAAAGGAATGTTTCGTTACCGTGTCCGTCATTGAATAACCTATCAGGGAAAATTCCTGCCAAGTCACTTTGACCAACGCCTGTACGCTGATTCCTCTTATCAAGCATTATTTTATCCTGCATACCTTCATTAAGGTCTGTTTCCGTAACAACAGGCATGAAAGAGTCGCCGCCATAATAATAATTGTATGTTAGGCCGTTATAAATGTGGGCTTCGCACTTTATTCCATCTGAGGCATTTAGTATTTCAACCTCGTCGTCTTCAACTTCAATAAGATGTTTGTTGTCTAACAAGAAGTAATTTGCATTTACTTCCATTGGTTTTCTAATAACAGGGTAAGTTATGGTTGGATATACTATACCTGTGGTATATCCTTCAACATCTCCATAGCATTTAATACTACCGCCATTGTATATTGCTGACACAATGTCGCCGTCAGGAAGTGGTTTATATAGACAACCTTCACCTGGCCTCAAGCAAGCAGCGTCAGGGCCTCCCCCAACAACTGGTTTCGTGTCACCTTCTCCGTCAACCACAGCACCAAAGTTACCTGCTATAGTGTACCCCTTATAAGAAATTGAGTTATATGGGTGTACTGAATCTACATATGATACGGCATATGTCTCATGGTAAGAATCCTCGTCGTCAACAGTAAAGCCGTTAGGTATGTTGTTCTCAGGCTCGTGGGTAGAATAAATCCTATCTCCCATTATTATGGTTTGATAGTTTTGAGGCGTTCCAAAAACGGCCCTTAACCCGTCTATAGATGTGACATAATTTGAGTGTGTTTCAGCCGTAGTTCCGTTTGACTTAACCACTGACTTTCTAACATCCCAAAAATAAGGATTATCACCACCAGCATTATCTGCTTTCCTCCACCATTCAGGATTCACCAACAAATAGTTAGGGTTAGGAACACCAAGCATATAAGGCAAATCCCTATATGGAGTTTTATACACAGGGCCAACCCTAAGGTCTATCAACCTTGGATTAAGCAAGTTAAGTGAGGTTAGGAAAATATATGTGCCGTCAGGCTCAACCGCTTCGCACTCTCCGTCGTTATACTTAAAATGTACATATACATCATAAGTTAGATTTGACTTCATTAGGTAAAGTTCGCAATTTCCATTTGCATCAATACCAACATTTTCAGAACCATAGATAGGGTTATAAGGGTTATCACCGTCCATAACAGCCCTGACATAAAGTTGTGAAAGAGCGGCCTTCTTAGGAACATTAAACTTGGTTTCCTCAAGTTTCAAATAACCACCATAGTACATATTGCTGTTAGCGGCTGTTCTTACAAGAGTATCAAGCGTTTGTGTCATAGGCGGAACAAGCGATACATTGAAGTCATAAGAAGTAGTATTAGTAATAACAATACCGTTACCAATAGTAAACTCTGTCGTTAATTCTGTTCCTTCTTCGTCAATAACCTTAAACTTATATGTTCCTGCTGGTAGGTCGAATGGCTCCGCTGAATTACTATCTTCCCATACGCCATATAAAGGACTAACATCCTTTCCTGGCCTCATTGCAATGTTGTCACCATAATCAATCCTATATGTAAGTTTTCCGTCAAGGTTCTTTAGATATGGAACAACGGTTGAAGTACCAACGCAAGGGTCGTAGTCAAGAACCACCATGTAAGCGTTAGCCTCTCTTTCAATCAGCGTTGAAGATTCACACTCTGAGAAAAATTGTTTATTAAACTCATCAAGAGCAGTTGAACCATCCTTCATACCAAAATAGAAGTAGTAACTGTTTTCGTACTGTGGAAGATACCTAAGGCCGTCTTTTTCCTTAGCAAACTGCCTCATATGCTTAGCATTAGTTCTAGTTAGGTCAGTATAATCAAGACCAAACCTAAACATATAGTAATCAACACTTGGGAACTCTATCGTTCTCGTCTTAGTGTATGCGTATTCCTCTGGGTCATAATCGTCACGGGATACACCAGGTTCTATACCAAATCTTTTTAAAGAAGTAGATTCGTCTGGAGAGCCTTTAGTGCCGTTGGCTGAGTTATATGGCGTATTATTACCCGCATATTTTGAGAATTCGCCGTTGAAATTTATAGGATTTACATAAGCGAAGTCATATACCTTATATCCTGTGTTAGGGTTAATCTTATTAGCCACCAATCTCTTTTGGTTCATAGTAGCAAACATAACCCTGAACTCATCATCAACTATATCGTCACCTGATATAAAGCCCGTTGGCACATCATATGTGTATTCAAGTACTGCCTCACCTTCTTTAGTTTTAACGGCTCTAACATTTTCCCTTCTCTGAGACATTGTTGCACCTGCCTCGCATATTCTTTCGAGGTTAATACAACTCTTAATATTTGTCTGAGAATTAACGCAAGAAAGACCAAGGAAGTGGCCACCTGGGTAATACAATCTCTTTTTATCTATCTCACCTTGGCCAGGGCCAGTATAATTCCACGCAATACCTGCCGCCTCAGTTAGTGGCATAGTATCACTTGGGTCGTCATACATTACATCATAGTTAGAACTTGCGCCGCTATAATAATTCAACTGAGAAGTCAGTGTTCCACTAACAACCTGAACAGGGTTAGATAGGCTCTCAACATCCGTAACTTCTGTTGTTTGGTTGATTGTTGAGCATATAGTTCCGTTATCGCCATATGCATAAAGAGGCCCGTCCTCCTCCATATTTGTCAACGCAAGGTTGGTTGGCATAATGTAAGAAGAACTTGTAAGGTGTTTAAACGCCTGTGGAATTCCATAAAGGTCACAATCATTCAATGAACCAAGAAGAACGATATCTGTAGCGTATAGGTTTACTTTTCTATTAGCAGGTGTTCCCTTCTTTATCCATTCGCAAGGCTTAAGATAATAGACATGGTGTCCATACATTGTTTCCTTTTCGTGACAAATACCTGCGTTTGACTTACCAAATATCTTTTCCTGTGTTAAACCTCTCTTCTTGTGATAGTTGTTAGATTTAATAATTTGGAAAATGTTATTAAGGTTAGTCTCTGTCTTTGAGAAAACAGAATAGTTGTTGCCTAGGCCTGAGTGTTTCTTATACCCCAATGAACACATTTGAGTATATCTCCTCGTTCTTGAGAAGATTTTCTTATCGTCCATACAGCCACGAACCTTAGCCTTAACAATGGTTATTCCGAGGAATTTTCTCTTTCTCCTCACATAACGCATAAATCTTGGAATATAGATAAGACCATTAATCCAATCGTTATAGAAGTCAAAGTTTATAACCCTGTACTCCTGTGCAAGGTTCATTTCTATACAAGAAATTAGGTAGTCTGTGTTGATTGTAAGACACCTTGCTTCGTCTTCTGTATCTTGGTTTTGGTCGTCAATTGAAGTAGGGTCGTCGTCTGTAGTAATAGCGTCAAGTGTCTGTTTCAATAGGTTATATGGCTTCATTCCTGGAGGCGGGCCGTCAGGTGGTGACCATATAGTTTTGCCATAAACAGGGGCGAAATACCAATTTTCAAGGTCAGGACACATACCCTCGTCAATAACATTAAGTTTTAAATCCAAAGATTTCTCATACAATTTCTTAAACGGATAACCGAGGCCGATTTTAACCTCCTTTCCAAATATAGTAAACTTAAACCCTAAATAAGTGTTACCAACATCGGCTAGGAAGTTTCCTAACATTGATATGATAGTATTTACAACCTTAACAATCTTTATGAAAATCTTAATCAGGATGCACATTACCTTAAACATAAATGGCAACCTAATTCTAATGTTGTTGTAAGGGATAGGGTTGTTCTTACCTGAATTTTGGCACTGCTTAATGCCTGTGAATTTCTTTTCCTTCCAACCTGCTATTTTTCTCTTTTGGAATCTTGGTATGTATGATTTAACTGTATAAACCTCGTTCCAAAATAGGTCACGGAATGACTCATCTGATGTAAATGAGCCAAACTCATAGTCGTAATCCTCGTGGGCTGTACCGTTAAGGTTTTGAGGGTTGTGAGGAACAAGTACCTTAGGCCTAAAGTAGTTATCAGTATTCTGTTCGAAGTCCTGCATTGAAATCCTAAACCTAACTCTTGTTCTCGTAGGAATACCCTTTTCAGGGTTGTCGGTAGGAACCATATTACCGTACTCGTCCGTCATCATATAATCCAAATTCATTGGAATCTGATAACACCAAATACCGTTACCGTTAATAAGTTCAGTACCCTTAATTTGAAACTCTTCTACGCTACCCGCATAGGTTTTGCGTATCATTTCAATAGTACCGCTACCTGTAACCAACTCATCCATATCTCCCATATGTGGAGTAGGAATACACTTTCTTGAGATACCCTGAGAAGAAGGGTCACTCGCAATTGAACCCATAAACACACAGGTAGGTTCAAACTTAAATGCAACATCAATATCAGCCCTAGTTATGCCGATTTCTTCTCCAAGTGACTCATTTCCCCAAAATGGACGAACATAAACCGCTTGGTCTTGTGTGAATATCTGACTAAGGTTTGAATAAGAAGTGCCTGTTTTGAACATATTTGGGTTCTCAAACTGCTCAATTGTGTATCCCTTATAAACGAAGTCTCTTGGCCTCTGTGAAAGTATTCCACAATCAGAAAGGTCAAGGTCCATATGAAGCATTTGATTACCTGTTGGAACGCCGCAAATAATGTAGTCACCCGCATTATTTGTCCTCGTTGTGTATCTGTAATATCTGTCAAATACCTCTATAAGGTCTTCATTATCAAGTAGATATCTCTTGTTAGGGAATGTTCCAACTACTTGGTGACAGTTTCCAACCTTCTCGTCAGGCAATAGGTTGTATCTTACACCGTTCTCATCTTTTGAAGCAGGGCTTGAATATGGGTAAATGGCAAGTATCTTCTCATCGTCGTCTGAATTCTTACCAATGAAAACACTTATCTTAGCGTTTGGAATACCGAAGCCGTTGTTGGCAAGAACACGACCAACAACAACACCGTAATTTGAATTATGTAGACGATAAAGGTCTTGGCTGTCAATTCTCAATGACAAAATGTCAATAATGTCATAATCCTGTTCGAGGTTGACACTTAAGAAAGAGTCAGCCCCGACATTTGCCTTTACCCTATATGATTTAATAGTATCACCCATTTTAAGTCCTCTTAACTATTTTATCCAAATGTATCGTTTTTCCCGCTATTGCCGCACCAATCGCAAAAACAAGCATAAACGGGGTTAGTGGAAGTAAAACTGTAAAAATCACTGCATTTTCAATAATGGCCATTGCACTTCCACGAATATTTGACGCTTTGCTCTGTGGCGTTTTATCGCCGTATTTCTTATGAAGGTAGTCTATATTTTGAGTTACCTTACAATTACAAGCCATATTATCTCTCCTTAAGTCTTACACGAATATCCTGTGCAGGATTCTTAATTTCCATCATTGAGTCGCCGTCATTATAAAGGATTCCGTCAGTTACATCAAGGTCAACAAGCATTCTCGTGTTGATTGTATCGCCTTCTCCGTCGCCATAATAGGTACTGACAGATTGTCCGATTTGTGTGTCAGAATAACCACGCTCTGTAATGTTGAACACCCTAACCTCAATTAGGTTAAGAACTCCGTCAACCTTTGAAATTTCCTTTTCAAGGTCGCCTACATAGATTTCCTCGCCCATATTGTGGCGGTTAATATCCATATAATCCCTAACTGTGGCAATAATCTTCTGTACAACATCTGTCTTATTGTAGTTCCTATCTACGATTGCGTCAACATCAATGCCAAGGTTAATGATTCTACCAGCCTTAATCTCAACGAAGTCGTTAATCATTCTATACCTTTCAAGGTAGCGTTCAATGTTCTTTACCAATGTGACAGGAAGTAATGCGTCAAGTTGTCCAAGGTGGTTGATACCGAGTAGGTAAACCATAATCTTGTTATTCTCTTCCATTACACCAACTCTGAAAGGAGTACCATACTTAGGAGGGAGGTTGAGAATCCTGTCAATGTAGTCCTTAACTGTAACACACCTTTCCTGTGCTGAATTGTGGTACTTAATGAGGTACTTAATTTCAGCATTTGAAGGCATATCCTTACCTGACACTGAAGGAGTTGTGTTAACCACGGAAATGGTTGATTTAACGAGGTTTACAATCTCCTTGAAGTTGTTGGTGTCGTCATTTCTGAAGTGAATGTCAAGGTATGAAATCCTGTTAATAGCACCTGCTGCAACATTACTTGCTGCGCCACCGCCTACACGGTACATAATGAACATAGTGCTTCCTGGCTCAGGAAGGACACCAAGGGCCTTATTGTTAAGTGTCCTTGAAATCTGCCACTTTGCAAAGTCTGACATACTTTCTCCAAGTTCTGCGTTTTCGCCAGTACCTGAACCGAAAATAAGTTTGATATAGCCATTATCGGTATATTCTGTAATGTACTTATGCTCAACAGGCTTCCACTCACCCTTAGTAACACAGTAAGTAGGTGTTCCATTGTATCCATATAGATACTTCTTTGCCTTTCCGTCAACAAGTTCGTCTCCCCATCTCTCAGGCTGAGCAAGACTATCAACCTCAAAGAATTTTACCTTACGCTTTCCGTCACCACATAGGTTCTCGTCCTCGCTGTAAAATTCACCATAAGAAGGTACGGTCTTAGCATAGTCGCCAGTTGCTACAACAACAGACTCTATGTTCATAACATCCTTAACAGGAAGAACAACCTCCATAAAAGGCTTGATATCACTCTCGCTGATTGATTGGCGATAAATTTTAGTTTCTCCTGCTACAACAACTGATAACTTTGATACTGTGTACCCTGTGATAACACCGTTGGTGTTCACATTAGGAACGATAGTTCTATCACTAACGCCGTCACTGTTGAACTGTGAAGCAAAATCAATATCTTCCATAACCTCAAATGATTGGGTAGGTGAAGATACCTTTGTGCCCCTCTTTATAATAGGCGCAGCCTCATAGTTTGGCTTAGTACCATCAACAGGCAATACGCAAGAAAATCTAACCTCTGCCATAGCACCTTTAGGACCAGGTATTTTAACACCGTTATTTCTCGCTATGTTGTATAGTGAGCCCTTCTCATTAGCACTGTCAATGTTCGTTTCCTGATACACCCTATCAATATGATATGAAAGGTCATCTGCAACAGCCGCATTGATACCAATCAACCAAGCCGCCACAGACGCATCATCATAATCAACATTGAAGTCAGGGAAGTATTTCTTTGAGTAATCTATGAGTGCTTTCTTATAATCAGAATATGTTCTATTAAGGTATGATATTCCGTTTTCCATTTCTTAAAGTTTTATTGCTACGGTAGTGTCTTCCGTCTTATTACCTATTTTCACTGAGTATGTTATTGAGACGATTATTCCGTGTTCATCAGTTTCGTCTGTATAAATGTTTATATCCTTAAACTGTGCGGCGGGCACATATTTGCCGACCTGTGCGGTTATTTCGCTCTTAACAGCCGAAAACATTTCGTCTGTTTTTGGCCCGAACACATAGTCAATCAATGATGTACCGAAATCAGGGTCTCTCAACTTTTGTCCTTTTGGGGTAAATATTACATGAACAATCTGAGATTTGATACTCTCAGAGAATGTTTTGTTCATGTCCATATAGACATTTTCAATATTGTCGCTTGTAAATGGGTATTTTATCCCGTATTTCTGTATTTTTGCCATTCAATTGCAATTTAATAATAAATAGTTATCGTGGGATTTTGCCCTTTACTAAAATAAGGAGTTTCAGGCGAATAGTGAATGAAAAAACGCAGCCATAAGACTGCGTTTTCTATTATGTGTACATACCTTCTTCTTGCTTTATGTAAGGTAGTTTCAAAATTCTTTCAGGTTTGAAATTGTGCTGTAGCCACAGTGTCCAAACTCTCTCACTAAGGAAACCACCAATTGAACATTGCCACTTAATGGCTTCCTGTGGAATCTTATTCTTGTCAGGGTATCTTGGATATTTGCCAACTTCCATATTGTACCTAACATGTTCAAAAAGGTCTTTTTGAGAATTGATGTTAGCCATTTCACGATACTTCTGCAAACAATCAAACAAGAATTCACAGTAACGGTCATAATCTTCAGCCTTCATAATAAATCCGTTTGAATAGTAAAGGTCAGGGCCATTCTTAATGTACTTGACATAATCCTCATAGTATTCAGGGTGATACAACTGAATTACTAATTCAAGAACATATAGGTCGTCAACGCAATTTGAGAACCAATATCCTTGTTCAACCGTGTCCGCTGATATTACCATAGGTTCCTCAGGTGTAGGCTCCTTGTGGTCAGGGTGGTGGAATGGCTCACAGGTGATAACATCGTAATCAGTGAATACCTTCTCAAAATCAACAGCCTCTGATATCCCACTCAATGGCCTCCTATACTGCATCTGTCCCTTAATCTTAGCGTCCTTGACATTCTTCCAAATCCAATATGTTCCCGTATTTTCAATGTAGAAGTAGTTATCGGCTGAAATATTATCCCCTGTATTGTCCTTAGTTGCACAAACCTCCGTTCCGTTTGCAGCGCCAACCTGTAGAGGTGTTATAACTGCGTCGTTAAGGAATTCAAAATCCTTCTTGGCATAACACAATGAGTAAATCTTAACATCGTCCCTCTTGACAATTGTTGTATCCTCAGGGAGCAAGTATGACATATCAATTCCAAGTTCCCTCTTAAAGACCTCAATCTTCTCCTTAGTAATCTTATTTGTCCTAAAGAAACGAGTTTCAATAAGGTTCTTAACACGGCTACCGTCCCATAGTTGGTCAGGGAATCCACGCCTCATTTTATCGCAATACTCGCTTGCTGTCTTTGTTGTGTAGTGCTTAAATGCGGCAAATTGGAAGTCAATGGGCGCAAACGGTGACTCGCTATCAACTGAGAAGCCAACATTATTACAACACCTTAGATTATTAGGTGAAGGTGTGTGGGTAAATCCCTTTCCTTCCCACTTAATGTCTTCAAGACCACCTCTAACAATTGAACTAACATGCATATCCTCAGGGAAATTGTAAGCAACATTAGTATCAAACGGAATTGGCTCAGGGAACCTCTCCATAAGTGGTCTATCGTCGTATTCAACAAGCCCATTATCACCAACAGTCATAAGGTTGATATGAATCATATCGTAATTCCTAAACTGTGGAAGTGTCAAATATTGGTTAATATTGATTTGCCCCCTGTTAAAAGTGAGATATTCGTCGCCACAGTCTATGAATAGAATCCAATCATAGTCATTCTTTAGTTCGTGATAACACTCAGTGTAGCACTTCAACTGAACAACCTTCTGTCCACGAACATCAACGAGGTCAACAAACCCTTCGTTAATATAATCGCCAATAACATCTTCAAAATGCTCACCGTCAGGGTCATTATTATCATATATTCTTATATGAGATACACCTATATGCTTGTGCCACTCAACATATTCACGAACATACCTATTTTCGTTCTTACCAATGCAACAAATGAGCGTCTTAATATCATCAGGGCCCTTGTATTGAGGAATCTCAATTCCGAGTTCAGGGAATCGTGCGAAAAACTTTTCTCTTTCCTTAACAGCCTCTGTGTTATCGTATGATATTCCGTCTGGGTGATAGAGTTCAAATGTATCGTCAATAACTGTCTTTAGACCCATTTGTTTTGCAAGGTAGTAGTGGGCTTCGCCTCCCCAGCCGTACTTATTATCCTCAAAATTTTGGAAAGGATAAATCCTGTCGGCAATTTCCTTCTTAACGAGACGGAACCAACCTTCTCCTTCTTCAACCTCTCTAAATGCACCAGTTCCTTGCCTGAATAAGTGAAGATTCGTAGGAACTAACTGTGTAGTACCTTGGCACTTACTGCCTCTTTCAGCAGAAATCTCATAAATACCAATATTATTAGACCTAACAACCTTCTCAACTGAGGCCAACAACTTGGTAATGAACAGCGGATTCTTCATTTCAACATCAGCGTCAACTGTCATCATCCACTTTCTACCACCGTCAGCCATTAGTTTATAGGCAATTTGCCTCTGTCCACCATTATAGACATTGTTAGCAAGCCTAATATGAGGGTCGTCGCCGAACTCCTCCTTATATGGGTTCTCTGCGTTGTTGTCAATTACATATGTATCAATGATGTAGGTATCAAAATAGTCCTTGAAGCGACGATACCAAACCTTTGCGTTCTCACTTTCCTTATAAGTTAGAATACAGAAGGTAACATTTTCTTTTAGTTCAGTGTATGCGTCATAATTAATATGTTGTTTCCAAAACTCCCAATCATACTTCTTGTATGCGTGGCAACCAAATGGCAACTTTCCTGTCTTCTCAACATGCTGAGCGGGGGCTTCTTCAAGCGAGAACTCTGCTGCCACAATTGGTGAAGGAATCTTTAGCGAACCGTCGAAATTTGCTGCAAAGAAGCCATCGTCAGTATTTTCGTGTGGAAGGTTCTTACCAAGGAACTTGTCAAGGTAGGTAATCATTGCACTTGTCTTTCTTAGTGAAAAACCGCCATTACCAACATACAATCCTCTGTCAGAGAACCACTTTACGAAGAATGGGGCTCCTATGTAATCATATCCCTTATCGCACCAATCGTTAAGTTCGTTTCTAAACACCCAACAGTCCAATTGATATATAAGAATATACTCATAATCAATGAATGCCTTATAGAAAAACTGAGAATTCATCAATTTACAATATGCCATTCTGTCAGTAAAGAACTCATTGTCAAAATGGAATGATAGTAGTGGACCATTCCATACTGCGTGATATTCTTCGGGATTCATTGAATCAGGGCATATGAGGGCTACTTGGTAGTCGTTACCAAGCACGGTTCTAAGTTGTCTAAATGACATTTTTTCGTCATTTGTCATATGTTCCCTATGAACAGGAACAAGTATAATGCATTTGTTATTCATATCTTACTTTTCAACCATTTTGTACATTCTTAATTTAAACTTTTTCCGTGTTAAGTAAATAATAACCAGTCTTTCTGCTAAAAAACTGCATATTCTTGCTTGTTGTAGGTGTTCATCATCATTAGGAAGGTGTTTTTTAGAATATTTTTCCTCGTGGGCCTTCATATAATTGATAAAACTTTCGTCACTAGAAGGATTTATACCAACCCTATTACAATATTCAATCAAAACATCAAAAACGAACTTACACATTAGAATAAAGTCCTTTTTCCTAAGAATCATTATGTTGGAGTCAATTAATACACCATTTTTTGTGGCGAGTTTAGCGCCTTCAGAATATTCAGGAAACTTTTCGTCAATGATTTTCATCATAATGTCAAAATCTTCAACATTATGGCAATTTGCATACTGTTGTCTAAGATTTCCAACATAACTAAGTTCTTTTGTCACACAGTCGCACTTTTTAAACTCATCGTCCATATTAGGAATGTAATTTATGTCGTCTGAAAACTGTAAATACCTATGGAAATGAGCAAGACCAACATAGTCTTTTAGGTTTTGTGGCCGTAAAAATAGTTGGAAAATTTTCTGCCACTCGCTAAACCCAACATTTGATAACATACAGTTTAGTCGTATGACAGGTGCTGTATCACTTGTAATGTCCTCGTGGTCACTTGATGTTACTATTTTATAGCAAGGATTTGTTCTTTCAATCTTAAACGGCTTGTGTGTAAACACAAAAACATCAAGCGATGCCTTATTATCAAACACAGAACCATAAAGTTCAGTATACTCCGCTTTTTCCTCATCTGTTGCATAATCATTGAGCCATTTTCTAATGGACTCATATTCGCCTCTTGGCTGTTTTATTGGCACACACGCCGTATCGTCATAATCAAATATCGTCCCAAAAAAACCTTCTGTTGAATATCTATCAAACCAAGTAGGTACTCCTTTGCCTTCACTATCAAGGCGTTTTTTAATCCTACTTGGAACCAT
>JAEEGH010000747.1_pt1 | contig 102761 bp, 75 predicted proteins | sample 9134181 | NCBI WGS metagenome assembly JAEEGH01 (sample SAMN16246544, study PRJNA631951) | gut metagenome | biome: gut microbiome; feature: rumen; material: DP-attached | host: Bos | place: Iran: Karaj | collected 2018-10
TACAGCCGCGTTCGTTTGTATGGGTGCAGCTCATGCCGAATGTGCACTGTCCTAAAAGCGGATGCATTTCGCGGAAGTAGAGTGCAAGGTCAGAAGCGTCGATTCCGTGGAGAACAAAACGGCGTACTCCTGGTGTGTCGATTATCGAGCAGGTTTCTTTTTCTGAAAGCTGAATGTGGAGAAGGGTTCCCTTTGTGGTTGTGTGACAGCCTTTTCCGTATTTTGCGCTCAGGTCTCCGGTCCTTAATCCGTAACTTGAATCGAGGGCATTGATTAAAGAAGATTTTCCGACACCGCTTTGTCCGACAAAGGCGCAAAGCTTTCCGTTGAGGTAAGTTTTTAATTCATCAATTCCAAGGCCTGTTTTTGAAGACACGCGGAACACTTTGTAGCCGAGCTCTTCCCAGACTGTAAGGCGTTCCATAAAGTCGGGATTTTCGCTTTCTTCAAGATCACATTTGTTTGCGATAATTACGCATTCAATATTCTGGTATTCGGCCTGGGCAAGCTCACGGTCGATAAAGCGCGGCCTGAAGTCCGGCTGATCTGGAGTTGTTACGAGAATTATATTGTCCAGGTTTGCGGCTAAGAGCTGGGGACAGCGTCCTTTTACGTTCCAGCGTACAAATGAGTTTTTGCGTTCGATAAGGTCTGTAATCTGAGCCTGATTTGAATTTGAATCAACGGGTTCGATATTTACAAAATCGCCGGGTGCGAGAGGATTATAAAATTTTGTGTCAGATTTTAATCTTTTGCTTTTGAGCGAACAGGAATAAACCTTTGTCTGATTGCCGTCGTTTACTTCTACATCAAAAACATTGTTTGTTCCGCTTAAAACTACACCTTTTAACTGGCTCATGGAATTCAATTTTATTTGAGTTCTGTTGAATTTTCAAGATAGCTGGCGCCTCTTCCTCGCACCTGCTCGGCGCAACCTGCGGGGTTCGACTCAGTTTAAATCAAAAAAAAATCTGAGACGAAAGTCTCAGATTTTTACATAGCTCCTACGGGAGTCGAACCCGTCTCTCCGCCTTGAGAGGGCGATGAACTAAACCGATATTCGAAGGAGCCGGATAAAAAAAAGGCTGACCCGAAAGTCAGCTTTTTAGTTCCCCAAGGAGGATTCGAACCCCCACAATCAGAACCAGAATCTGAGGTGCTACCATTACACAATCGGGGAATGCAATGTACGAATGATAATATAGAAAAACCAAAATTGTGTCAATAAAAAAACATTATAAAATCAACAAAAAAACGAATTTGTATTAATATTTTTTATGAAAGGCTGCCCGCATTGTGTCCGTCCCGAATTTATTCAAGTTTCAGGGCCTTTACGCCGATAACGTATCTGGATAATTGTTTGTCCGGGAGAAAGCTTACAGCAGTGATAAATAGAAATTCAAAATTTTTAGTTTTCATATTATTCTCACTTTGCAGCTTTTTTGCTTTTGGCCAGGCAGATTTAAATATAATCGGAAAGGCTGATTCTCCTGTGTACACCGTTTCGTGGAGCCCGGACGGTTCCCTCTTTGCAAGCAGCGGCGACAACTTTGTTCTTTTATGGTACGCAGATACAAACACCACAAAAACCTTTTATGTTGAACACGGTGTTCCTGTAGTTTCTTCACGATTCAGCAATGACAGCAAATGGTTTTTGTCTGTTGGAGCTGACAGTTCAATCATTGTAAGAAGTCTTGATAATCAGACTGCGCCGACAAAAATCAGCAGCAATACTGAACAGCAGATTAAAGACGCCGCCTTTTTGACTGACAACGGCTTTTCTGTTGCAGTTCCTGTTGACGGACGCAGCTTAACCTGCTTTTTCCGCCTGATGGCAAGCCAGGAATTTGTTCAGCGCAAAATCACAGAAGTTTTTTCTACGATTTATTCAATTGATGTAAACAAAAACGGAACCCGCATCCTCCTCGGAACCGAAGACGGCAAGGCAATTGTTCTTGACGCATCTACCGGCGAGCTGATTCAGGAATTGCCGCGTTTTGCAGATTCAAAAATCAAACCGAAATTCAGCCCGGACGGCCGCAAGTTCATTGCCGCAACCGATGCCGCAAACCTTGTAATTTCTTACACAAACACAATCGGAAGCAAAATCATCCGCGACGGCGACATGTTTGCAAACGCAGTTGCCTGGAGCCCGGACTCATCAAGGATTGCGGCCGCAACAAAGGCAGGGTCTGTAAAAATCTATGACGCAGAAACCGGTAAAAACGATGACGCATTTTTCCTCGTAGACGGTAATGACGAAGTAGTAAGCCTCACATACAGCCCGGACGGAGAATTCCTCCTTGCCGGAACCAGAAAAGGTTATATCTACCGCTGGTCTTTGACCGGAAAGGTATTTGACCCGAAAGCACACCAGTACGTAGACAAAAACTCTCCTCAGGCACAGGCTGCCATGCAGAATCCCGGAGAAGTTCCTGACGTGAGCGAATTGATTTCTGCAATCAAGGGCGCAGTTCAGGCGGCGGGAGGCTCTCAGACTCCTGCCTCAGACAGCGGAAGTGGAACTGGCGGAGGTGCCGGTAGCGGCGGAGCAGGACAAAGTTCGAAAAACGGACGCGACAAGGCAACAAAACTCGATGACAGCCGCTACGACTCACTTTACAAATACGGTCACTCAATTATCGTTGATTTTGGTGTAAGTACACCGCCGTCTCCTTATGACCTTGAACTTTCTCTTGCCGCAGGCTACCTGAATTACAACGTTATAAGGCCGTTCTACTTTGGTGCATTTTTAAAACCTTCAATTGCTTTTCCGATTGGAGGCTTTCCGTACGAATATACATTGAATGGTTCAACTATGACCTCGCCAAAACTTGTAGCATTAAAAATATACGCTCCCCTTGGTTTTGTAATTTATCCTTTCTACGATGATGTAGAAGTCTTTGGTGACCTTTCTGCCGGAATGTCGGTAAGTAAACTCTGGAATGTTCACCTTGGCACAACTTCAGTTGCGAGCAAGGCATATTACTCATTCTATGGCGCAGTCCGCGTAGGCGCCGGCTGGCGGTTTATGCGCTTCAGCGTAGCCGGTGAATACGACACAGTCTTTGGCTTTACATTCTGCGGCAGCGCAGGCTTTAACATCAAAATCCACGATTAAACCCGGCCTTTAACTGTTCCTTGCCAAAACGCGCTTAAATTCGTACAATCTTGCAGTTATGCAAAAAATCAAGGCCTTTATTTTTGATATGGATGGAATTCTTCTGGACACCGAAAGTGTATGCCGCCTTTGCTGGCAGAGGGCTGCGGACCAGCTTGGCCTTACCGGCGGGGACGAGATTTACCGCAAATGTGTCGGCTGCAATAACCACGACATGAACATTATGTTAAACGATTATTTTTCTGCCCAGCGCACTGATTTTAACGCTGATGAATTCAATAAACTTGCGCACGATTTTTTTTATGTTATTGAAAAAGAAGACGGCTTAAAAAAGATGAAGGGCGTTGATTTTTGTCTTGATTACCTTAAAAAACAGGGCTTTGTTCTCGCAGTTGCGTCTTCTACAAGAAAGGTAAATGTTCTGCGCCAGATTGCAGATGCAGGGATTTCTGATTATTTTAAAACCTTTACCTGCGGCGATGATGTAGTTCATTCAAAACCGGACCCGGAAATCTATCTCAAGGCTTGCGCCTCTGTCGGCTTAAAACCTGAAGAATGTGCGGCTGTAGAAGACTCTCCGAACGGAGTAAAATCTGCTGTTGCGGCAGGACTTAAATGTATTATGGTGCCGGACCAGATTCAACCGGATGAATATATAAAATCCATTGCATATAAAATTCTGCCCTCGCTTGAGGACATTAACTCAATTGTTTATAATGGTGAACTGAATTAAAGAGGAATTATTATGGCTATCGACCTGAAAAAAATGCGAAATATCGGAATTATGGCTCACATTGATGCCGGAAAAACTACTACAACTGAACGCATTCTTTTTTACACAGGAAAAATCCACCGCATCGGCGAAATCGATGACGGTGCTGCAACCATGGACTTTATGAAGCAGGAACAGGAGCGCGGAATTACCATCGCTTCTGCCGCTATTACTACGGAGTGGAAAGGTACAACCATCAACATTATCGACACTCCGGGCCACGTTGACTTTACTGCCGAAGTTGAACGCTCCCTGCGCGTACTCGACGGTGCGGTTGCAGTTCTCTGCGCTGTTGACGGAGTTCAGCCCCAGACAGAAACTGTTTGGAGACAGGCCGATGAATTCAATGTTCCGCGCATTGTTTTTGTAAATAAAATGGACCGTATCGGAGCTGATTTCTTTTATTCAATCAACGACGTAAAGGAAAAATTCGGTGCCGAAACTGTTGCCTGCCAGATTCCAATCGGTCAGGGCGAAAAATTTGAAGGTCTTATCGATCTTCTTACAATGAAAGAAATCCGCTGGAACGAAGAAGACGAGGGCGAAACTTTTACCGAATCCGACATTGCTTCAGAGCGCGCAGAAGAAGCAGCAAAATGGCGCGACAAGCTCATTGATACTGTTGCTTCAAACGACGATGACCTTGGAATGATTTATCTTGAAGGCGGCGAAATTACAAACGACATGATTAAAGCCGCATTGAGAAAATGTACGATTAACCGCACTCTTGTTCCTTGTTTTCTGGGCTCGGCACGCCGTAACAAGGGCGTTCAGCCGCTCATCGACGCTGTAATTGATTATCTTCCGTGTCCGCTCGATGTTCCGCCAGCAAAGGGCCTTCACATCAAAAAAGACAAGGAGGAACAGGTTCAGATTCCATGCGATGCAGCAAAAATGCCTCTCGGCCTTGTATTTAAAATCCAGCAGGACCGCGAAATGGGAACTCTCTGCTTTGTACGCGTTTATTCCGGAAAGTTTACTGCCGGAAGCCAGTGTCTTAATGTTGGAAAGAAAAAGCGCGAACGAATCAACCGCATTCTCCGCGTAAATGCAAACCACATGGAACAGATGGACAGCGTAAGCGCCGGTGACATTGCAGTATTTGTCGGCCTAAAACTTGCCGCAACAGGCGACACTCTCGGAAGCGAAGGAATGCCTGTACTTCTCGAGTCACCAAAATTCCCGGAACCTGTAATCTCTGTTGCAATTGAACCTGAAACACTTTCTGACAAGGACAAGCTTGTAGAAACTCTTGCAATCATGAGCCGCGAAGACCCGACCTTTACAAGCCACGAAGACGCAGAAACAGGCCAGCTCATTATCAGCGGTATGGGTGAACTTCACCTCGATGTTCTTGTAACACGCATGAAGGAAGACTTTGGAGTTAAGGCAAATGTCGGCGCTCCTCAGGTAACTTACCGCGAGTCTGTAAGCGGCAGTGCAGAAGTTTCTTCTCAGTGGAGCAAACTCCTTGCCGGAAAAGAAAACTCAGCCGGCATTACTCTTGAACTTAAACGCAACGAACAGGGCGTCGGTAATACATATTCCTGCGAAGTTCACAACGCCGAAATTCCTGAAGAAATTTACGATGCTGTAAAGAGCGGAATTGAAAATTCATTCTCTTCCGGAATCAAATACGGTTATCCGTGTGCCGACCTGTCTGTTATTGTCAAAAAATTGGATTATAATGAAATTAATGGAACTGCATTTGCATTTACTGCGTGCGCGGCCCAGGCATTTGATGAGGCTGCCGAAAAAGCAGGTCCGCAGATTCTTGAACCGGTAATGAACGTAGACATTACATGCCCGGTTGAATTTGTCGGTGATGCAATCAGTCAGATTACACAGCGCGGCGGTATGATCAGCGGTCAGGACAGCAAGGCCAGCGGCGAAATCGTACACTGTACGGCTCCGATGGCAAAAATGTTCGGATTCTCTACAAACCTGCGCTCTGTAACACAGGGGAGAGCAAGTTTCAGCATGGAATTTTCTCATTTTCAACTTAAGCAGGGTGGTTTGGATAACTTAGGGTATTAATGGGTTGGTATATAGCTTTTTTTGCAATTGAATTACTTGTATTATCTGCATTATTTATAAGACATCAACTTCACAAAAAGCAAATTGACAAGAGTCTTTCTTTGACATGGATTTTTTGTCTTTCAATACTGGTCTTAACTCTTTTATCGTTTATTCCGCTTAAGTCCGGTGCACATGATTCAATTCTCTATCAGGTTATTTTTTACTCATACGGCTTAGTCTGCATTCTCGGCAACGCGATTCTGCTCACATGTGCCGGATACCTGCTACGTGTAATTAAAATGCGCACCAGAATGACCCGTCAGGCCTTTATATTTTTCTGGGCATTTATGGCCGTTGATGCGGTTCTTTTCCTGACCACAGGCTTAACAGGCTACGCATACAGCGGAACTTTGATTTCCTGGTCGGACGCGATTAATTCACCTTTGTATTTTTACCGCATACCCGGCCCGTGGATGACTTATCATCTGTACTTCAGCCTTTTACTTGCGCTTTTGATTTTTATCTCGATGATTTTAAAATGCGTATCAATGCCGATTGTTTACGCAGGCAAGTACATCACCATCGGCTCATACTTTCTTATAATTTCAATATTGAATATTGCGCTCAACTTCTTTTCAATTTTCAGAATAAATTATCAGGCGCCGGTAATTTTTATGGCCCTGATTCCGCCGCTTGTCTATCATCAGCTTTATCATTATAAGCCTGTTCTTCTTGTTGCGAGCATGCGAAAAATGGTTTTTGACAAGCTCGGCTCTCCGGTTGTGCTTTTTGACAACGAAGATTTTCTTGCAGACTACAACAGCAGTGCGGCAGAAGTTTTTGTTCTTGAAAAACCTCTCTTAAACCATCTTACACTGACTGACTTTTTAAAGCGTTCTGTCGGAAACCAGATGCGCGAGCGTTCAACTTCCACTGTTGAGGAAGTAAATATTCTTACTCCTTCAGGCCAGGAACTTGTTTATAAACTTGATTATTCAAGGTTGAATGATAAAAACGGGCGCGATTATGGAACTCTTTTGATGTTCCACGATATTTCTGAATTCAAAAAACTGTATAATTCTATGGAACGCACTGCGATGACAGACCTTTTGACCGGTTTGTCGAGCCGTGTTCATCTGCAGAAAAAGATTACGGAAATCAATCTCTACAGAAAGTATCCGTATACGGCCGTTGTTTGTTCCATCAGCGGTATCAATCTGATTACGGAAGGTTTTGGTGAAGACGCCGGAAAGGCCGCAACAATGCACGTTGCAGACCTTTTGCGAAGCCAGCTGCGCGCAAGTGATTTTGCAGCCTACGATGACGGAAACATGATTGTCCTTATGCCGGACACAGGTTCCGCCGACGCAGAAGCCGTATTCAACCGCATCAGCCGCATCCTTAAACATGACAGGGCCTTTAACTTTTCACTTTCCTTTGTATTTGGTGTTGCCAGCCGTGCAAGCCGTGACGCTGACATGCAGCTTACTGTCAGCCAGGCCCAGGCCGACATGCTCAAAAACAAAATGCGCGTGGATGCGGAAGTTCACAAGTCGATTATTGATTCTCTGCGTGAAGCACTCCGCCTTTCTGCATTTGAAACCGAACAGCATTCTCTGCGTGTACAGAGCCTGTGCGTTAAAATTGCCGAAAAACTCAATCTTCCCGAGAACGAAATCAAAAATCTCGAAAAACTCGCTTTATTCCACGATATCGGAAAGCTTTCCGTACCGTCAGAAATCATCAATAAGCCGAGTCCACTTACAGCAGAAGAAATGCGTATCATGCAGCTCCATGTTATCAACGGTTATAAAATTGCAAATGTTTCGGAAGAACTTGCTCCGGTTGCACGCGAAATCCTCTGTCACCACGAACGCTGGGACGGCAAGGGCTATCCTAACGGATACGCCGGAGAAGAAATTCCATATCTTTCGCGTATCGTAACTGTTGCAGATTCATTTGACGTAATCACACACGACAGACCGTATAAGTTTGCCCGTCCTGTACAGTCGGCCCTCGACGAAATCCGCCGCAACCGTGGAATTCAGTTTGATCCGGCTGTAGTCGATGCATTCCTGTCGCTGGATTTTTCAAAAATAAAAATTTAGCAAATTTATTGAATTCGCTATTGACACAAAATGTGTAAATATATAATATAGATTTCACACGCGGGGGTGGTGGAATTGGTAGACACGCTAGCTTGAGGTGCTAGTGGCGCGAGCTGTGCCTGTTCAAGTCAGGTCCTCCGCAACAGACTGTTCGTAATGAACAGTCTTTTTTTTTGGAGTTTAAAAATGTTAGCTGTATTCGTAAACTGCGGGACGATTATTCTGGGCTCTCTGATTGGTCTTTTTTTTGCAAGAAAAATTTCTGAAAAAATGACAGATGTAATTCAGACGGCATGCGGTTTGATTTCGTTTATCATGGGCCTCCAGATGGCATTCAAATACCAGAACGTAGTTTACCTTGCGCTTGCATTGATTCTGGGTGGAATTACAGGCACCCTGATTGATATAGACGATAAAATCCTTAAATTCGGCAAATTTCTTGAAAGATTCTTTGTTGAAAAATCTGCGTACGAGGATGAACCGGTTGCCATTGACAACCGCACTGAACTTGAAAAAGAACAGTTTTCGCGTGGCAAGCCGAATAAAAACTTTGCCTACGCTTTTTTGAACGCATCCGTTCTGTTCTGTGTCGGTGCAATGTCTATCGTCGGTTCATTCAAGGCCGGCATCGAACACGATTATTCAATTATTTTCCTCAAATCCATTCTGGATGGTTTTATTGCAATCGGTTTTGCCGCCGCAATGGGCGTCGGAACTGCATTCAGTGCAATCTCCATTTTTTTGTATCAGGGCGCTTTAACAATGCTTTCGGTTTTGATTCAACCGTATGTTAGCGAAACAATGATAAGCGAACTGACGGGCAGTGGAGGAGCGCTGATTGTATTTATCGGAATCAATCTGATGGGCATACGCAAGATAAAAACTGCAAATTATCTTCCTGCAGTTCTGTTCAGTGTAATTTTTGTTCTTTGTGAGCCTGTTGTAAAAAGCTTATTGAATTTTTAAAACCCCGCAGTCAGCGGCCCGCAAAGTCTATTTATACACTTTTTTTAACTGAATTTTACAAAAATTCCGATTGAATTCATTTTGATTCTAATCTAAAATGGTTTTTATAATATAATCCCTTAGGAGGCCATAAATGGCAAAGGTAGAACTTAAAGGAGTTACAAAAATCTACGACGGTAACGTACTCGCTGTAGAAAAGTCAAATGTAACTATTGATGACCGCGAATTCTGTGTATTCGTAGGTCCTTCTGGATGCGGTAAATCAACAACTCTCCGCATGGTAGCTGGTCTTGAAGACATCACAGCCGGTGAACTCTACATCGACGGTGAACTTATGAACGATGTTCCGCCAAAGGACCGCAACATCGCCATGGTATTCCAGAACTACGCTCTCTATCCTCATATGACAGTATTCGACAACATGGCATTCGGTCTTAAAATCCGTAAGACTGACAAAGCAGAAATCCAGCGCCGTGTAGAAGAAGCTGCTCGTATCCTTGACCTTACAACATATCTCGACCGCAAGCCAAAGGCTCTCTCTGGTGGTCAGCGTCAGCGTGTTGCTGTAGGACGTGCTATCGTACGTTCTCCAAAAGTATTCTTGTTCGACGAACCACTTTCTAACCTTGACGCTAAACTCCGCGTTCAGATGCGTGCCGAAATCTCTGATCTTCATAACCGCCTTCAGGCAACAATGATCTACGTAACTCATGACCAGGTTGAAGCCATGACTATGGGTACAAAAATCGTTGTAATGTCTGAAAAACGCATTCAGCAGATTGGTGAACCATTGTACCTGTACAATCACCCAATCAACAAATTCGTTGCAGGATTCATCGGAACTCCTCCAATGAACTTCTTCAAAGTAAGCATCGTAGAAAAGGGTGGAAAAGTTCTCGCAGAAGAAGGAACATTCACTCTTACTCCAACTGATGTTCAGCAGAAACACCTCAAAGCATACGTTGGTAAAGAAGTATGGTTCGGCGTTCGCCCTGAAGACCTCGAATACCACGATGCTCCGGCTGCAGAAAACAACATGGCAGTAAAAGTTACTAACAAGGAACCACTTGGTGCTGAAACTCACGTATTCGTACAGGTTCAGAACATCAACGTTGTTGCTAAATGTGAACCATCTGTTAACCCGCAGCTCGGTGACACAGTTAACTTTACTCCAAAAATGGAAAAAGTTAAGTTCTTCGATATGGAATCAGAAATCAACATCTGTGAACCAGAAATCGAAAAGAAATGGTAATTTAACCTGTAGTTGATTACATCCCCGCGCCAGACGGTTGCGGGGATTTTTTTTATCCTGTAAAATTGACTTCAAGGTGGGTAAATGAAAAAATCTTCTGTTGTTCTTTATAAAAACTTTCCGGCTCTTGTCGGCGATGCTGATGGTGACAAGTTCCAGGTTAACTGGTGTGTAAGCCGCGCAACTGCAACCGGTAAAAAGGCCGTGTACGCAAGCCAGAAAGTCCGCGACAAAGATGTAATTTTACTTTCCGAAACTCCTGCTTCTTCCGTTGATGCCCTCCTTGCTTTTGAAGACGAAACTCAAAAAGAAAACTCTCCTGTAAAATCACAGCTTCTGGAAGTTTATGAATTACTGCTCAGCGACGACTCGACTAAAGATGCGCCTCTTCCTTTTGTTGAATTATGGGAACTTATCCGCGGAAAAATAGCTGCCGATGAGTGCTGGGGTGTTTACAGCTGTCTTAAAAATTCATACGAGTTTGAAGAAAAAATCACTGACGGCGCAGTAAGTTTTGTTCCAAGAAACGCAGAAGAAATTCAAAAATTAAAGGACAAGGCTTACGAAAAAGAGCACGCAGAAGAAATCAGAAATCAGTTTATCGGCCGCCTCAAGCAGTTCAAGCTGAATCTGCCTGATGACGCAAAGTTTATGGGCGAAGTTGAAGCCTTTGCTCTCGGCAAAACAGATAAATGCAAAACCCTCAAGGACGCGGGCTTTAAAGAAACAATTGAACGCGCCCACGATGTTCTTTTGCGCACCGGAATCTGGGACATTACCCGTAACCCGTATCCTCTTCGCTGGGGCCTGAGTATGAAGAGCGCATCTGAAGTTCTCCAGAGCCCGCCTGAGGAAGAGCGTTTTGAAGTTCCGGGAGAGGCCTACGCAATCGACAGTCCGTGGTCAACTGACCCTGATGACGCAATTGCTTTTGACGGTGAGTATCTGTGGGTTCACATCGCAGACCCTGCAAGCACTGTAATGCCTGACAGTTCAATCGATAAAACAGCCCGGGCCCGTGGTGCAACATTATATCTTCCGGAAGGCGCCGCCCGAATGCTCAGTGAAGGCTGTCTTGAAGATTACGCGCTTGGACTTAAAGAAGTTTCAAATGCATTGAGTTTTAAAATCAAGCTCGATGACAGCTGCGAAGTTGAATCCTGCGAAGTTTTACGTACAAAGGTTCATGTAAAGCGTCTTACCTATGAAGGGGCCGACACAATGGAAAACTCCCCTGAACTTGCACCTTTGTTTGATATCGCAAAAAGAAATGCAGAAAGACGTTTAAAAAAAGGCGCCGTTCCAATCACAATGCCCGAAATCCACGTTGTTGTGGACGAAAACAAAAAGGTCAGCATGGTACCGGTTGTTCACTATAAATCGGGCGAAGTTGTGCGCGAGTGCATGATTCTTGCAGGCGAGGGCGCCGCAAAATTTGCATTCAAAAACAATATTCCTTTTCCGTTTATCAGCCAGGAAGCACCGGAAATTCCAGCAGATGTGCCTGAAGGACTTGCAGGCCAGTACAGACTGCGTCGCTGCATGCGTAAGCGCAATGTAGGTGTAACACCGTCCGCCCACGCCGCAATGGGACTCAATATGTACAGTCAGGTTACAAGTCCGCTGCGCCGTTACGGGGATTTGATTGCACACCAGCAGCTCCGTGCCTTTATTAAAGGTGAGCCACTCATCGATAAAGATGAATTACTGGTCAGGGTTGCTGCCGGAGACGCGTCTGCGAGGGCTGCAAAACAGGCCGAGCGCAACAGCAATACCCACTGGATTTTGGTGTATCTGACTCAAAACCCGGACTGGAGCGGAAGCGCAGTCTGCCTCGACATTCAGCCCAAACAGAGCATTTTCTTTATCGAAGACCTGGGTATCGAAACTGCACTTTCAGGCATTGACTGTAAGCTCAATGACAAAATAAACCTCAAGGTTTTAAAAATCGATATTCCGAATCTCGAAGTTGTTTTTGCAGCAGTGTAATTAAAGCGTCCCGGCCCGAATCAATGGGTAACCTGAACTGAAATTCCTCCCGTATTGCCCGCGAGAGCCGTTTTCGCTAAAATAAATTCATTATGATAGTTATGAAATTCGGCGGTTCTTCGGTTGCAAATGCAGAACGCATCCGCCACGTTGCTTCCATTATTCAGGCATACAAAGATGAAAAGCCTGTTGTTGTTTTGAGTGCCATGGGTGACACTACTGACCACCTTCTTGATGCGGCTGATATGGCTGTAGAAGGTAAAGTTGATATTGCAAAAGTAGAAAAACTTCACCTTGATACCGCAAAAGAACTCAATATTCAGGTTCCGGCCATTAAAGAACTTCTTGATGAATTAAAAACTCTTCTGACCGGCATTTCCATGCTTCATGAACTTACAAAACGCACCCGCGATTACCTCGTTTCTTTCGGGGAACGCATGAGTGTACGCATGATGGCCGCTTATCTTGAACAAAATGCAACTCCTGCCAGATTCTATGATGCATGGGATATCGGTATGGTTTCTGATTCCAACTATATGAATGCAGAACTTCTGGACGAAGTCTGGGATAATATTCCTAAGGCTCTGGCTGACTATAAAAATGGTTCACAGAAAGAAATTCCTATCGTAACCGGCTTTATCGCAAAGGATAAAAAAGGCGTAATCACAACTCTCGGCCGCGGCGGATCTGACTTAAGCGCAACTATGATCGGAAGCGCCCTCAAAGCAGACGAAATTCAGACCTGGAAGGACGTTGACGGAATTCTTACAACTGACCCGCGCATCGTAAAAGAAGCACGTCCTGTTCCGGAAGTAACATACGAAGAAGCCCAGGAACTTGCAATGTTCGGAAGCCAGGTTCTTCACCCGCGCAGTATGATTCCATGCCGCAAGAGCGGAGTCCAGGTGCGTGTAAAGAACAGCTACAATATCAAAAGTCCGGGTTCCCTCATTGTAGAAAAGCACAGCGGAGCCGTTCCACGCGTAACTGCAATTACAAGCGTTAAAAACGTAACTCTGATTGATATCCAGTCCAGTGGAATGTTTGGCGCAAGCGGATTCCTTGCACACGTATTCAACCAGTTCCTTAAATGGAATATCAGTATCGATGTAATCGCAACATCTGAAGTTTCAGTTTCTCTGACAGTAAACACAAAGGCTGATCTGACAGGTCTTCTGCAGGACATCGGAAACGTAGCTGAATGCAAGGCAAGCAAAAATAAGGCAATCGTAACCATCATCTGCGACGCCGCACATTCAAGTTCAATTCTTGCAGATGCTTTTGCCGCATTGAACAAGGCCGGTATCAACGTTCAGATGATCAGCCAGGGCGCAAGCAAGGTTAACATCAGCATGCTCGTTGACGAAAGCCAGGCTAACGATGTTGTTAAGATTCTGCATAAATCTTTATTTGAATAATTTTTGCTGAATGCTGTGGAGATAAAATTATGAAAATCGCACTTGTCGGATATGGAAAAATGGGCCACATGATTGAAATGTGTGCAAAAAATATGGGACACGAAGTTGTCGCAACTGTTGACGTAATGGCAAAGGACGCTACAAACCTCGTTGCTGCCGGAGACGGACAGGCAGTAGCTGACGCCGTTAAAAAGAGCGGGGCAGAGGGCGTTATTGAATTCAGCCACCCGACTGCAGTAATCAATAACCTCAAGGCATTGATTCCTCTTGGAATCCCTGTTGTTGTAGGAACTACCGGCTGGGCAAAAAATGAAGGCGAAATTGCAGACCTCTGTGCAAAGACCGGCGGAACCTGCATGCGCTCATCAAACTTTTCCATCGGCGTAAACATGTTCTACAAAATCGTAGAAGAAGCCGCACGCCTTATGAGCCAGTACAGCGATTATGATGTTGCAGTATGGGAAGCACACCATAACCAGAAGGCAGACAGCCCTTCAGGAACAGCTCTCGAAGTTGCACGCCGCGTTATGCTCGGAAACACAACAAAGACAGAAATGGTTGTAGACGCATTCCACGAACGTCCTAAGGCAAACCAGCTCCATGTAAGTTCAACCCGTGTAGGCTCAGTTCCTGGAACTCACACTGTTTTCTTTGACAGTCCTGCTGATTCAATTGAACTTACACACCGTGCCCGCAGCCGCGAAGGTTTTGCAAAGGGTTCAGTTGTTGCCCTTGAAAAACTGAGTTCAAAACTTTCTTCCGGACAGCTGGAACATGGTAAACTGTACGGTATGGAAGATCTGTTTTAATTCAACCTGTAATTGAATTATTATCCAAACGTGATGCATGCATGATGCATGTATCCGGAAATTCTATCGGAAGGCGGGGAAAGGCCCCGCCATTTTTTTTGCGGAAGATTTTTTTGTATAAAAAAGTGTTATAATATTTGTTAACAACATCGGAGGGATCATGAATAACCGTTTTTTTAGGCATCTTAAAACTACCTTGCTTTTGATAGGGGGAGGGTTTGCCGCATTATGCGCTCTTGCCTCCTGCGACAGTTTTCTTAGGGGCGGGGACGCAAAACAGCAGATAGATGATGTTATTGCATATAATAATGCGCCTTCTGTCCGGGTTTATTTAAAATCTGACGCAGAACTTGGAGAGTTTCTTTTTGACGGCGAGCAGTCATTTAAACTTGGTTACGACAACCTTGTTCAATTCAGCCTGAATCAGGATAGTTATGTTTTTGAAAAACTTGAAGCAGTAGCCCGCACTTCGCCTGAAACTTCCCGCAATAATTCTGTTAAGTTTACTACGGTAGAATCAGACGCTAAAAAAGGCATATATAAAATCAACGTAAAAGTTTTAGAGCAGGTCAGCGACATTATGATCCGCCCTGTCTGCAAGGCACTGCCAAAAATTACAGGCATTACACCGGCTCTTGATGTAACCGGCTGTCTCCAGGATTCTGAAATTACAATTTCTTTCAATAAGAAAATGGATACAGAATCATTTAAAGACGAAAACGGAAAAATCAAGGGAATTACAATTACAACTTCTGACGGAGAAGACTTGTCTGCGTATTTTGACGAGGCGATTTTTGATTCAGACAATAAATCACTCAATATTCTGCCTCTCTGTCTTATCGATGACACAAAATATCTTCTTCCGCCTGACGGAACTAAGAATAACCTCAACATCGAAGTAAGCTACACATTCATTACTGTAAAAGATGCAGACGGATTAGAATTTACGGAAAACGGCACACATTCTTACAAAATAAATAAAAATTTCAGCGACCAGGAATCAGTTACTGTAGTTGTTCAAAATCCGGTGGCCGCTTATGGTTCTTTCCTTTCTTCCGGTGAAAAGATTTGCATTGTCAGATTTGGTTTTGATATTGAATTTACATTAAACAAAGAAGCATATATCTTCCAGGGCTTTGAAGCTGTAAGCCAGAATAAGGTGCTGGATGAATCTTTTGTATCGTTTGAAAACAGACAGTATGATGATGAAACAGGCATTTACAGGGCAAGGGTCCGTGTCCATAAATCAGCTTCAGATATAATTATCCGTCCAAAGTGCCAGCTCATTACAAACGCAGATGTTACAATTACCCAGAGCGAAAAAGGAACAGATACTATAAGCCCTGCACACGGAACAAAAGTTCAGAGCTTTATCAAGCACGAATATTCAATTACTATTTCCCCTGATGAAGATTATGAATTTATCCGCTGGGAACTTTATGATATTAAAACAAATGCTGCAATTACAAACGGAACTTATGTAACAATCACTGAATCTGCCGCAGCTTCTACAACTTATAAAGTAACACAGATTCCGGAAGATGATATTGAACTTGGGCTTCGCCCAATAGTGGTCGAGCGTCCGCAGATTATTTCCTACACTCCGCAGAATGGCGGCATATTAAAGGATTCTTCAATTCAGATTCTTTTTGATCACGACATGGACAAAGAGTCCATTTATTATACAAAATCCGAAGTTATTGCACTCCGGGAAAGCGGCATTGAAGATTCAAGTTTCCTGCCGCCGCTTAAGGAAGAAGAGATTTCCGGCAATTTAGAGAATCATTACGGCTACACAAAAGACGGAAAAACCTGTTATAAAAACATTTCTCTTACAGACAACAAAACCGGCGAAAACCTGAACGATAAATTTGAAGCCCCATTCTTTGAAAATGCCCGTACTCTGTCTATTCCTGCAAGCAAGAAAGATGGAAGAACTCTGGATGATTACACCCAGGTTTTAGTTACAGTAGAAAAAGGTTTTTTCTACAACGAAACGGTTTATGAACAGAAGAAAAAGCCTGTAACTCTGCGCGGCATCAAAAAATGGACGTATCAGGTAACAAACCACGGCGATGAAGATGGACTTGTTTTCCAGAAGAAAAATAAAAAAGATTTGTTTACCCTCAAACTGGAAAGTACAGATTCAGATAAGTTGGCTGATGAAACCGCTCACCCGACTATTAAAAGCGATGAAATAAACAAACTTAACTTCCTCAAAATAAAAGAGAATAAACCAACCCTGTATTGCGACATGGCGCTTACAGATAATAATGGTTCAGGACCAGATTCTTCATTTACAATAAATTATGAACGCATAAAAGAGTCAGATTACATAAAAGATGGTACCGGAGAAAAAGTAACTGGTAGTTTTACACGTAATTACAAGACAACAACCTCTCAGGATGCAGTTTATAAAGGAGACCTGGATCTTGAACTTCCTGCAGACGGTGTTTACCGAATCTGGTTTGATTTTGCCGACAGAAGCGATAACCATTTTATTTATCCTGACGAAGCTGATAAAAATGACAGCAAAAAAGGTTTTTATGTTGTAAAGGATGAAGGCATTAATATGGCAGACCCGATTGTTACAGACACTTCTGTCAAAGACAACATAAGTCTTAATCTTGCCTGGGAACCTAGTGTTGATTGGATAAGTACAAAAATAAGATATAAAAAGAATACTGAAACCGACTGGTCTGAATATGAGGAATTCCATACACGAACGACAAAAAATAGACTGTATTCAAATCTTGATTTATCTAATTATTATGATTTTGAGTTGATAAATACAGATTATCTTGGTAATAGTCAGACTGTTGAGCTTAAAGAAATACAAGCTTCTGATTTAAAACTTATGATAGACGGGGAACCCGACAAAACTGTTTATCTTATTGATGATGAATTTGACAATTCAGGCCTTACGATGACTGCATCTTTGGCAAGTGGAGCTTCATGGGATGTTGATATTGCAAGTCAAAGTCATAATTTTACTTCTTCTGAGATATGCTGGCAGGGAAAGACTGTAACTTATACTTATGAATTTGACGGTGTTACAAGAAGTGCTGATGTAAATGCATTATATTATGTAGCCAATAAAGATGCTATTACGCAAACTCCTGTAAAACTCAATAACTACGACGGTACAAAAGGAACAGACGGAACTTACTACAAGTTTGGTGACTATCCTCAGACTTTAAAAGATTTTTCCATAGAAATCGGTGGAAAAACAAAATTTAAGGGTTGGTGTGTTGGAAGTGACGGATATTTTTACGAAAAATGTAAGGCTGATCTTGCAACAACTTCGTCTTATAACAAATGTTGGAACGGTGTAACACTTAGCCAAGATCATGAGTTTGTCTTTAAAGTAGAGCCTATAAAGTGGCGTGTGTTGAATCCAACCGGAACTGGAAACAAAATTCTTTTTGCAGAGAATGCACTTACAGGAAATAAACCCTATTTTTTTGGCAATAGAAGAACAATTAACGGAGCCATAATAGAAAGAAACAACTATAAATACTCCAATATAAGAGCCTGGCTAAACGGTAAGCATGAAAGTGGTGACACTGAGAACGAAAACTATGATAATAATGGCTTTTTGCAAAAAGCGTTTACAGCTAGTGCTCAGGATCTGATAAAAGAAACAACTGTAGATAACTCTGTGTCAAGTACTGTTAGAACTTCCAATGAATATTGTTGCGAAAATACTGTAGATAAAATATTCCTTTTGAGCAGACAGGAAGCAATGAATAAAGATTATGGATTTCCGCTCGATACAGCCTGTGGTACATACGATAACCCAAAAAATTCAAGAATTCGAATGACTACAGATTATGCAAGGGCTAACGGTGCATATCACGACCCTGGGTATTATGATATATTTGGCAGTCGGTGGTTGCTTCGGTCTCCTAAATATGATAATGATAAATATGTAAGTACTGTCGACGATGATGGTGGAATGGAAGAAAGATACGATTATACAATGGTTCATTATAGAACTCCTGGTATCGTCCCGGCACTGTCCCTGTCTTCAGCAGATTTGCCACAGTAAGCCCAGCCCCCCCCGTGCTTGACGCGGGGATCCGTTCTGTTTTAATTCAACCTGTAAGAAAATTAATCTTAACTGAAAATAAAACTTGTGAATTCCTCTTTCTGGATATAAAATTGTATTATATACCAGAGAGAGGTTTTTTTATGAATCGTAAAAGAAGTTCGGTTGCCCGTCTGATTTCCCTGCTTATCGCGGGGCTTGTTGTAATATATTCCTTACTGATTGCACTTATCGTTCACCGCCAGTTAAACGGCGGATTATTCGATTATTTTTCCAAAGATGTCCAGAAACTGTCAGCGGTAATTCAGGACGAAATGAAGAATGAACAGAAACAGTATTTTGATTCATTCAAAGGCCTTCAGCAGCAGCTTGATTATGCGACAACAAAACTCGATGCAGGTCCTCTCTATTATGAATCTGTCTGTTCTGCGGCAGTAAAACAGCTTGGCTTTGACTGTGCTGTAATTTTTGACAACAGTTCCAGAAAACTGACCTCTTCAAAATTAGACAGGGATTTACAGAGTGAATTTTTACCATCCGCCCTCCGGGGAAACACCGGAACAAAACTTGTAAAAAGCGGTCCAAAACTTCTTGCACTTGAATACGGTCCTGTAAAAGAAGACAGTTCAATCGTTGGGGCAATGATTGCATATAAAGAAGTGTCTACGATGGAACTTGTAATGCGGGTTAGTAAATACACGGATTCAAACGTTACGATTTTTGACGGTAATGTGCGCTATGCTACAAGCGTAAACGGCGCCATGAATACAACCCTTGATATTCCGGAAGTTTTTGAAAACGCTAAAAACGGCCGGCCGACAGCACTTTCCAACGTAATCGGCGGCACAAAATTCGTCTCTTATTATTATCCGCTCAATGACGAAGACGGCAATTACCTTACAACGCTTTATATGGGTAAACCGATGCTCGTTGCAAATACACTTTCGGCAGCGATTTTTACACCTCTTCTGATTTTTATAATTCTGTCAGCCCTTGCAATTACAGGAATTATCGTATTAATCCTGTATAAGACTGTCATCAAAAAACTTAATCTTGTCGGAACTGCTGTAGATAATTTGAACAGCGGAGACGCAGATCTGACATACCGTCTTCCTGTCAGCGGAAATGATGAATTTACCGGCGTAAGTGAAGGAATCAACGCATTCATTACACTTTTGCAGAATACTGTAATTGACGTAAAAGACAGTGCAAATCAGGTTCTCAACGGAAGCGAACAGATTTCTGCTTCGAGCCAGTCGATTTCTTCCGGGGCAAGCGAACAGGCCGCATCCAGCGAAGAAATGTCTTCTACCATGGAACAGATTGCCGCCAATATCAGGCAGACTGCCGACAACGCTCACCGTACTGGCGAGATTTCGCGTCATACCTTTGACGAGGGCGAAGCTGGGGCGGGTGCTGTAAGCAACGCGGTAGAAGCCGTAAAAGTTATTGCAGAAAAAATCAACGTAATCAGCGAAATAGCCGGTCAGACAAATATGCTTGCACTCAATGCGGCAATCGAAGCGGCACGCGCCGGAGACGCAGGAAGCGGCTTTGCGGTTGTAGCAGGTGAAGTCAGAAAACTTGCCGAGCGCAGTCAGGAAGCTTCCGCAGAAATCGTTGAACTTGCTGAACAGACTCTGGGCGCCGCAGAAGACGCCGGCAAAAAGATCAACACCGTAATTCCGGAAATTAAAGAGACAAACAACCTTGTTCAGGAAATCAGTGTTTCATGTGCCGAACAGGACCAGGGAGCACAGCAGGTAAGCCAGGCAATCATTCAGTTTGATGCGGTTGTACAGCAGAATGCGAGTGCTTCGGAAGAACTTGCGGCAATGAGTGAAGAACTCAGTGCAACTGCCCGTAAACTTGTCGAGACAATCAGTATCTTCAAGACCGAATAGGGGAGCAGGGCCGGCATTTTTGCCACGCCGGCTCCGCGCCTTCAAGTTACTCTCAGACTAGGACATCTCTTTTTCTTTGTATTTATTCAAAATAAATTCCTTACTTCGATTGAGTAAATAAATTAAATTCTCTATAATGTGTACTAAGTATTATTTTTTAAATTCATCAAAATTCACCTGGGGGAATTTATGACAATCGGAACTATGCTTAATCAGAGTATTATTTTGACTCTGCTCGGTATGTGTGTTGTTTTCGGATTCCTTATCATTTTGATTGGTGCAATGAACGTTCTTCGTCTCGTTGTTCATGCACTCAAACTTGATAAAGAAACACCGAAATCTGATTCTGCAGCAGCACCTGCTCAGAATACTGATCAAAATGCTGTGGTTGCAGCCATTGCAACTGCTTTGCACCAAAAGAACTAACTTATAAGGGGATAATTTAACATGGCTAAGAAAATTGGTATTTCAGAACTTGTTTTGCGTGATGCTACACAGTCTCTTCACGCTACTCGTATGACTCTTGCAGATATGCTTCCTATCGCACCACAGCTCGACAAAATCGGTTACTGGGCTGCAGAAGCATGGGGTGGAGCAACTTATGACTCATGTATCCGCTTCTTGAACGAAGATCCTTGGGAGCGCCTCCGCAAACTCCACGCAGCAATGCCAAACACAAAAATCATGATGCTCCTGCGCGGACAGAACCTTCTCGGTTACCGCCACTATGCAGATGATGTTGTAGATAAATTCGTTGAATATGCAGCTAAAAACGGTGTAGATGTATTCCGTATCTTTGATGCATGTAACGACCCTCGCAACCTCGAACGTGCTACAAAAGCAGCCGTTAAGTCTGGCAAACACGTTCAGATGGCTATTTCATACGCTACAACTCCATATCACACAAAAGAAATTTATGCAGACCTTGCTAAAAAATATGCTGACTTTGGTGCAAACTCAATCTGTATCAAAGATATGTCTGGTCTTCTTAAACCATTTGAAGCATATGATCTCGTAAAGGCAATCAAATCTAAGGTTGATCTCCCAGTAGAAATCCACTCACACGCTACAACAGGTCTTTCTGTTGCAACACTGCTCAAAGCAGCTGAAGCAGGAGCAGATGTTCTCGATACTGCAATTTCTGCAATGGCTATGGGTACTTCTCACTCACCGACAGAAACAATCGTAGAAATGCTCAAGGGAACAGAATACGACACAGGTCTTGATATTTCTGCTCTCCTCGAAATCGCCGCTTACTTCCGTGATATCCGCAAGCACTACGCTTCACTTGAATCTAAATTCCTCGGAGCTGATACCCGTATTCTTAAATCACAGGTTCCGGGCGGTATGCTTTCTAACCTCGAAAACCAGCTCAAACAGCAGGGCGCTTCTGACAAAATCGATGACGTTTTGAAAGAAATCCCTCTCGTACAGAAAGACGTTGGATACGTTCCTCTCGTTACACCAACATCACAGATTGTTGGTACACAGGCTGTATTCAATGTACTCTTTGGCCGCTACCAGAACCTTACACAGGAATTCCGCGATCTTCTCGTTGGTAAATACGGTAAAGTTCCTGCTGAACCAAACAAAGACCTCGTTAAGAAGGCTCTTGAACAGAACAAGATGGAAGAAGCAATCACTTGCCGTCCAGCTGACAAAATTGAACCGGAATGGGACAAAATGGTTGAAGAATCTAAGAAGAACGGTGGTAACGGTTCTGTTGAAGATGTTCTCACATACGCTATGTTCCCGAAAGTTGCTACAAAATTCTTTGAAACACGCGCTAACGGTCCTGTTGACGCAGAAAAGACATTCGGTCTCAAAGAAACTCCAAAGGCAGCTTCTTCAAACGGTTCATATACAGTTACAGTTAACGGTACAAGCTACAATGTTCAGGCAAACGGCGACAGCATTACAGTTAATGGAACTCCATACAATGTAACATTCGGCGCTGCATCTGCAGCTCCTGCAGCCGCTGCTCCAGTAGCAGTTGGTGGTGAAGATGTTAAGGCTCCAGTTGCAGGTACACTGCTCAAACAGTGTTTCTCAAACGGAACAAAAGTTACAAAAGGTCAGACAATCATCATCGTTGAATCAATGAAGATGGAACTTGAAGTTAAGTCTCCTGCTGACGGAACAATCAACTACACTGTACCGGCAGGAACTCAGGTAACTGCAGGTCAGGTTCTTGCTACTTTGGGCGGCGTTGTTCAGGCAGCACCTGCTCCATCTCCAGCAGCAGCTCCTGCTGCCGCACCGGTTGCAGCGTCTCCTGCCGGCGGAAAACCGGTAAACGCTCCTGTTGCAGGTACTTTGCTTAAATACGCTGTTGCAGAAGGCGCAAGCGTTCAGGCTGACACAACTGTAATTATTATTGAATCAATGAAAATGGAACTTGAAATTAAAGCAGGCGCTGCAGGTAAAGTTCACTTTACAGCACCAACAGGAACTCAGGTAACTGCTGGCCAGGCAATCGCTTCAATTCAGTAAGGATTTACGGGAATTAGTTATGATTGATTTGAACAAAAACTATAAAAAACAGATTTTTACAGTAATGGCTGCAATCTTTGCTGTTGCATTTGTTTTGAGCACAGGATCAAAAGTTCTTGCTCAGACAGTTGTAGAAGTAGAAGCCGAAACTCCAATCTCTGTTGGAGATGTAATGGCTGCTGCAGAAGAACCTGCTGTTGAATCAGGCCACGGTCTTGACCGCGTTATTAAAGGAACAGAAAACTGGGGTCCGGAACACCACATTGATCCGCTTCAGTTCGTTAAAAACATCGGTAAATCAACTGGTATCTATCAGATGATGAACCAGAAGAAAGTTGAACCACAGGCTGAATTCAAGCCTCCTGTAGAGGAAGCTCCTGAAAAAGACTGGGGTAAAGCTCCGGGCTGGCAGTCACTCATCATGATTGCAGTAGGATTCCTTATCGTTTATCTCGCTGTAGGAAAAGGATTTGAACCGCTTCTTCTGATTCCAATCGGATTTGGTACAATCCTCGTAAACATTGTAGGCGCCGGCATGGGTGATCTTCCTGACGGTATGCTCGCAATCATCTACCACGCAGGTGTCGGCAACGAATTCTTCCCGATGCTCATCTTTATGGGTATTGGTGCCATGACAGACTTTGGTCCGCTTATTGCTAACCCAAAAACAGCCATTCTCGGTGGTGCTGCTCAGTTTGGTGTATTCTTTACATTGTTCGGTGTAGCCGTAATGAACCTCTTCGGTCTCAACTACAACATCATGCAGGCTTGTGCTATCGGTATCATCGGTGGTGCTGACGGTCCTACATCTATCTACGTATCAGGAAAACTTGCTCCTGAACTTATGGGTGTAATCGCCGTTGCCGCATATTCATACATGGCTCTGGTTCCAATGATTCAGCCTCCAATCATGAAGGCTCTTACAACTAAAAAAGAACGCCTTATCAAAATGCCTGCACCACGTGCAGTTCCTAAGATGGAAAAGGTTTTGTTCCCTCTTATGCTTTTGATTCTTACAATTCTTTTGTTGCCTCCTGCAGCTCCACTTATCGGTATGCTCGCATTCGGTAACTTTGTAAAGGAATCTGGTGCCGCTCAGCGTCTTTCTAAAACAATGGAAAATGAATTGATGAACATCGTTTCAATCGTTCTTTCACTTGGTGTAGGAAGCCAGATGACTCCGGAAAAAATCATCCGTGGTGAATCCCTCGGTATTATCGTACTTGGTCTTGTTGCCTTTGCTGTAGCTACAGCAGGCGGTCTGCTCATGGCAAAATTGATGAACGTATTCCTTCCAAAAGGAAAGAAAATCAATCCTCTCATCGGTTCTGCAGGTGTATCTGCCGTTCCAATGGCTGCCCGTGTTGCAAACAAAGTTGGTCAGGAAGAAGATCCTTCTAACTTCCTCCTGATGAACGCTATGGGACCAAACGTTGCAGGTGTTATCGGTACTGCAATGGCTGCGGGAGTATTCATTGCAACTTATGGTGGTTTAAGATAAACCCCCATAAGTTACGTAGCGAGTTTGCAAAGGCAAACTCGATTGCCACATACGGTGGGCTCCGCTAATTAAACTGATTTTTACAAGACCCTCTGAGCTTTGCTCCGGGGGTCTTTTTTTCTTTACGGTTGTTGTGTTATACTTTAAGTATGAAGCTTTCTGATTTTGGCTTTAATGCTTATAAAAAAACACTTGAAAATTCCAATGCTAAAAATAATTCTCCTGCAGAAAAAGTGCTCGAAGATACAATAAAATCTGAAAAATCAATAAATAATAAACCCGCTGTAACACAATCAGCCTTTCCGGCCTCACAAACATCAAATTCAACTGATACTGTAAAATTTGCAATAGAGCAGGGTGGACTTTTAAAAGTTCCTGTTCCTTCCAGACATGACGGAAAGGACGACCTTTACCGCCGCGTAGCAAAATTTTTAATGTTAATCGGCGTGGATGAGGCTGCAAAAATCATGCCTCACCTGAGCCCTGAACAGACAGAGCGCATTGTGGCCGAACTTGCAACAATCCGTGACATAGATAAGGACGAAGCTGCATCCATAATGAACGAATTCAGCTCGTTGATGCAGAAGGCCCGCGAAAACGGTGGTGTAGATACCGCAAGAAACATTCTCCAAAAGGCTTTTGGCGGCGACAAGGCTGAGCAGATGCTCGACAAAGCCGTTCCTTTTAAGGGCGGAAAGCCTTTTTCTTATTTGAGCGAAGCTTCAGCAGAAAAAATTGCAGCCCTGTTAAAAGACGAGAGTGCGGCAGTGCGTGCCCTTGTGCTTTCATATCTTAAACCAAAAGTTTCTGCCGAATATATCCAGACATTAAAAGACGAAGAAAAAAAAGAAGTAATACTTCGTCTTGCAAAACTCAAGGAAATCAACCCTGAACTTTTAAAGCGTGTTGACGCTGCAATGGAAGAAAAAAATAAAAATATCATGTTCAAAAAGACCAATGCCATCGACGGAAGAAGCGTGCTTGCAGGCATCTTAAAACGCATGGACGGTCAGGACGAAGAATCTGTCATCAGGCGAATCAGCGAATCCGACCCGGAACTTGGTGCCGACATCAGGCAGAGACTTTTTACCTACGAAGACATTGTTAACGCCGACGATAAATCTCTGCAGGAAAAACTGCGTACGATGGAAGATGTTCAGATTGCCTTTGTTATTGCAGGCAAAACTCCTGAATTCAGGGAAAAACTTTTATCAAACGTCTCTTCCAACCGCCGCGCTTCTATTCTGGACGAAGAAGAACGCCACAAGCCGATGCTCAAAACCGATGTTGAAAAAGAAACATCCCTGTTCTTCAGTGCACTGAGACGGGCCTGGGAAGACGGAACTCTGATTATTAAAGGGCGTGGAGAAGAATATGTGTGATTTGATGAAAAAGGGTGATGAATATAAAGATTTTGAAGTTACAGAGGTTTTTGAATTAAAAGATTATCACTCGACTGCCGTAAAACTTTATCACAAAAAACTCGGCCTCGAAGTTCTTCATCTTGTTAATGACGATAAGGAAAACCTTTTCAGCTTTTCTTTCAGGACAATAAACGATAATTCAACCGGAGTTGCTCATATTATGGAGCACTCTGTTCTATGCGGTTCTGAGCTTTATCCGCTCAAAGACCCGTTTACCCAGCTTTCAAACCAGAGCGTAACTACCTATCTCAATGCTTTTACAAGCCCCGACAAAACCTGTTACCCGGCTTCTTCAACTGTTAAGGCTGATTATTTTAATCTGATGAGCGTGTATGCGGACGCAGTTTTCTTTCCTCGCTTGAGCCGGGGGATTTTTCTGCAGGAAGGGCACCGCCTCGAAAAAGACGCCGAAGGAAATTATAAAATTCAGGGCGTTGTTTATAACGAAATGAAGGGGAATTATTCTTCTTTTGAAGGAGTTGCAGGCGATATTTCTACAACAAGCCTGATGGAAGGCTGTGTATATTCAAAAGACTCAGGTGGAGATCCGCTGGAAATTCCGGAGTTAACCTATGAACAGTTCGTTGATTTTCATAAAAAATGGTACCGGCCTGACAACTGCTTTTTGTTTCTCTACGGAAACATTCCGACCAGAGAACAGATTGATTTTCTTGACAGGCACTTTATCAAACGCCTCTTAAAAAAATATCCGGACTGCCTTGTAAGTTCAAAAGATAAAAAGGCCCAGGTAGAAAACTTTGTAAAATACTTAAAGCCGCTTCCACTCAAGGAGCCAAAATTTGTAAAGGCAATAGGCCCCGGCCTTGAAGACGGCGAAAAGGGAAATACTGTCCTTGTAAACTTTAATTTTGGCCATCTTGCTGATGAATTCGACAAGTTTGAAATCGTAGTTTTAGTCAGCCTCTTATCGAATTATGATAACTCTCCGCTCGAAAAAGCTCTTGTAGAAAGCGGGCTCGGAGAAGACAGTGCTCCCCAGTCAGGGCTCGAAGGCCTGTATGACACTTTGTTTACAGCCGGTCTTCGCGGAGTTAAAAATGCAAACACAGACAAGGTAAAAGAACTCGTTTTTGACACGCTCAATAAAGTCTACAAAGAAGGCTTTAAGACCGAAGATATTGAATCCATCTTTATGGCCACAGAGTTTCTGCAGCGCGAAGTTAAGCGCAACAACGGTCCTTACAGCCTTACACTGATGAATACAGCCGCCCGTTCGTGGTCGTACGGCGACAACTTAAAAAAGGCATTCCGCTCGGGCGAAACAATTAAAAAAATCCACAAAATGATTCTCAATGATGATAATTACCTCAAAGGTCTCATCAAAAAATATTTTCTTGATAATCCCAACTGGACTTTGTGCGAGATTAAGCCTTCAAATAAATATTCAAAAGAGCGCGACAAACTCGAACAGAAAAATATCCAGAAATTTCTTGCCTCAAAAACACCGGAAGAACTTGAGCAGGATGCTCTTGAATTAAAGGCATTCCAGTCACAAAAGGACGACCCGTCTTTAATTCCTCATTTAAAGCCTGCGGACTTTTTAAAGGACAAAAAAAGTTTTTACAGGCCATTCAATTTAAAATATGACAAAATAGAAGGCTCTTCCAGAAAGGAACTTGATCTGCTTTCCAGCCCGGAAGCGGTTAACGGCGTAAGTTATGTGCGCGTCGGATTTGCCCTCGATAATCTCAGTCTTGAAGAATTACAATGGATTCCTCTGCTTTGCAAGACGGTAACTGAAATCGGCTTTGGAGAACTTTCTTGGGAAGAGGCCGCCGACAGGGTAAACCGTCTGACCGGCGGAATCGGGGCTGTTTCTTATCTGCGTCCGGCGTTCCAGACAAAAAATGCAAAAAAAATTGCAGAAAAAAGCAATTATCCTGACCACATCTGGCTTGTATTCAATCTGAAGGTGCTTGACGATAAAATCAGCGACGGCCTTGAATTATTAAAGGAATACATTACCAATGTAAATTTCAGTGATACAAAGCGCATCAAAGACATTGCAATTGAACACAGAAATGATTTTGTTTCTTCGATTGTGCCTGCAGGACACTCCTTTGCACGCCGCCGTACACTTCGCAAGAATAACGCCATAAGCGCCCTCAACGAAATGTGGTACGGCCTTTCTTATCTGTTTACTATCCAGCAGCAGTGTGATATGAAAATCAAGGATGTGGCCGAAAGATTAAATTCAATTTATCACAAAATCCGCGGGGGCGGTTCCTTTATTCATATTACTGCAGAAGAAAAAACTATCGAAAAAAGTAAAAAACTGTTTTCTTCATTTACTAAAAAAACAGGGCTCAACCCGGTTCAAAAAGCCAGACCGCTTGATTTTGACGAGCTCATTAAGATGACAGATATTCCTGAATGCGAAGAAAACGGCCAGGAAGTCTTTGTTATTCCTGCGCAGATTGGCTATGCAGCACAGTCAACGCCTGCAACACCATACGGCGAAAAGGAAAATGCAGTTGAAGAAGTTGCAACTCACTGGCTTTCAAATATCCTTCTGTGGGAAAAAATCCGGACCGAAGGCGGAGCTTACGGCGGATTCTGTTCAACAGATGAAAACAGCGGACAGTTATTGTTTACCAGTTACCGCGATCCAAAACCATTTAAGTCCAACGATGTTTTTGATGACTGTATCCGGCAGGCTGCAAAAATCAAGTTCAGCGAAAAGGATGTGGAAAAGGCGGCCATCGGAACGATTTCTGACTTTATAACGCCAGTAACACCTCAGAGAAACGGACTTACATCACTATTGTCCTCTCTCGAAGCTTTGACTGACGAAGACCGGATGAACAAGCGCATAAATATTTTAAAAACAACTCCGGAAGATTTGTCGCAAACTTTTAAAAATCTCTATAAAAAACTAAATGTTAGAAAATATCGTGTTATAATATGTGGCAAAGAACTTGTTCCAGGTGGTAAATATAAGGTTTTGCCATTATAATTTAAGTAACATTCAAAAAATGCGGAGGTTCTAATGTTAAATAAAAAATTTGAAGAGTGCATTAAAATGATGCGGCAGCTTGTCTCTGACATTCAGGGTGCGCCATATCCTGGAGAAAATTTTGAACCTGAGCTTTATCAAATCTGGTACGAACATGTTCAGAAAGCCGCTGTTGAATGTTTTGAATACTTAGACGACAACTTTCCACAGGAAAAAGAAGATTTTGATAAAACTCTCAAAAAGATGTTCAAATAGCCTTAACCTTGCAACGATTTTTGCCGAAATAATAAGTAGAAAAATCGATTGAATTTGCAAGGTGGGTGCATATGTCAGCCTCTAAAAAATATAGTCACTACGAAAATTATTTACTGAAAGGAAAGTTCAGACGCAATGGTTTTGAACGCTGGCGTTATGTCTTTACAGGTCTTAACCGCACAACAGGTGACCAGCGTACTTTCTTTATTGAATTATATTATATCAATCCTCTTATTTCTCCGGATAAGCCGATTCTTGCGCAGAAATCACGTCCAAAAATCTCAGAATCTGACCTTCAGTACGCTCTGGCAGGAACTGCTTCTGCACAGTCGGTTTCCCAGGAATTTTCCGTTCAGCCGTCTTATGTACTTGTAAAGGCCGGCGTTTATGGAGTTGGCGGAAGACAGTTTAATAAATTCTTTCCTGCAAAAAATCTTGTATTCGATAAAAAAGAAGGTTCATTCAAAGTTGATCCGTTTGTGTTTGGAAACGATGCCCTTATTGGTTCAATTGCAGTTTCACCTTCAGAAATCCAGAATAAGCCGGAACTTTTGTGTTCTTCCGGTATGATGGACTGGAATATTCATTTTGAAAAAAATATTGAATGCGGACCGATGCGCATTTCCAAAACAAATTTCTGGATGCCGATTGGAAGCCGCACAGTTTTTGCAGGTCTTGTTCACATTGACGGCCAGGAATACAGCATAATTCCGCGCAGTTCTTCGGGTTACATTGACAGAGCGTGGGGATGTTCCCTTCCAAACCCGTTGTTCCACCTTTCTTCGGCAAACCTGACAAGCGCAATTTCGGGCAGGCCTCTGGTTCATTCATGTTTTGCGGTAGAAGGTGAATTTGACAATGAACTGAGCATTTACGTAAACATTGAAGGCCGCCATATTGTTCTTAACGGAAAAACGTTCTTCAACAAATACACAGAAATTCACAACTGGTCAGAAATGCCGGCAGATGCGGACGGAGAAAAACTCCACTGGACAGTAAGCGTTCACAAGCGCCGCCTCGTTGTTGATATGGATATTTACTGCAAAACTTCAGAAATGTTTGTACGCGACTACGAAACCCCGGAAGGCCAGCGCCAGCTCCTCAAAGTGCTAGGCGGCGGTACCGGTTTTGGCGAAATCCGCGTTTACAAGAAAGTGGGGCACAACCTCGAACTTCTTGAACACGCAAATGTTAATGATGCAGTCTGCGAATACGGTTCAATCGATAAAGTAGAAGAATAATATTTGCCGTAATCCGTAAATTTTACTATCTTAAAAATATGGGGGTAAAAATATGGATTACGAAAAGTTTACACTCAAAACTCAGGATGCTTTACAGGAAGCGTCCAGCATAGCAAACAAAAATGACCATTCAGAAATTGGTCTTGAACACCTTTTTATCGCATTAGTTGAACAGGAAGACGGTATCGTTGCTCCGATTCTTGAACGCATCGGCTGCCGTCCAAATGATCTCCTTTACACAGCAAAACAGTTTTTATCTTATTATCCTAAGGTCAGCGGCGGTGCAGACTTACGTTTAAGTTCAGAGGCCCAGAGAGTACTGGCAAAGGCCGAAAAAGAAATGAGCGCATTAAAAGACTCATATCTATCGACCGAGCACATTCTCCTTGCCATGAGCGAAAGCGACGGCAAAATCGGAGACCTTTTACGAAAAAACGGGGCTACAAAACAGGCAATTTTACAGGCATTAAAAACTGTGCGAGGTAACAGCAATGTAGACAGCCAGAACCCGGAAGAAAAACTCCAGGCGCTCGACAAATACTGTACAGATTTAACAGAACGCGCCCGTAAAGACAAAATTGACCCTGTAATCGGCCGTGACGAAGAAATACGCCGTGTAATGCAGGTTCTCGTGCGCCGAACAAAGAATAATCCGGTTTTAATCGGCGAGCCTGGTGTCGGTAAAACTGCAATCGTCGAGGGGCTCGCCCGCCGAATCGCCAGCGGAGATGTTCCTGAAAGCCTTAAAAACAAAAGACTTTTATCGCTTGATATGGGAAGCCTTGTTGCAGGAGCCAAGTTCCGGGGGGAATTTGAGGAGAGGCTTAAAGGTGTTATTGAAGCCGTTAAAAAGGCAGAAGGTTCAATAATTCTTTTTATTGATGAACTTCATACGATTGTCGGGGCGGGAGCAGGCGAAGGCAGCATGGACGCCGGAAACCTCTTAAAACCGGCCCTTGCACGCGGCGAACTCAAGGCAATCGGCGCAACAACATTAAACGAATACAGAAAATACATCGAAAAGGATGCGGCCCTTGAACGCCGTTTCCAGCAGGTTTACTGTGCCGAGCCTTCTGTCGAAGACACAATTGCGATTCTGCGAGGACTTCGTGACAAATATGAAATTCATCACGGGGTTAAAATAAACGATGAGGCCCTCGTTGCAGCGGCCGAATTGAGTAACCGTTATATTACGAGCCGTTTTTTACCTGATAAGGCAATTGACCTTGTTGACGAGGCTGCAAGCCGTATCAAAATGGAAATCGAAAGCGAGCCTGAAGAACTTGATCAGCTTGAACGAAAAATCCTCCAGCTTCAGATTGAAAAACAGTCTCTTTCAAAGGAAGATGACAAGGCGAGCCTTGAACGCCTTGAAAAACTCGAAAAAGAACTTTCCGAAGTAACAGCCAGCCGCGACGCAATGAAGCTTGAGTGGCAGAACGAAAAGGCTAAAATTTCAAGTTCGCGCGACTTAAAGGAAAAACTAGAAAGCGCACGTTTTGAACAGGAAAAGTTTACAAGGGAAGGCAACCTTGAAAAAGCGGCCGAGTACAAGTATTCAATTATCCCGAACCTTGAAAAACAGCTCCAGGAAGCCCAGAAGGCAGATGAAGAGCGCAAAAACGGAAGCGAAAAACAATCTCTTTTGAGCGAAGAAGTAACGGAAGAAGACATTGCCCGTGTCGTAAGCATCTGGACCGGAATTCCGGTTGCTAAGATGATGGCCGGCGAAAAACAGAAATATGTTGAACTTGAAAACGTTCTACATAAGCGTGTAATCGGCCAGGAACAGGCAGTAACTGTTGTAAGTGATGCAATCCGCCGAAACCGCGCAGGCTTAAGTGATCCTCAAAAGCCTCTCGGAAGCTTTATGTTTATCGGTCCTACAGGGGTTGGTAAAACTGAACTTGCAAAAACACTGGCAGACTTTTTGTTCAACGACGAAAAGGCACTTACCAGAATCGATATGAGCGAGTACATGGAAAAATTCTCCGTGACACGATTGATTGGAGCGCCTCCGGGATATGTCGGCTACGATGAAGGCGGACAGCTTACAGAAGCAGTTCGACGCCGTCCGTACAGCGTAATTCTGTTTGACGAAATCGAAAAGGCTCATCCGGACGTATTCAATGTTCTTCTCCAGGTGCTTGATGACGGACGCCTTACAGACGGTCAGGGAAGGGTTGTAGATTTTAAAAATACCATTATAATTATGACAAGCAACCTTGGCAGCGATTTGATTCTAGCTCAGGATGATAAATCCACAGAGCAGTTAAAGGGTCAGATTGATGCTTTGCTTAAAACAAAGTTCCGGCCGGAATTTTTAAATCGAATTGATGAAATTGTAATGTTCAATCGTCTTGAGCAGTCAGCAATTGCTTCGATTGTAAAAATCCAGCTTGAACGCATTAAAGGACGACTTGCTGAACGCCGCATCCAGATTGAATTTGACCAGAGCGCTGTTGATTTTATTGCAAAAAATGGTTTTGACAGAGACTTTGGTGCGCGGCCGGTAAAGCGTGCAGTTCAAAATTATGTAGAAAATCCGCTCGCAAAACTTATTCTTGCAGGAAAGTTTAGTGACGAATGCAGGATAAAAGTTTTGGCCAGAGGCGATACATTGGATTTTGTGGAGGTTTGATATGAAAAAGTTAACATCACTCCTTGCAGTGTTTGTTGCTCTTACAGGACTTGCGTCTGCCGACATAGGTCTCGGCGGAGCATTTGGTTTTGACCTTGGATTTGATACACCGGCATTTGCGGCCGCAACAGTGCGTTTTGATACAATGCCATGGGTTTTGTATGCAAATTATTATTCGTCTGAGGTTCGTGTTGACGCAGTGGCAGACAACTGGTTCATAAATGAGCACCTTACAGGTGTTCTTGACTGGTATGCATTCTGGGGAATCAGTGCTTCTACAGGCTTTGCCGACGGTTTTGAACTGACTACAGGTGCCCGCATCGGTGCAGGTCTGGACTGGTTTATCCTTGAACAGAGACAACTTGAATTCTTTGTTCAGGCTGCCTACAATCCGCGTATCGGTATAAACTTTGACGACGGTTTTGCCTTTGTTCCGCTCTGCTTTCCTTTAAGCACCGGCGCCCGCTGGTGGTTCAGGTAGGATTGCCTGCATTTTTTCTTTGAGCTGATATGGCGGATTGACGACAATCATTCCGCTTCCGTATATTTGCGAAAGACCTGTCATTTGTGACGGGTCTTTTGTTTTTAATTCAAAAATGTTCAGTTTTTCTTCCACGCTGGCACCGCTCAATTCTACCGCGCTTTCTACATATTCCTTTAACTGGAGAACTTCACTTTCCCGGTTCAATAAGAGGGGATACCAGATTAAATAGGTTGCAACCTGCCATTTTTTGTATGAGTCTGTAAAAAACTGTGCTGTCTGGGCGTATTCGTCCCTGTCCTCGTAACTCGGGTCAATTATCACGCATCCACGCTTTATCTGCGGCGGAATCACAGCCTTTAAGAAAGCGGCGGCGTGCTTGTTGTGCACAGTGATTGAAGTTCCTTCGCTTTTGAACAGGGCCTTCTTTTCTGCGTTTTCCTTTAATTCAAGTACGACCTGCGGATGTAGTTCATTCAGGATGAGTTTGTCCTGAGGGCGCAGAAAGTTTTTGGCAATTTCCGGCGAGCCCGGGTAAAGATTATTCTCGGCGTATTTTTTTGCGATTTTGATGTAAGTGCTTTCGTTTAAAGTTGAATACTTATCAGGGGTTGAATTCAATTTATTCAATAATGAAAGAATTCCGTCCTGTGCTTCTGCGGTTTTTATGATTCTCTTGTCATCCAGATGATAAAGGCCTGAGCCTGCATGGCTGTCGATTACGGTAAAAGGTTTTTCTTTCAGGCATAAATGTTCAAGAACAAATGAAAATACAAGGTGTTTTAAGATGTCACCGCTGTTGCCGCAGTGATACGCGTGAATATACGAAAGCATGGTTTATATTAGCATAAATTCAACAAAAAAACACATCTCATTGATAAGAGACCGTTTTTTTTGTACAATGGGATTATTATGAATAAAGCACTTGAAGATTTGAAGGCACGTGGTTTTTTTGCACAGTGCACTGACGAACAGGGACTTTCTGATTTGATGGATAAAGGTCCTGTTACTTTCTATATCGGTTGTGACCCGACAGGTCCATCCCTTCATATCGGGCACATGGTTCCATTCTTTGCTTTGCGTCATTTGCGCGAAGCCGGCCACAAAGGTATCGCATTGATTGGCGGTGGAACTGCACGTATCGGCGACCCGTCAGGCAAAACAGAAATGCGCAAGATGATTTCTTATGAACAGATTGATGCAAACACAGAAAATATCCGTAAACAGCTCGATGATTTTATCGGTTTTGACGATAAAACTGCCCTTGTTGACAACAATAAAAACTGGCTTGCTGATATGAATTATATCGACTTTCTGCGCGAAATTGGTTCATGCTTTAGCGTAAACAAAATGCTTACATTTGAAGCCTACAAACAGCGCCTTGAACGCGGTCTGTCTTTTATTGAATTCAACTATCAGCTTCTTCAGGCTTATGACTTTTATATGCTCCATCAGCGCCATGGCTGCGTTCTGCAGATTGGTGGAGATGATCAGTGGGGTAATATTACAGCAGGTGTTGATCTGATTCGCCGCAAACTCGGCGGTACAACAGAATTAAACGCACAGCACCAGGCTTACGGTCTTACTTTCCCTCTCATTACACGCAGTGACGGTAAAAAGATGGGTAAGACAGAAAAGGGCGCAATTTTCCTTGATAAGAGCCTTACAAGCGTATTTGACTTCTTCCAGTACTGGCGTAATGTTGCTGACCCTGATGTTGAAAAATTCTTCAAGCTCTTTACATTCCTTCCGCTGGAAGAAATCAGCAGTATCTGTGCAGGTGACATCAACCAGGCTAAGGAACGCCTTGCATATGAAGTTACACTTTTGATTCACGGAAAGGAAGAAGCAGATAATGCTCTTGCAGGTGCAAAGGCCGCATTCAGCGGAGAAGGTGACAAATCACAGATGCCTACTGTTGAATTATATAAGGATGAACTTTCTGCAGGTGTCGGAATTTTAACTTTGTACGTAAAAGCAAAGCTTACTCCTTCTAACAGCGATGCTCGCCGCCTTGTAACACAGAACGGTGCCGCATTGAACGGAAAAAACGTTACAGACGTAAAATACACAGTTACAGAAAAAGATCTTGATGATGATGGTGAACTTGTATTACGTGCAGGCAAAAAGAAGTTCTGCCGCATTGTAATTAAATAAGATTTACATTTGTCAGACTAAAAAGGAGGCTTCTTCAGAGCCTCCTTTTTTTGCTTTTTTTAGTCCATCAGGTAGTTGTAGTCTGGTCCGACTCCGCCTTCTTCCATGCCTTCTTCAGGCGGGCGCAGGTTAGAAACAAATACGCCGTATTCGCCGCCCTGCTGAGCCTTGTTGACATCAAATGAAAGCGGGGAAGTATCTTTGATTATCAGGTCGCTTCCAAAGCCTGCCTTGTATAATTCACGCTGCAGGCGGTAGAGTGCGATTGTACGGCCGCTGTTTGAAGTTGAGTGCATAGTACAAACGCTTGTAGGCTGTGTGCCTTCAAGATACCAGGCTGTAACTTTATTGTTTCCGCATTCAGGAGTTAAAATTCCGCCCGATACAGAGCAGACAGTGGCCTCTATAACGCCTGTAGCAGGCTTAGGGAACTCTTTCATCGGAAGTCCGTCATGAATCTTTCTCATGTAATCTGCCCACGCGTATCCGGCCAGTGTTGAACCTGTGAGCTGCAGACCAAGTGACTGTCCCGGCTTGTCAAATCCAAACCAGAAGATAGAAGTGTAATATGGTGTAAAGCCCGCTGTCCATGCGTCGGCCCAGTTCTGTGTAGTTCCGGTTTTACCGGCCGCAGGAATTTGATACTGTTTGCCGCGTTCGTCTGTGTAGCGGAATTTTGTTCCGTTTGATGAAGGACCCGCAAGTGTACCGGTTCTGACTGTATTCTTTAATAATTCGGTCATGACAAAGGCTGTCTGCGGTGTAATTACCTGAGCGCTTGGTCCCTTTTCCTGCTGTGCGGCACGTACATCTTTTTCCGGGTTCATTACAACGTTACCGTTTCTGTCCTGAACTGAGCGGATTGCAATCGGAGTAACTTCTTTTCCGCCGCCGGCAAATATAGAGTAGGCTCGTGCAAGTTCAATAGGTCTGACAGAACATACACCGAGACCGATCGGATATCCCGGTACAAAGCCGCGGCTCGGAACTTCTTCTTTTGGAATTCCAAGGAGGCTGATTGCGCGGTTGATTGCCGTGTCAAAGCCGATTCCGTCAAGAACCTTGAGGGACGGAACATTCATGGAATGCGCAAGTGCGTACCACAGTTCAACATCGCCCTTCCACTCGCCGCGGAAGTTCTGAGGGATATATGGTTTTCCGTCTGCCGTATGGAATACGACAGGTGTGTCGGAAATAATTGTCGTAGGAGTAAATTCTCTTGAATCGATGGCTGCTGAATAATACAGCGGCTTGAACGAAGAACCCGGCTGAATCTTTGCCTGTACTGCGCGGATAAACTGATTTTCGCTGTCGAATTTAGAACCGCCGACCAGAGCTGTGATATAGCCTGTTTCGTTTTCAATCGAAATCATTGTGCCTTCGATTGTTGTTTTGCTTACGTTGAGTTTTGCCTGCTGGTTTGTTTTATTTACGACTCCTAATTTGAGCGAATCAATGCCAAACATCAGCGACATTACGTCCATTACAGGGTTAATCTGATTTGTGTAGGCTGCTTTTGAAATGGTCTCGTTACGCTGTTCGCTTACCTTTAAGCCGCCAAGGTTAAATGTAAGGGCAAGAAGTTCGGTCATTGGCGTGTATACGGAGAATGCCTGGTTTGTACGCTCACCGGTTGAACGCTGATAAGTTCTGTTTGCGTAGCGGATATATCTGTCCATTACATCCTGTGCAATGTACTGGTTTTTGAGATTGAGTGTTGTGTTTACCGTAAAGCCGCTAGTGTAAATATCTTCTGTACCGTAAATAAGGTTTCCAAGTTCACGGCGAACGTATTCGGAGAACCACGGCGCATTGTCATCATGATTGAATACAGCTGCTGAAGAAGTACGTGTGTAATCAAAGTTAGCCCAGTATTCGTCAAAACTGCTGTCAGCTTCTTCGCGTGTGATATAGCCTGAAGCAACCATAGTGTTAAGAACGTCCTTCTGACGGTCCATAGCACGGTTTGGATATTCAAACGGGTTGTAGAAGGCCGGGTTTGAAAGCTGAATTACAAGAATTGCGGATTCGGCCGGTGTGATCTGAGTAACATCGTGCCCAAAGTAATATTTTGAGGCTGCACTTACACCGTAAGTTCCACCGCCAAAATAGATTTTGTTGAGATATAGTTCAAGGATTTCATCTTTTGAATAGCGGCGTTCCATCTGGATTGCCCACCACAATTCCTTGAGCTTACGTCTGATTGACATATCTGTACGGTCACAAAAAAGCGTACCTGCAATCTGCTGTGTTAAGGTTGAACCGCCTCCGAGTGACATTCCTGTAAGTTTACCGACAACCGCACGGAATACGGCCTTTGCACTGAATCCGCGGTGTTCGTAAAAGCGTCTGTCCTCGCGTGAGATAAGGGCGTCCAGCATGTGGCGCGGAATTTTACGGATACTTACGATTTCGCGTTTTTCTTCGCTGGCAAGTTCCGTGATAAGTTCGCCGTTGATGTCGAGGAGTTTAGTCGGAAGGGCTGTTTCAAATTCTGTAAACTGTTCGTTATCTATAATAAATTTTGTTGAGGATAATGCTAAACCAAGACCTGCTCCGAATAAAATTGCACATACAAAAAGAGCAGCAACAAAGATATAAGTAGACTTTTTAATTGTGTCCATATCTAAATAGAATAAGGGTTTACGGGCTTTCAGTCAAGGTGGATGAGGTTTATAAATAGGAAGAACAATGGCAAAAAAAAAGGCCGGCTAAAAGCCGGCCCATGCCCATCAGGCAGTCGGACGTCAATGGGTGGGAGGGGATAATTGATCGCCCGACATTATAAATATCGTCAATAATACCTGAAATCTTTACTTTTTTTAAAGAAATTCAGCCAAATTCCACAAAAATTCTGTTTGATTACAAAAAATTATTCGTCTTCGCTTACTGTGGCGTCAACATTGAGGTTTACAGTGTAGGTTCTTCCGTTTACGGCCTTTACAGTCTTTGTAATTTCGTAGTCGCCGATGATAAACTTAACTGTGTGGTCGCCCGGTGTGATAATTACCGCTTCTTTTGAATGTGCAAAAACTTCACCGTCCAGAAGAATTTTTGCGTTTTCCGGCGAAATGATTTTGATAAGCGGTTCAATTCCCTTGAGCTGGACAGTCTGGGAAGTCTTCTTTGCCTGTTCAACAATAAAGGTTCTTGTTTCGTTGCGGTAATCCTTGCTTGTTACGGAAAGGTGGTGTTCGCCCGATTTAAGGATTACAGGGAACTGGTTCGGTGCAAACTGGTTGTCGTCAATATATACTTCAAAACTTCCGTTTTTGCCCTGAGGATGCTTAACTGCAAGATCAAAGTAGCCTTCATCTGTTAAAACCGGTTTTACGGAAATATCAAATACTGCGTGTTCGAGAGATTCCGGTGCGCCTTTCATTGCGAGGATAAACCTTAAAAAAACAAAGTCTGCCTTTTTATTTGAATAACCGGAAATAATTGTCGCGTACGGACTTTCCTTTAAGTTGAATTTTTTTGATAGCGGAATATATACCGTAAGATTCAACTTGCCCGGAATTGTATTTACCGAGAGTCTGTTTCCTGAATAGTCAATTTTATCTGCATGTGGGGCAGGGCTTACGTTGTCGTATAAAAAGTACGCGATTGTGTCACGCCACTGGGCTACAGTGTCCGGAACCTTGATATTCAATTCAATTCCTGAAATGAAAGTTGTGTCTTTTGGAAGGTAAATTGCAAGACCGTCAAAAACACCGCAGTTTGTTGACTGCACTTCGTAACTCTGCGGAATATTTACCTGAGCCGTTTTTGCGACACGGAAAGATTCTGCATTTAAAAGTGCTGCCGCAAGAAAAAAGAGAGAAAATGAAAAATATTTTTTTGCATTATTTATACTTTTCATATTAAATATAATAATAATTGAATTTTATAAAATGGTATAGTGTCGTTAACGGATATTGAGCAATTTTTCAGGATCTGTTGAACTTCCATTTTTGATAAGTTCAAAATGAAGGTGAGGGCCTGTGCTCATTCCAGTGGTGCCGACCTTGCCGATTAAGGTACCGCCGTTAAGCTTCTGTCCGCGCTGTGCTGTTATTCTGGAAAGGTGCGCGTAGATGCTTTTCATTCCGTTGTAGTGCGTAATTATGATGTAGTTTCCGTAGGTTGCATTAAAGCCGGTGTAAGTTACTTCTCCGGCCTTGCAGGCAAAAACGTCTGTTCCTTCGGAGGCGGCTAAATCTATGCCCGAGTGGAATTTCCATTTTCCGCTTATCGGGCTGATTCTGTAGCCGTATTCGCTTGTCAGCACGCTTTGTTTGAGCGGAGTTATCATGTTTGTGTCGACAAAAAAGAGATAAGTTGAATTGTCAAAGCGCTCTCTTTCGAGAAAGTAATAAATTTTTCCGTCGATGTTGAATTCAATTGAATCTGTGATTTTACCGTCCGTCAAATACTGTTTGTGGAGAAGAAATTCCCAGGGGCAGGACGGTTTTTGAGGAACAAAAATCCCGCTGAATGTGCTTACTAAAAGTGTTTTGCCTTCGATTTTCTGGTCGGCGCCGCTTAAATGATTCAATGTTGCAATTGTTTCTTTGTAAACCGGCGAAAGGCGGGCGCTGAGCCACATAAAATCCATTCCCTCAGGGACAACGAGTCTGTAAAAAGTGTAAATCGGCTGTTCGTATCCGTTTTTTGAACTGGAAGCAGGCGTTGAAAGGTTTTTGCCCATATTGGCATAAACTTTTGAATTAAAATCTGCTTCTTCGCCAAACTGCCGGAACATCAGATCTCTTGAGGTGGGATTTTCTATCAATGGAATTTTTGAAGTGTCCACGCTGATGCTTTTTTTTGACGGTAAAGCAGGACAGGTAAAATTCAACAAAAGAAAAAATACAAAAATGAATGAATATTTAGTTTTGGTTTTCATTTACTACCAGTTCTTTTGGTTTGAGGCTAAAAGAAAGAATTCCATAAATCAACAGGGTAGCAATAAAAACAGGAATTGCAAAAAATCTGCGGCCAGTCATAATCAGGGCAACACAACCTGCAGTTCCTGCGAGAATGATAAAGAGTTTGAGCAGAAAGATTATTGTCTTATAAAAACCTGCGCTGATTACTATTTTTACTGCAAAAAATAATAGAACTGCGCAGAAAATTGTCATAAATACAAGTGTGTATGTGTGTGGAAGTGTGGTAGCAAAATACCAGAGCGGATAAACAAATGCTGATCCGATTAAACAGCAGAGTGCAACAAGTGCAAAAATTTTAACAAACTGAAGTAATACTTTTCCGTAACCTGCAACAATATTTTTTAACATATTTTTCCCATAAAAAAATCTGCCTTGCGGCAGATTTTTTTTCTATTCTTCAGAAATAGCAGCAGCAGGACATTCGCTTGAACATGTTCCGCAGCTAACGCATTTAGAAGAATCAATTTCGCGGTGACCACCGTTTTCGCTGATTGCTCCTACTGGACAATCAGGTTCGCATGTACCACAGTTTACACAAATACTAGCGTCGATTTTGTAAGCCATAGTGTGTACCTCTCTTACATTAATATTTAAAAGATATCAGGAGTCTGACTTTCTCCCGTTACCTCTCTTATAACATTTAATTTAACACAAGAATTTTTATTTTACAAGGGAATATTCTGTTTTATGGCGTTATCTTGTGCTAATATAAGTTAGATATTTTTTTTCTAATAAGGAGGCATGATAAAAATTACATACGCCACTTCGTGTCGTTTGCATATAGGAAATTATAAAACTTTGTGCTTGCGCACAGGAGCATCCCTGGTAATTTTTATCATGGGCAATTGCATTCTAAAGCCTGCAATTGCTATTCGCGCCGTCCTGGCGCGTGGCTGCCGCCATGGCTTTATAGGAGTAAAAAATGGATAAAAAAGAACTGGCAAAAATAATCGATCATACAAACCTTAATGCGTGCGCAAAGGAAGAAGACATAAAAAAACTTTGTGACGAGGCCCTTAAATACGGTTTTGCAAGCTGCTGTGTTAACCCTTATTATGTTCCTTTTGCTGCGCAGCAGCTGGAAGGCTCAAATGTAAAGGTATGCACTGTAATCGGCTTTCCTCTTGGCTCAAATTCTGCCGACGACAAGGCCGGCCAGGCTGCAAGCTGTGTTGCAGAAGGCGCTCAGGAAGTTGATATGGTTATCAATCTTGGCCTTGTAATGGACGGAAAGTGGGATGAAGTTTACGAAGAAATCTTTGCGGTACGCTGCGCGGTAAATGATGTAGATACTGGAGACGACAGAAAAATCGTCCTCAAAGTTATTCTCGAAACCTGTTATCTCAACGACGAACAGATTATTGAATCGTGCAGGTGTGCCAAAAAAGCAGGTGCTGACTTTGTAAAAACATCTACCGGTTTTGGAAAGGGCGGTGCAGACGTACACTCAGTTGAACTTATGCGTAAAACAGTCGGGGATGAACTCGGAGTTAAGGCAAGCGGCGGAATCCGTACTTACGAAGATGCTGTTGCCATGGTAAACGCCGGGGCTTCAAGAATCGGCTGTTCTAGCGGAGTGCAGATTGTAAGCTAGACTCTGCTCCAGTAAAAGGTATTGTCCTTTATCTGGTAGGTAATTTTTTCTGCATCGTAGAGAGAAGTCAAATAGGCGCGGACTGTGCTTCCAATCAGCACATACTGACTCAATTTCATTTGAAGGTCGTTGCGTTCTGCGACGGCTTTTAAAATCTGCTCTGTTGTTTTTGGAGAGGAAAGCTCTTCTAGAATAAGGTTTTCTGTTTCAAGAAGGGCAAGAATATTCAATTCTGCAAGGCCTTCAATTTCTGTAACTCTCTGGCCGTGGCCCGGAACATAAAAGTCCGCTTTGAGTTTTGAAATTTTTACAAGGCTGTCCTTCATTGTCTGTTCATCGAGAAGGTATTGAATCCAGTATTTTTTTAAGATGTTTCTGCCGCTGATTGCATCGCCTAAAAATGCGCTGCTTATTCCGTCGGTGTCTCGGACGATAAAGCCCGTCTGGTCAAGATAATGTCCCGGGAGCGGGATTGATTCAATTTTTAAACCGCCGGCCTGTAAAACCGCATCGTTCAGGAATTTTTTGTCTGCGTGACAGGTTGCAGCTACAAAGTATTTTGTTCGGATGTCTTTGAGCGCGTTTCCGCCCCAGATGAGTGAAGTTTCGATTTGAGGAAACTCCATCATGGCGCCTTCGCCCCGGCTTGCCCAGATCTGGCAGCCGGTTTTTTCTTTAAGGAATTTATTTGCGCCGCAATGGTCTGCGTGTGAGTGTGTGTTGATTACGGCGCAGAGTTTTGGATTTGTAAATTTTTCGTTCAAAAAATCAAGCAGAATCTGTGCTATGGAGTCGTCGTTGCCGCTGTCAATCAAATAAACAGGAGTTTCTCCGTTTGTTGAATCCAGGGCGATGACTCCGATATTTGTCGGTAAACTTAAATGATAAACGTGCTTTGAAAGTTGCGTGCAAAGTTCTGCTTTCATTTACAAACTAATCTCCGAGTGTAAGGTCTCCTTCTTTAATCCAGCCGATTTTGCGGAGTAAAAGACCAAATGCCCATGTCAAAACTGCAGGAAGAATAAAGCAGACAAGGAGAAGTCCGAGCCAGTCAGCTGCATTTGGAGAAATTGCCTGTGCGCCGTGAGCGACTGCAACTTCAGACGGGTTGAACCAGCCTGTGATAACACCAATCTGGCCTACGAGACCGCAGGTTCCCATTCCGGAACTTACTGCAGCTCCGTTCATTTCCATTTTAAAGAGACAGGTTGAAACTGGACCTGTAATTACACCTGCGAGTGTTGGAGCAATCCATACGCGCGGATTTTTGATGATGTTAGGCATCTGCAGCATGCTTGTTCCGAGCCCCTGGCTGAGAAGTCCGCCCCAGCGGTTTTCGCGGAATGAAAGAACTGCAAAACCAACCATCTGTGCACAGCAGCCGGCAACTGCGGCACCGCCTGCAAGGCCTGTAAGACCGAGGGCTGCACAGATTGCGGCTGAACTGATTGGAAGTGTGAGTGCTGCACCAACGATTGTTGAAATAAGAATACCCATGATGAACGGGCGCAGTGTTGTTGCCCATACAATAAGGTTTCCGAGTGAACTTGCGGCCATTCCGATGTATCTGGCAGTAAGTACAGTTAAAAGTGCACCTGAAAGAATTGTTACGGCAGGTGTTACAATGATATCTACCTTTGTTTTTTTGCTTACGAGGTTACCGAGTTCTGCTGCAATGATTGCAATAAAAAGAACTGCAAGCGGACCGCCGGCTCCGCCTGTTACGTTTGCGGCACTGCCGACTGCAACAAGGCTAAAAAGAACAAGTGCCGGAACCTGCATTGCAAAGCCGATGCCCACAGCCATTGCAGCGCCGACTACATGCGGGTCTGTCGCAAAGTTTCCTGCACTTACCATGAATTCAAAAACCGGGTTTGTGCCGAGACGGATTAACTGCTGTCCGAGTGTCTTGATGATTGTGCCGATGAGTAATGAGGCAAAGAGTCCCTGAGCCATTCCGCTCATCGCGTCGATTAAATAACGTTTTACGTATTTATTCATTTTAGTCTCCAAAAATTACTGTTGGGTGCAAATCTTATCACAAACGTCTTTTTTTTACCATACAAAGATGATATAATTGAATTATGTTTTTTCACGGTGGTACTAATTCAAGACGTATAGATGATTATCTGGACTTTAGCGCAAACACAAGTCCACTGGGTGTGCACAAAGCGGCTTCTAAAGCTTTGCTTGCTCTTTCTCTTGATCCTTCAATTCTGGCATCATATCCGGACCCGAACTGCTCGGAGCTAAAGGAAGTTCTCTCCGAATACTGGAATTTTAAAGGCCCTGTTCTCTGCGGTTCAGGTGCTGCGGATTTGACCCAGCTCATTTCAATGGTTTTTGGAAAAAATGTTCAGGGAACCGCGTTCAACCTGATTATTGAACCGGCTTTTTCTGAATACGAAAATGCGCTGATTATGGCGTGTGACGACGAAAAAATCCTTCATCTTACCCTCGAAGAAAAAAACGACTTTAAGTTTACAGACGCTGATTTGGAAAGACTTAAGAAGATTCTTTCGGGCGGCGTTCCGTTGATGTTTATGGCAAGCCCGTCAAATCCAGCAGGAAATGTAATTCCGTTTGATACGCTTGTAAAAATTGCCTCAGAATGTGAAAAGGCCGGAACTGTTCTCGTTCTGGACAGCTGTTTCTGCCAGTTCAGTGAAGAAGCAGAAAAAAATGTACGCAAACTTATCGAACGCTACAAAGAGTTTCCGCACCTGATTATTTTGAACGCATTTACAAAGATCTACGGAATGGCAGGACTCCGCCTTGGTTATGCACTGTGCTTCAGTTCGGATGTTTATAACCCGCTTGTTAATTCAATGCGTCCGTGGACAATCAGTACTGACGCCCAGGTAACCGGTACAGCCGTTATCCGCAGTGAACTTGAAGGCGCTCCATGGCAAAAGCAGATGCTCAAACTTGTAAAGGAAGAGCGCAAATATATCGGTGATTATTTTAAAAAGATTGGTGCAAAAGTTTTGAAAGGCGAGGGGAATTATATTCTCCTTAAGCTTAATGAGGAACTTCAGAAAAAGGCTTCGGATTATGCGGCTTCCCAGGCAACTCCTGCAAAGAAAAAGGCAGGTCACAACGGCCCTAAAAAGCAGGCCCTGGTGAACAGCGATGATGATACACCAAGTCCGTTCTCAGCTCCGCTCTGTCAGGCTCTTGCTCTTTCCAAAATCGTTATCCGCGGCTGTTCTGACTTTTACGGAATGGATCAGTCCTGGTACCGTGTTTCAATTAAAAATCATGAAGAAAACTCTCAGCTCATAAAAGCCCTCAAAAAGATTTTTGAATAATTGAATTCAACTTTTTGAATTTTTTGAACCTGATGTTTAAAACAAAAAAAGCTGCACTTCAACAAAGTGCAGCTTTTTTGTTAAGTTTCAGCTTTTCAGCTTATTTTGCAAGTTTGATGCTCTTAACAGTGTAGTTGTACTTGTGTTCATTGATTGTGAATTCAAGTGTTTCGCCAACTTTGCTGTCGAGGAGCTGGTTTCCGAACGGTGACATGTAAGAAATAATACCTGCATCCGGATCTGATTCCCAAGGTCCCATGATTGTGTATTTTTCATCTTTGCCTGAATTGTTGTCTGTAAGAACAACAACTGTACCGAATGAAACCATAGAAGTTGTAGCAGTTGTCGGGTCAAAGATCTGTGCACGTGCAAGTTCACCCTGCAGGCGCTTGAGATCGTTGTTGAGTTTGTGCTGAGCTTCTTTTGCTGCGATATATTCGGCATTTTCCTTCAAGTCGCCCTTTTCCTTTGCATCTGCAACTTCTTTTGCGATTGCAGGAATGTCGATAGTCTGCATCTTCTGTTCGAGAGCCTTCTTTTCGTCGAGTTTTGCCTTTGTAACGAGCATTCCCTTTGGTGTAGAAGACTTTTCTTCGTGTGTGCGGAATTTGTAATCCGGATATTTCTCGAGGATGCGGTTGCGCAAGCCCTGTTTGATAGTCGGTTCAAGTTCAGAAATATCGTCAACCAGAGTGTAGAGGTGAGTCATTTCTTCCTGAGAACAGCTGAGCATGTAGTCAGCAAATACATTTACAGGTGATTTTTCGTCGCCGAAAATAAGCTTTTTGGCGTTTTTACCGATCTTCTTGTTTTCTGTTGTATCGATGTGGTTGTCGATTTCGCGGTATGTCTGACCGATGATGTTTACGATTGAAATCAACTGTTTCTGAGTGCTGATGTTTGCACTCTTGAACCATTCGTCCTTCTGGCAGTTTTCAAAGAAGAACAGTACAGCTTCCCTGTAGTCCTTGTAGTTTTCAAATGCTGTCGCTGCAAGTTTCTGAACTTTTTCTGTCTGGCCTGCTTTAACGAGGTCGTCGAGCATTGACTTTTTGAGAACAGTAGGGAAGAGGAGAATGTACTGATCAACCCAGTTCGGAAGAAGTTTGATGGATTCGAGGAATTTGTCCTGGAGTTTGATTGACTTTCCGTCCTTGAGGTCTTCGTACATTTTGCGCGGATTGTCGATTTCCTTGTACAGTTCGGCAAATGAGAAGCTTGGTTTGTATGCGAGGTTAGGAAGACGTGAACTTACTTCCTGTACTACGAGGTAAGAACCTACTACGTTTTCGTTTACCTGGCTGAAAGCTTTGAGGAAGCCTACAAAGTAGTTGTACATTTCTGAGAAGAAATCATTTTCTTTGTCAGCTTCTTCTGTATCGAGATATTTTCCGAATACTTCAACACGCGGCATAAACTGCTTCTGTGCCTTGAATTCGTTGCTGAGTTTTTCTTCAGTTGAGATTTTCTTGTCACGAACCATGTATTCGTTGATGTTGTTTGGATTTATACCGAATGTAGGGTCGCTTTCGAGTGTTTTTTTGGCAGCTGTATTCCAGCTTGTCCATTCGCCCGGAGTAAGGATTGAAGGAACAAGTTCTGCCTTGATGCGTTTGAGGTCACAGCTGTTTCCGAATGAACGGATGATTGTTTTGAGAGCCCATGACTTGTCTTTGTCTTCCTTGAATTTTTTAACAAGGGCTTCTTTTGACTGAGTAGCCTTCAAAACCCAGATGTGGTCTTTTGCAAGCGGCTGCAATGCGCTTACTGCCATCTTGAGTGACATTTCCTTTACGCCGTTTTTCTTGCCGAAGTTGATCTGGAGCTTGTCGTTTTCTACCTTGCGGATAATACCAACACCCCATGTTCTGTGGTAAACAAAGTTTTTGGCATCGAATGCGATGTGTTTTTCAAAGTCGTTGATTGCTTCAAATACGTTGCGGAAGCTTGAATTGAGGTTTGATGAACGGATGTATTCTTCAACATTCGAGTGGTCAGCGTATTTACCCTTGAAGCAGGCTGCGATTTCGTTGCGTGCCCAGTTGTCTTTTGGATCGATTGTCAAAATGATTTTGAGAATATCGATTGCTGTATCCCATTTTGAATTGTCCTTGTAATACGGGTACAGGTCGTGCATGAGAAGGGCACTCTTGTCTGCGCTGATTGATTTTTCGATTTTGCGCTGTACGAGGAGGAAGAAATCAATTTCGTCCGGAATCATAGAAACGAGTCTTGTCCAGGTTTCTTTTACGGCTGTCATGTTTTTTGCGTTTACAAAGCGGAGAAGTGCCTTTTTGTAGTATGCGGTTGCGTTGTCGCTGTCGCCTGCGTTTTCGTAGTGTTCAGCGAGAATTTTTGCAATTTCTGCTTCTTCATAGTCAATCTTTACGATTTTTTCGTAGATTTCCCATGCCTTATCGTCGTTTGCATTGCGGTAGATTTCTGCGAGAGTACGGAGTGCAAACTTGTTGTTAGGATCTATGTCGAGGATTGATTCGCACAGGTATGTAACAACAGGCTCCTTGTGATTCTTTTCAAAGATATCTACGAGGTTTACAAGTGAAGAGTTGTCCAAATCACCCTGTTTGAGACCGAGCATACCTGAAATGTAAAGGGCAATGATACTGTCCTTTGTGTGGGCAAGCTGTTCGTCACAGATTTTCTTTACTTCTTCTACACAGTTTTCATTACGTGCCTTTTCTACGATTTCTGACAATTCCATCAGGTTGTTCTTTGTGTAATTACTGATGGTTGCACGTGTCCAGGTTTCTTCCTTAAGCATTTCCTGTACTGACTTTACAAGTTCTTCAGACATTTGTTTCTCCTGTCTCTTTTTTTCCGGCTTTGCCGGTGTATTGCTGAATCCCTCAACCGGATTTTTATTTTACGTATAAGTCGTATACGTCTCTGTCCAGAATTTTGATTTTAAGCAGAAGTTCGTTTATCCTGCTTCCGCTGTCATTTTTCTGGACATAATGATCCATGAGCCAAAAATACATATTAATGAGGCGAGGTGTAAGAAGCTTTGAATTATTCGAAGGATTCTTAATCTCGATTTCCTTTTCAAAAATATGCTGTTTTAATTCTCCGACTTCCTGGCTTCGAAGTTCGCGCTGTACGTTAAAAACTCCGTACAAAACTCCGTAAACCGGAACCCATTCACCAAGTTCTGCACCTGAATAACCGCGCTCTTTGACCTGTTCAATCAGACAGCGGATTAATTCTGAATCAAGCAGTGTAAGATCTATTTTCTGGGCATCAATAAAAAAAGCTTCCCTGAAAAGTACCTTTGCCTGCTTTTCTAAACCGCTCAATGCATAACAGTCAGCCATCTCTGCCAGAACCGGTGCACTGGACTGGGAGAGTGAATTTGCTTCTGTCAGGCAAGCAAGCGCTTCATCGTATTTGCCGAGTTTTTTATTGCATATTCCTGTTTTGAGGGCAATCTCTGCCTTCTGGACAGTGTTATGCGGACTGTCAAGCGACGAAAAAATCTTTAATGCAAGGCCAAAAACGCCTGTCTGCATTGAATATACTGCCTTTGAAAATACATCTTTTTTACGGCTGAGTTCGTCTTCGAAGGATTTCCACCGATAGCACAAACCTTCGCCCTGTTCAAAAGGATCCATTTGCGGAAGGCTCTGAATGTAATCACTCCAGTAGGAACAGCACCAGACTGCAAAATTCAGTTCGCTGTTACTCAAATCGTATTGATAAAGTTCAGCGAGAATATCTTTAGCGGCCTTGGCTTTGCCCTGCTCCATGAGGGAGTAGGCATTTTTTAATCCTTCTTCAGACTGATTACTCATAGTATTATATTAATTATAGCGAAATGGGGTTTTTAGTCAATAAAACTTACAAAATTTTAGAAAAATTGGGGTAAAGTTTATACTTTGTTTGAAATAATCTGTCAATAGTTAATTCAGTGTTTTTTTTGAAATTAAATAAGATGTTGTTTTTATCTCTATATTCTGTTATCATAATAGGATAATGAAAGGTAAAATTTTAGCACCATCTCTGCTCTCTGCAAACTTTGGTGATTTGGCTGGAGCTCTTAAACTCTGCGAAGAAAAAGGCGCAGGTTTAATTCATATCGATGTAATGGACGGGCACTTTGTTCCTCAGATAACTTATGGTCAGCCCGTAATAAAATCAATTCGTCCTCTTACAAAAATTCCGTTTGATGTTCACCTGATGGTAGAACGCCCGGAAGAAATGGTGGATACTTTTGCAGACTCAGGTGCGGATTACATCACTTTTCATCAGGAAGCCTGCGTTCACATTGACCGCCTGATAAATCATATTCATTCACTTGGAAAAAAGGCAGGAATTTCAATCGTACCTTCAACACCGGTAAGTTCAATTCTTCCGGTTCTTGCCCAGGTAGATCTGGTTCTGGTTATGACGGTAAACCCGGGCTTTGGCGGACAGTCACTTATTCCATATTGTGTGGATAAAGTGAGCGAACTTGTCGCTTTACGCAAAGAAAAGGGTTATAATTATAAAATCTCTGTTGACGGTGGAGTTAACAATAAAACTGTAGGCAGTGTTCTTCAGGCCGGCGCAGATATTATCGTTTCGGGATCCGCTTTCTTTAACGGGTCTTTTGAATGGGAGAACTGATATGAAAAAGTTTCTTGCTGTTACTCTGACGGTCTTTTCATTATTTGTATGTATGCCTCTTTCTGCAGGTTCCTATACTTCAGACCAGCAGCAGGGCTTTGACGCTTACCGCAAAAATGACTGGACTTCTGCAATGTTCTTTTTGAGAAAGGCAGGCAGTTCAACAACAGGCTATGATTCGGAAACCCTTTACATGCTTGTAATGAGCGAAATGTACGCAGGTGAATACAAATCGGCTCTTTCTGACGCAAACCTCTTCCTTCAGAAATTTGCTTCAAGCAGATATGCGCCCTACATGCACTTTCAGAAGGGAAGGGCACTCCACTTTCTCGGAAACAACGAGGATGCCGTTCTTGTTTTGAGCGACTTCTGCCACCAGAATCCTAAAAACGAACTTTACGCTTCTGCCCTGTACTGGATTGCAGAATGCTTCTATAACGAATACAACTTTGATTATGCCCGCTCGCTTTATGAACGCGTAGTCCAGGATTTTCCGACAGACGCAAAGGCAACTGACAGCCGCTACCGCATCGAAATGATTGCACAGCGCGAACGTGAAGAAAAACTTGTTTATCTTCTGAAGGTAACCGGAGAAGAAAATCTTGCCGCCCGCGAAGATTACGAGAGACAGATTAAACTCTATCAGACAGAAGATAAGATGGGCTTACGGAAGTCACTTTCCGATGCCGAGGCACGGATTGCAGAACTTGAATCTCTCCTGAGTGCAGAAAAATCAAATTCGGCAATGCTTGAAGCACAGAAAAATGAAGCGCTTAAGGCCGCCCGCAATTCAAATACCGCCGCAGGTTCAAAAGATGCCGCTCCGGCCGTAACATCGCCGGAACCGACAGCCGCACAGAATTCAACTGCCCAGAATGCGGCAGTAAATAACAGTTCAAAATTCAGAACAGATCCTGAAGTTGAAGCATTAAAGCGAAAGGCCCGTCACCTGCAGTATCTTCTGGACGAACGCTATCCTTCAGAATAATTTGTAAAAGGCTTAACAGGAGTTTTTATGAAAAAAATAAAATGCACTTTGCTTTTGGCAGTTTCTCTTTTTATGTTTGTACCTCTGATTGCGCAGGATGCCGAAGGGGCCGCAGAAGAGGAAACAACTGAACAGACAGAAACAAAGCCTAAAAAAACTAAGGAAGAACTCATTGAAGAACGCGCTGAGTTAAAAGTAAAGCAGGCAGAAGCAAAGAAAAAGGCAAAGGAAGAAAAGGCCGCAGCAAAAGAAAAACTCCGTCTTGCAAAACAGCTTGCAAAAGATAAATTAAGGGAAAAGAAAGACAAATATCTGGGAATCGTTTATGTTCCGGAGAGTAAATACGAAATAAAGCGAGGACTTCTGCGCCTTACATTCAAGGGCTCAACCGGTTCGTTTAATATGCTTGCAAAGGGCGAAGATACACCGGAAACAGCACTTCTTTCAAAGTATGAAGGTTCAAGTTCAACTTATTTTTCTGCAAAAATCAACAATACGGTTTACAGATTGAATAAGGATGCAGGTGTAAATAAGGAACTGCGCAAATTGAGTTCCGGTGCCCAGCTTGCATACACTGTAGAAAAAAAGGCTCAGGTTGTCGTAGACTTTGTGCCTGTTTCTTCTGTAATGGGTGCTCCGGAAGATATGGTCCGTGTAACAGTTTACTCGACAAATATCTCAAAAAATCCGGAAACAATTGCAATCAAAGGACTTTTTGATACAATCCTCGGAGAAGGAACTGACTATCACTTTATAACTTCTACCGGATTAAAGATTAAGGGTGAAAAGAAATTTGGTTCAATGAAAACCGAACGTTCAATTATTTCTACAAATTCAAGAACTTCAGTTCAGTTTGTTCTGTACGGACAGACAATTGCTTCTCCTGACTGGGTTTCCATGGCTAACAGGGATTCTCTTTCAAACGGAGCCTGGATTCCGGAAATTACGGATGACAGAAGCTTTAATACGGTTCTTGCATACAATAACTCGGCTGTTGCCGTAAACTGGCCTGCACAGATTCTCAAGCCGGAAGAAACTACTTCATTTTCTTTCTATATCGTTGCAGGTGTAGACAGCCGCGTTCCAAACGGACTTGCATTCATTGACCAGTTGAGTAAAAAGGTTGATAACCCTGTAGAAGTTACAGAAGTTAAAAATGACCAGGTTGAATTAAAGAAGCCTGCAGTAGACTTTATCGTTTCGCCTTCAATCACCGACAGCCAGCTTGACCCTGAATACATCCAGAATCTCATTGACCGGATTAATGCATTGCAGAGCGATCCTCTGACAGTTGACCGCCAGGAAGTAAGACAGCTTAACCGTGAACTTGATGCAATTCTTGAAAAGATAAGGCAGCAGAAGAACAATGAGTAAACCGACTATCGATATTGCACGCGCTCTTGTTCAAAAAAGAAAGTTTGCCGATGCAATTGACCTTCTGGAAGACTCGCGTGAGATTTACCGCGAAAGTTTTGAATATTATCTTCTCTTTGGCACCGCCTGTCTTTATGTAGGCGACACGGGAACAGCAAACCAGAACTTTCAGAAGGCGCGCCATATAAAAATCAAGGATACGCGCCTTTTGCTCGGCCAGGCCGCACTTTTTCTGCGCCGCGGCGACACAGACCTTGCAATTCAATATTATCTTGATGTCCTTGATATTGAACCTCAGAATAAAATTGCAAAGTCCGCAATGGAGTTTATCCGCACACAGGGCAACTACGAAACAATTGTAAGGTGGGTCGACAGCGGCAAAATAGAAAAATTCTATCCGCCTTTAGGCCGCAATATGAATGAACTTGTACGCCTACTCGTTTCGGCAGTGGCCGGAGTTGTGCTTGCGTTTATACTTTTACACTTTATGAACCTTGGAACAGGGGGCAGGCAATACGGTAAACGCGCGGATTTGAGTGAACTTACACTTACCGCAGAAGAGCAGCAGAACGCGCTCGAAACTGATTTGTCCGGCGGAGTTTACCGTTATATTCTGACAGACAGGCAGATTATGCAGGCTTACGATGATGCCAGGATGTACTTTCAGGATTATCGTGATAATATGGCACGTGTAGAAGTTAACCGCATATTGAATTCAAATGCGTCATCTTCAATAAAGAAAAAGACAGATTTACTCCTGTCTTATTTTGAAGAGCCGACCTTTGATTCAATTTCAGATAACTTTCCGTACCAGGATGTTGCCCAGGACCCGGTTTTATACATAGGCTGCTGGGTAGTATGGTCCGGCAGGATTACCAATGCGGTTCAAACGGAAGACTCGTTTAAGTGCGATCTTCTCGTTGGTTATGAAAATCTTGACCATGTTGACGGAATCGTTCCTGTTTTGTTTACACCGTCTCCAAAGCCGGAAATTGAAGGCGGAAGACCGGTTAAAATTCTTTCCAGAATTGGAATTGAAAACGGAAAAATCTCTCTGATTGGCCGCACTGTTTATCAGCCGGTTCAGAAAGATTAGTTATAACAGTATTTTATAAGAGTTTTTTCAAAAGCATTAGCGCATTTTGAAAAATCACTGCCTATATATAGAGTGGGAGGAAAATTAAAAGGTGGCAAAAATGGCAGACACTAAAGAAACGGCAGAAATGCCTGAAAAACTCAAAGCGCTGGAAGCCGCAAGACTTCAGATCGAAAAACAGTTTGGTGCTGGTTCTCTGATTAAGCTTGGCTCACAGCCTGATGCACAGGGCGTAGAAGTAATTCCTTCTGGCTCTATTTTACTTGATGAAGCACTTGGTGTTGGCGGATATCCCCGCGGACGTATCATCGAAATGTACGGTCCTGAAAGTTCCGGAAAAACAACCCTTGCGCTCCATGCAATCGCTGAAGCTCAGAAACTCGGCGGAATCGCAGCCTTTGTTGACGCTGAACACGCGCTGGACCCGGTTTACGCAAAAAATCTCGGCGTAAACATTGATGAATTGTGGGTTTCTCAGCCGGATACAGGTGAACAGGCTCTTGAAATTACAGAAAGTCTCGTTCGTTCCGGGGCAGTAGATATTATTGTTGTAGACTCTGTTGCAGCCCTTACTCCGCAGAAAGAAATTGAAGGTGATATGGGAGACGCAATGGTAGGTCTCCAGGCCCGCCTTATGAGCCAGGCTTTGAGAAAACTTACTGCAATTGTAAGCAAGAGCAAGTGTACAATCGTATTTATCAACCAGATCCGTATGAAGATCGGTGTAATGTTCGGTAACCCTGAAACTACAACAGGTGGTAACGCACTCAAATTCTATTCTTCAGTCCGACTTGAAATCCGCCGTATCGAATCAATTGACGGCAAGGGAGAAGAGGACGCTGTCGGAAACAGAGTCCGCGTCAAGGTTGTTAAAAACAAGGTTGCGCCTCCGTTCCGCAAGGTTGAACTTGATATTTACTTTGGAAAGGGTATTTCTGCAACTGCCTCCCTTCTTGATTCTGCGGTTAAACACGGCATTATCGATAAACGCGGTGCCTGGTATACACGCGGTGAAGAAAAGGTCGGTCAGGGCAAGGAAAACGCAATTAATTTCCTTGAACAGAATCCTGACTACGCAAAACAGATTGAAGCTCAGATCCGTAACGAAGTATTCCCGGGACAGGTCTTAAAAAACAAGGAAGGTGTACCGGTTTATCCTGAACAGGTTAAAGCTGCAAAGGATACCGCAAAACCAAAGGCAAAGGTAACACCTGATTCAACTGTAGAAGTTACACCTTCTGCAAAGGATGCACTTTTTTAGAAAATGAATTTCGTGATTCTGGGGGTGGGATCCAACAGGTCATGGCAGGGGAATGACAAACTTAAACTTCTCAGACTTGCTTTTGATAAGCTTGGCGCCGTGCTCTCAGAATTAAAATGTTCTTCAGTGTACCGCACAAAACCAATGTACGTAGAAGATCAGGATGACTTTTACAATATGGCTGTGTGCGGTTATGCAGAAGACGATGTTTCTCCATTCGATTTATTAAAATCCGTAAACAAAATAGAAGCCGAACTTGGCCGTAACAGAAAAAAAGAAATCAGAAACGGACCGCGTTCAATCGATATCGATATCGAAATTTTCGGCAGCCGGCAAATCAACACAAAAGATTTACAGATTCCTCATCCGCGCATAAAAGAAAGAGCATTTGTACTCGTTCCGGCTCTTGAGATTTTAGGACAATCTGCCGATTCTAATATAAGGCAGACCTTCGCAGAATACCTGCTCGAGACAGACAGTAGCGGTGTACAGAAGGTTTGTGACAGCAAGGATTTTATAAATATAGAGGTGTAAAAAATGGAAGAACAGTTAATTCAGACGATGGAAGAGGAAGACACAGCAAAAGTTAAACACCGCTATACCGCCGGCGAATTTGAAGGCCCGCTCGATCTGCTCTGGGCTTTGATCCGCGACAATAAAATCAATATTTACGATATTCCGATTGCACAGATTACAGAACAGTTCCTCGAGTATCTGGACTACGCGTCACAGGTAGACCTCGGAGACCTGAGTGAATTCTACAATATGGCCGCAAGACTTGTTTATATCAAAAGCCGCATGATGCTCCCGGTAGAAGTTAAACTTGATGACGACCTTGATTTTGAAGATCCGCGTGAAGAACTTGTAGAAAAACTTATTGAATACCAGAAGTTCAAGAAACTTTCTGCCCTCATGGAAGAAAAAGAAGATGAAAGCGAATGGAATTTTGAACGTAAAAAGATACAGCGAGTGCTTCCGTTCGAAGATGAAGATATGTGGCAGACAGTTGATACCTGGGATTTGCTCCAGCAGATGCAGAAAATCTTCCAGAACCTGATAAGTTCATATTCAGATTCAAAAATTATTGATATGTACGAAGAGATTTCTGTAAATGAAAAAATTACCCTGATGAACGAACTTCTCGAAAAGAAAAATGAATGTATGTTTACAGATCTGATTGTCAGAAAGGGCAATGTTCTCGATGTAATCTGCGCCTTTATGGCACTTCTGGAAGCTGTAAAATTCAAGATGGCCATTATTATGCAGAACAGAATGTTCGGTGATATAAAAATTTGTCGCTGTAATGCTGCATAAAGCCTTAAACAATTAAAAAAAATAATATAGAATACAAAATCAGGAATTAAATAAAAGATGGAAGTAAATTTGGATAAAGAAGTCGGCTTTGTTGAATCCGTACTGTTTCTGGACAGCGAGCCCCTTACCGTAGAAGCAATTGCAAAAATTACCGAACTTTCTGAAGATGTTGTTGAACGCTGTATCGAAGCTCTGAAAGAAAAATACACTCAGGAAACATCCGGCGTCGAATTATCACTTATTACAGGCGGCTGGACTTTAACTCCTAAAAAAGAATACTGGGAAAACCTCAAGGAACGTTACGGAAACAAAAATGCAGGGCGCCTGAGCCGTTCGGCAATGGAAGTTCTTTCAATCATCGCATACAAACAGCCTGTAACCCGTGCAGAAATTGAATCAATCCGCGGAGTTCCGCCGGACAATATGATCCGCCTCCTTGTTGAGCGTCAGCTGATTAAAGAAGTTGGCCGTAAAGAAGGTCCTGGAAGACCTGTTCAGTTTGGAACAACAAAAGAATTCTTAAAATTCTTCGGGCTTAATTCAATTTCTGAATTACCAAGACTCGACGAAAAAGAAAACGAGAGGTTTGAACTTGCCCGCTGATACAAATCCAGTCAGACTTCAATCCTTTTTGGCCCACTGCGGTGTTGCAAGCCGGCGCGCGAGCGAAAAAATTATTTCAGATGGCCGTGTAGCCGTAAATGGTGTTGTCGTAACCGAAATGGGCACACGCGTCCTTCCGGATGACGAAGTTACAGTTGACGGAAAAAAGGTTACCCTCGAAGAAAGAAAACTCTATATCCTGATGAATAAACCTGCGGGCCTCGTATGTTCGCAGTCAGATGAAAAGGGCAGGGAAGTTGCAGTTTCCCTGCTTAAGGAAAAATACTCTGAGCGCCTTTACAATGTCGGCCGTCTCGATATGTATAGTCGCGGTGCAATTATCTTTACCAATGACGGCGATTTTGCCGCAAAACTGAGTCATCCTTCAAGCCAGATAGAAAAAGAATACTATGTAGAAACAAGTTATCCTCTTCCCGAAGACCTTGATAAAAAGTTTGAAAAAGGTCTGCGCGTAGAAGGAGTTTTTTACAAGGCTAAATCTGCAAGGGTTTTGAGCAGTCACAAAATGGACGTTGTTCTTGTTGAAGGCAAAAACCGCGAAATCCGAAAAGTGTTTTCAGACGCCGGCGCCACGGTCAGAAGCCTTAAGCGCGTAAGAATCGGAAACTTACGTCTCGGAAACCTGCAGGAAGGTGAATTCAGGGAATTGACAGAGGGAGAAGTTAAATCTCTTTTAGATTTGTGTCAGAAAAAAACGGAGGCATGATATAAATGATTATTGCAATGGACGGACCTGCAGGAACAGGAAAATCAACTATCGCATCTATTATTGCAAAAAAACTCGGCATTACTTATTTGAACAGCGGAAGTTTTTACAGGGCTCTTACCCTTGCACTTAATGGAACTGACATCGATATAAGCGATGCTCAGAAAGTTCTTGAATTCTGTAAAAAACAAAAACTTGAATACGTAAACAGCCGGCTTGTCCTCAACGGGACAGACGTAGAAGACCGTCTCCATGACGACGCAGTCAGCACAAGAGTAGCTCAGGTTTCGAGCAATGTGGAAGTTCGTCACCTTGTAAATGAACGCATGCAGGAAATCACAAAGAGTCTTGATATCATCTGCGAAGGCCGTGATATGACTACAGTTGTTTTTCCCCAGGCTGAATATAAGTTCTACCTGGATGCATCGATTGACGTGCAGGCCCAGAGGCGCTTTGACCAGGGCGTTTCAAACATGACTCTGGAAGAAGTAAAGCAGGCAATTATCAAACGTGACGAAATCGACAGAAATAAAAAAGAAGGCGCCCTTAAACGCGCTGAAGACGCCGTATATATTGACACATCTGCCTTGACGATTGAGCAGGTTTGTGAGATAATATTAACCAAAATTCACAAAAAAGGGTTTAATATGGAACAGATGGAAGTGGAAAATGGTGAAGGTCTTGAATCAAAGACTTCAATCCAGACACAATTAGAGGAGTCTCTTAAGAGCTTCAAACCTCTTGAAGATGGTCAGTTTGTTGATGGTACTGTAGTTTCGGTTACAGATGATCTTGTATTCATTGATATTGGTGCTAAATCAGAAGGCAAGATTCCTACTCAGGAATTTGCCGGAAAGCTCCCGAATGTCGGTGATGTTTTGTCAGTTGTTCTTGTACACTTGAATGGACGAAACGGTCCTGAAGTATCGTTCAGCAAGGCACAGTCTAAACAGTTGTGGAAAGATCTCCGCAAAGCCGCAGATGAAAAAACTCCGGTAGAAGGAAAAATCGAAAAAGAAGTTAAAGGCGGTTTTGATGTAAGCCTCGGCGGTGACATCCACGCATTCCTTCCAATCAGTCAGTCAGACAGCACAAAGGTTGAAGATCCTAAAAAACTTATCGGTCTTGAATCTAAGTTCTATATTGAACGTCTTTACTCAGACAACAAGGCTAATGTTGTAGTTAACCGTCGTAAATATCTTGAAGAAGCAATGAACAAAAATCGTGATGAGTTCTTTGCCAATACTCAGGTTGGTGACACAGTAAAAGGTACTGTAAAATCATTTACAAGCTTTGGTGCATTTATCGACCTCGGCGGATTTGACGGACTTCTTCATATCAACGATATGAGCTGGGGTCACGTTACCCGTCCAAAAGACTTTGTTAAAAAAGAGCAGGAAATCGAACTCAAAGTTATCTGCCTCAATCCGGAAGATAAGAGAATCAACCTTTCCCTCAAGCATTTTTCTGAAGACCCTTGGATGCACTTTGAGGAAAAATATCATGTTGAAGACATCGTAGAAGGTACAGTTACAAAACTTACTGACTTCGGTGCATTCATCGAACTCGAAGAAGGAATTGAAGGTCTCGCTCACATTTCTGAATTCAGCTGGACTAAAAAGATTAACAAAGCATCTGACATGGTTAAGATCGGCGACAAAGTTAAGTGTATGATTTTGGGCTATGATATCCAGGCAGGTCGCGTATCTCTCGGTCTCAAGCAGACAACTCCAAATCCTTGGGATTCAATTGCAGAAAAATATCCTGTTGATTCAACAGTTCACGGAAAAATCGTTAAAATTACAAACGCAGGTGCATTCGTACAGTTTGAAGACGGTATCGAAGGTTTCCTCCGTGCAGAAGATATTTCATGGACAAAGAAAGTTAAGCACCCAGGTTCTGAACTTTCTGCTGACCAGGAACTCGATGTTAAGATTCTCGAAGTAAATCCTGAACAGCGCCGCATCTCTGTTGGTATCAAGCAGCTTACTGCTAACCCTTGGAAAGAATTCGCTTCAAAATACAGCACAGGTTCAACACTTGAAGGCGAAATCACTTCCATCACAGACTTCGGTGTATTTGTAAAGGCTCCTGAAGGAATCGAAGGTCTTGTTAACAAAGCAAATCTCAGCGATGACAAAGAAGTTCCATACGAAGAAGCAGTTAAAAAATACAATGTCGGCGACAAACTCAATGTTTACGTAGTTGACATTAACGTTGATAAGGAAAAAGTTGGTTTTTCAGTTAAAGAATTCAAAAAGGCACAGGCACGTAAAGAAATTAACCAGTACATGTCTTCATCAGATAATGACGGTGACGGTGCTTACACCCTTGGCGACATGCTTAACGACCAGAAAAACAACTAGTTAGTTTCGATGAGTGAACTTAATTCTCTCAGTTTAGAAAAACTAAAAACACTCATCGAGATTAACGGACGAATAAATTCAAATTATTCTGACGTCAACGCATTGATGGTTTATATTCTTGAATCAGCAATGCGTCTTGTTGAATGTGAGTCTTCTTCTCTCCTTCTGGTGAATAAAGAAGATGAATCATTACGTTTCGTAGTTGCCCTCGGCCCTAAAGGTGCCGAGGCAATGAATATTCCCGTAGAAAAGAGCAGTATCGCAGGCTGGGTTGCCGAAAAAAATGAGGCAGTTGTAATCAACAATGTTGGTTCTGACCCGCGCTTTTCTACTACAGTTCAAAATAAAACCGGCTATATTACAACAACTATGATTGCAATTCCAATGCGCATCCGCGGACAGTGCATTGGTGTAATCGAGCTGCTCAATAAATCAGATAACCGAAAATTCGATAACGAAGACCTTGAAATCCTCGAACTGCTTTCCAATCAGGCTGCAATTGCCTACACAAACGCAGATTCATTCCGTACAGCAAAAGATAATATTTCTGTATTGCAGAGTAATGTAGCGAGCGGAACTGAATATCACTCGTTTGTTGCAAAAAGCCCTCAGGTTCTCGATCTTCTTCACGTTATTGATGAAGTTGCAACTGCAAATACAACAATTCTTATCACAGGCGAAAGCGGTGTAGGTAAGGAACTTTTTGCAGAACAGATTCACCTTAAGTCAAACCGCAACGGAAAACCATTTATCCGCGTAAACTGTGCGGCTTTGTCTCCGGCCCTTCTTGAAAGCGAACTTTTTGGTCACGTAAAAGGCGCCTTTACGGATGCTGTAAGTGACAGGGAAGGCCGTTTTGAAGCAGCCGACGGCGGAACACTCTTCCTCGACGAAATCGGTGAACTTCCTCTTGAACTGCAGGCTAAGCTGCTCCGTGTTCTACAGAATCACAGTTTTGAACGCGTAGGTTCAAGCAAGACGATAAATGTTGACGTTCGTATCGTTGCGGCTACAAACCGTGACCTTGAAAAAATGGTTAGTGAGGGCACATTCAGAAGTGATTTGTATTACAGACTGAATGTAATGCCTTTAAATATTGTTCCTTTGCGCGAGAGAAAAGAAGATATTCTTCCGCTTGCACAGTTCTTCCTTACAAAATTCAGAAACGAAACAAAAAAGAATTTTGAAGGTTTTTCTACTTCGGCAATCAACGCCCTTTACAGTTATTACTGGCCGGGCAATGTCCGCGAACTTGAAAACTCAGTTGAACGTGCCTGCGTATTGGGAAAACCACCATATATTCAGGCGGAAGATTTGCGTATTTCTTCTGCCGGTGCAGGAGCAGCTGATACAAAAACCTGCTTTGAAAAAATTGCATCTGAAGTGCTTGAAGGCTCAGACGGAGACCGCTCACTTAAAACTGCAATCAATAAGTTCAAGGCGGCTTATGTTAAAAAGGTTCTTACCGAAACTTCATGGAATCAGACCGAGGCAGGTAAGATTCTTGGAATTCAGAGAACTTACGTATCCCGTCTGCTTAACGAACTGCATATCAGGGAAAATTAAAAATTAAAAAAGATTCCGTAGGGGATTTTTGATAAAAAAAATTAGGGGTTAATTATGGCAAATAATGAACAGACACCATCAGAAAAATTGAGTGCGGCTCTCGTAAAGTACCGCGCATTTCTTATAGGACTTGCAGTAGTTGTATTTGTTTTTGTCGCAGTTATCGTACTCGGCACTACAATTTCCAACAAATCTCTCGCTAAAGACCTTTCTGCTCTTGACGCTGTAGAATATGCATTCAAAAAGGATGCTGACTCAGTAAAAGAAGAAGACTGGGAAGCAAGACGCAACGCCGCTCTTGCAGGACTTGAAACTCTTACCACAAAATCTGGTATTGTTGGTGTACGCGCAAACATGCTCAAGGCAGACATTCTTTTCCAGCAGAAAGAATGGGAATCAAGCCGCGCTGCATGGGTTGAAGCCGCAGAAACAAAAAAATCGATTTATACTGCACCAATCTGCTATTATAACGCAGCTGTATGTTCAGAAAATCTCAACGATCTTGATTCGGCAGTTAAATACTACGAAAAATCAATCGACGCTGAAGACTTCTTCCTCGTTGACCATGCATACTTCTCTCTTGGCCGTGTAAACGAAGCTAAGGGTGATACAGATGCAGCACTCAAAGCATACGAAAAACTCAACGACTTGCACCCGACATCAAAATGGGCTTCTGTTGCAAAAAGCCGCTCGATTGCAATTTCTGCAGCAGCACCTAAGGCTGAATAATTGTAACTAAAACGGGTTTTATTTATTTATAAATATATGAAAAGCGCAGGAAGATTTAGTTCAATAAAATTTACTTTTTTGTCTGTCTCTTTCTGCGCTCTTTTTATGTCATGCGGGCTTGATACAATCATTTCAATTGACCCGCCGACTATCCGGGATAATTCTCCGACATACTCAACTGAAGAATATGCGGTTATGTACATAGATTTTCAGACAAATGAATCAAGTTCAAATCTGAATATCGAAGGCGGTTCATTTCTTGGAACTGAAGTCTATTATAAAATTTTCAACAATTACACAAATGCCACTTCTTATCAGAGCAGTATAGAAAGCGTAAATACCACATCAAACGGTGATGCGGCAGTTACCAAGTTGATTGATACTTACAAATACCAGCCTCTTTTAAAAAAGGTTCGTCTTTCTTCCGGCACTGTAGTTCAAGTTTCTGACTCGGTTTTTGTTCCGCAGAAAGGTTCAAGCAGAAAGATTTATTTCAGGCCTCACACTTACGCTTCTTCAGATTCCATTGACTTTAGAAGTTCGATTGCAATTCCGCACGGTTATAATTCAACTTACAGCGGGGAAGTGTATTCATACATCGGTTATGATTCAACTAGAGGTGCTGTCACCTATAATTACGTAAAAGCAAGCAGCGAATGGTATGATTCAAATGGGAACGCATTGAATTATGATGATTTAATCTTTTTTGAACCGTACAGAAACCTCAGCGGCAAAAACCGTTCCTTTGACTTTTTTGACCAGAACGATACTGGCTTTGAAGAACACGCTGAACCTGTCGATGGTGACGAAGATTATGTGTATAATGAAACATGGTCGGACGAAAACAAGGCTACTTACTACGTACATTTTTATGCTGTAGGTGTTGCGATGGACACAACGACCTGTACGTATGCATATTCACTTGTCCTGGATCTCGGAATTATTCCGATTAAAAAGGAATCCAACTAAAAATCCAAATTTCGGTACCTGTTGCAAAAAGCCTCGCTTTTTGTTATATTGTCTTTACCGGCACTTTAGCTCAGCTGGATTAGAGCATCTGCCTTCTAAGCAGAGGGTCGCCTGTTCGAGTCAGGCAAGTGTCAATAACGGAGCATCTGATAAGTTTAATAACTTTATTAGACGGCTCCTTTTTTTATTTTAAACCGATATTGTCCCAGAATTTTATGGATTCCTGGCCGATTCTCCACCATGAGATATTTTGAATTCCGTTTTCCTGATACATCCGGCAGCGTTCTGTATTTGACTTAATATCATCAAACCAGACTGTAATCATTACCGGTTTTTTGTAGGTAAAATATGGAATTCCTTCTGCGTTTCTCTGGATTTTTTTATCAGTTATTTTACGGTCATACTTTAATTTTTGAAGTTTATCGTACGTGTAAGCACGCTTTCCTTCAGTGTCATCAGACCAGGCTCTTCCGTAAAAAGAAAGACCCATTACAAGCTTTTCCGGCGGAATAATTGTCTTTGCGTAATCAGCAATTCTTTTGCACCATCCGTTTGAAGCAACAGGCCCAGGTTCACTTGTAGACCAGTGTTCATCGTAAGCCATAACGATAATTCTGTCGGCAATTTTATTTATAGCTTCATAATCATAGGCATCGGTTTTGAGTGTTTTGACCCTTGCAGGAACTGCGACAGAAAGACATTTCTGGCCCAGTTTTTCCTTGAGAATCGTCAAGAATTCAAGATAAGCGTCCTTGTCCTTTGCAGGCACAAGTTCCCAGTCAATCTGCAGTCCGTCGTATGTTTCTGAGGCTTTAATTAAATCTTGGACAATCTGGTCACGAACGTCCTTTTGTGTCAAAAGCAGGTGAGTCTGGGCTTTAGAATCTGCACTTGAAACGAGGTGAACCCTTCCTGTAAAGTCTGCAAAATGTTCTTCTTTTGCAGGAACATCTTCAAGGCGGCTGTAAGTGTCGACAGCTTTTACAAAGTAACCGATATCAGAAACAGGAAACTCTTTTGAAAAACGGTCTTCATTTTTAATCATTATGTAACCCCAGATTTCGTTGAATTCAACGGCTGAAGTAGAGCGAGCATACGAATAGGCGGTTCTGTCTTCGTCTACAGGGGCTGGAGGTGATTTACAGGATGTGGCGGTAAAAAATAGTGCTGCCAGTGTAAGTGGCAACACTATCTGTTTTTTAATCAGTTTCAAAACTAATCCCGGTTAGTTAGATTCTTTTGAAAGAATAATATTTGTTACAATACCAAGAATCAAAGCACAGGCAACTGTACGGATCTGAATTTGGCCAAAACTTACAACCATTCCGCCGACACCTGTAATGAAGATAATTGATGCAACGAAGAGGTTTTTGTTTTTGTTCAAATCTACAGTCTGGAACATTTTGAATCCGGATACTGCGATAAAGCCGTACAATGCTATACAAACACCGCCCATTACACAGTTTGGAATTGTTTCGAGGAATGCAACGAGAGGAGAAATCATTGAGAACAAAATACAGAGTGCGGCACATCCCCAGATGGAAATTGTTGAAGCGTTGCGTGTGATTGCAACACAACCGATTGATTCACCGTAAGTTGTATTCGGACAGCCGCCAAAGACTGTGCTGACCATTGTACCGATACCGTCTCCGAGGAGGGTGCGTGTAAGACCAGGTTCTTCGAGAAGGTTAACGCCTACGATTGTAGAAAGGTTTTTGTGGTCTGCGAGGTGTTCTGCAAATACTACGAATGCTACCGGTACGTAAGCCGCAAAGATTGTAAGAAGGTAAGTTCCCGTAATTCCCTTTAAGCCTGCGCTGCCGCCCATCAGGAAGGTAAACTTAGGCAGGGCAAAGAAACCTTTAATGTTTTCGATTGCTGAATAGTTGATAACTATAAGGGACGGTATTTCTCTGAGAGTGCCAATCAGTGCAAAGATTGAAGCAAGAATGTAGCCGGCAAGAATTCCAAGGATGAATGGAATGAGGCGGCCGAGTGTTTTGCCGTAAGTTGAACAAAGCATTGTTACAAACAAAGTTACAAGACCGCAGATAAGAGCAACGTAAGGACTTCCGCCCTCAACTGTGCTTTTCATAAGGTCGCTGACTGCGTTTGGAGCAAGGCTCAATCCGATGATTGCAACTGTTGGTCCGATGATTACCGGCGGCATAAGTTTATCAATCCATGAAACACCGCAGAATTTAACGATTATTGCGATAATTACATAAACCAGACCTGCCATAAGGGCACCGATGATAAGTCCCCAGTATCCGATCTGAACTGATGCTGCACCTGCAAATGCGCTGAGCATTGAACCGATAAAGGCAAATGAACTTCCCAAAAATACAGGGCTTGCGCTTTTTGTGAAGAGGAGGTAAACAACTGTTCCGACACCTGCACCAAAGAGGGCAGCAGACGCTGTAAGGCCGTGTCCGATGATGGCTGGAACGGCGATTGTAGCAGCCATAATGGCAAGAAGCTGCTGAATAGCAAACAAAAGGACTTTGCCAAAGCTTGGTTTATCCTTGATACCGTAAATTAATTCCATTTTTTATATACTCCGGAGATTTTTTCAAAAAAAATACCCGATAGAAACTTCCATCGGGTATTGTTCAAATCAAACTAGATTATTTCTTAGTGAACTGGATGAAGTCGATCTTCATTCCGTTTTCACCTGGTTTGTTTGGTTTGTTAGGGTCGTTCTGAACGATCTTAACAGTTACAGTTGTTTCTGCATCGAAAACAAGTTTCATTGGTGTACGTGTTGTCAATTCATATGTTCCGATTGGTGGATCAGAAGGGAATGTACGATAGTATTTGTCACCAACTACTACGTTGAATGCGTCGTGGTTTCCATCTGGAGCGTCTTCGTTAACGAGACCTTCATATGTACCAGCTGGGAAAGTTACGATAGCTTCTGCGAATGAATCTGGTCCGAGAAGTTTTCCAGCCCAACCGCCAGATGCTGATGCATCAGCGAATACGAGGAATTCATCATAGTACATGTTTTCAAGTTCGATCTTGAGAACATCACCAGAGAATGAGTACTTTGGTGCTTCTGTAGCTACTGCAGGTTTTTCTGATGCTGCAGGTGCTGCAGCTGCTTCAGATGCAGCAGGAGCTTCAGATGAACCACAAGAAGCAAACATTGCAACTGTTGCAATTGCTGCGAGTGTTGAAACGATTTTGTTCAATTTCATTTTTATCTCCTCCATTTGAGATATTTCTAGTATAATCACCTTACCGCTTTTTATACTGTCTTAGTTTTGTAATTTTCCGTTATTTAATTAGGTTTGTAAGTGAATCCTGGAACAATAGGCGCCTGGAACCTTTTTTTCATCTGGGCAAAAAAATCTTCCGCAGTTTTTAAATCAACTTCTTTTTCGGGTTCGGCGTACTTTACAAGGTTGGCCGGAATTTCATCGAGGAATCGGCTTGTCTGGGATTCTACAACGGACTGCATGCGCCGGCGCTGGCGGCAGGCAGAAATATAAAGCTTATCGCGTGCGCGGGTGATTGCAACATAAAAGAGGCGTCTTTCTTCTTCAACAGCCTGCTGGCCGCCTTCGTCCACGGCCCTTCCGTGGGGAATCAGGCCTTCTTCACAGCCTGCGATAAACACAACAGGGAACTCAAGGCCTTTTGACGCGTGAATCGTCATTAAGTTGACCTTACCCTTGTCGTCATCGTCGTCCATGTCGTCCCGGGAGAGGAGTGTAATCCTGTTTAAATAGTTATAGAGATTAGGATCTGAGGTTTCCGGGTTGTTTTCCCACATTTCCATGGAGTTAATCAGGGATTCAATATTCAGATACTTGAACCGGGCTGCCTTTTCGGACTTTGGATTTTCTGCAAGCAGATAATCAAAGTAGCGGATCTGTTCAACCATGGCGCGGACTTTTTTGGCAAGTCCGTGTCCGCCGAGCATGGTTTTGTTGTCTTCGATAATCGAAACAAATTCCTTAAATGAATCCTTTGTGGCTTCTCCAAAATCGGCAAAGGATTCGGTAAGGCCTGTCTGATCCATTGAATTCAATAAGTCTTCCGCCTTGTCGTCTCCCAGTTCAAGAATAGACTTCATCGCTTCGTAGAGTGAACAGCCAAGGTTCCTTGAAACCGTGTTGAGTTTTTCGATTGCGCTGCGGCCGATTCCGCGGCGGGGAGTGTTTATTATGCGCAAAAGGTTTACGTCGTCATCGTGGTTGGCAATTACGCGGAGATAACTGATAATGTCCTTGATTTCCTTGCGCTGGAAAAACGATGTTCCGCCGCTCATAACGTAGGGAACGTTCTTCTGCAAAAATGCTTCTTCAATCGGGCGGCTCTGGGTGTTTGCGCGGATTAAAACACAGAAATCGTCGTACTTTCGTTTTTCGGTTACGGCTAAGGATAAAATTGTATCTACGATAAAATCTGATTCGGCGGTCTCGTTGTCGCTCATCTGTACTTCAATCGGCTTTCCTTCGCCGTTGCCGGACCAGAGTTTTTTGTCCTTTCTGTTTGTATTGTGCCTGATTACGCCGTTTGCCGCCGCAAGAATTGTTCCTGTTGAACGGTAATTCTGTTCAAGGCGGATTTCCTTAACATCAGGAAAATCTTTTTCAAAGTTGATGATGTTCTGGTAATCGGCTCCGCGCCAGCTGTAAATGCTCTGGTCGTCGTCACCAACTACAGCAACGTTTTTGTCGGATAAAAGATGCATGAGTTCATACTGCTGGTGGCTCGTATCCTGGAATTCATCAACCATGATATATTTGTAGCGGTCTTTGTAGGACTGTAAAATTTCCGGAAACTCGCGGAAAAGTTTTATAGGAAGAACGATTAAGTCGTCAAAGTCTACTGCATTGTAAAGTTTGAGTCCTTCTTGATATGCTTCGTAGAGCTGCCTGTAAATTTCGTTTTCGTGGTTCCATTGTTTGCGGCCTGTCTTGATGTCGGAAATTAAAATTCCAATCTGGTAAATATCAAGCTGCTCTGGTGAATATCGAAGTTCGCGGCCGGTTTCCTTAATCAGGGCGTTCCGGTCTGTTTCGTCATAAATGGAAAAGTTTTCCCTCCAGCCGAGTTTAGAAATGTCCTGTCTCAAAACTTTTACACCGAATGCGTGGAAGGTTGAAATTGTTAAAAACGGAAGCTTTTTGCCCGTAAGTTCGCGGATTCGTTCGCTCATTTCGCGGGCGGCCTTGTTTGTAAAGGTAAGTGCGAGAATCTGACTCTGTGGGATTCCTTCGTTGAGCATGTGTGCGATACGGAAAGTGATTACGCGTGTTTTACCGCTGCCGGCTCCGGCGATAATCAGAATCGCGCCGTCAGTTGTCATAACCGCTTCGTACTGCTCGGGGTTGAGTTCATTTTTTAAGTCAGATAAATCTGCTGCCATAGAAATGAGATTATAGTTCAAAATAAAAAATTAAAAAAGCATTTGAATAATGAAAGTCTGTGCCCGTCTGTATTATGTGGATAATTTGAAAAACTCCGGATTAAACCATATAATAGGAACGATGAATACAGACGAGTTTTTTGCAAAACATAATTTTAAAAGCGTGATGATTACTGATGCGCTTGTAAAAGAAATGACAGGCGCGTTTACACAGGATAAAAGTTCAAAAGACAAGGGACGCGGCCCCGACATGTTTAAAACCTGGATGGACGTCCCAAAAGCAATACCTTCAGATACAAAAATAATTGTAATCGATGCCGGAGGAACAAACTTCCGCTCATGCCTCGTGACGACCGGCCGGGATGGAAACTTTTCTGTGACTGATTTTAGAAAAACCTCTATGCCGGCCCTGGACAGAGAGTTTTCAAGGGACGAGTTTTTTAACGCGATTGCAGACAATATTGATTACTTAAAAGACAAAGCTTGCAGAATCGGATTCTGTTTTTCGTACGCAATGGACATTACAAAAGACGGTGATGGAATTCCGAACGCGTTCAGCAAAGAAATCAAGGCGAAAGCCGTTCTCGGTCAACCCGTAGGTAAAAACCTGCTCCAGGTTCTCCGTAACCGCGGCTGGAAAAACATAAAATCTATCAAATTATTGAATGACACAGTTGCGGCTCTCCTTGCAGGCTGTGCAGGTTCAACACAGAAAAATTACCGCTCCCACATCGGTTTTATTCTTGGAACCGGAATTAATGCGGCATTTGTTTATAAAAACGACGATTTAAAAATAGAACGGCAGATTATCGTAGAAGAAATCGGAAAGTCTGTGAGCGTTCCTTTGAGTGATTTTGATATTGAATTTGATAAAACTACAGAAAACCCGGGCCAGTATCCGCTTGAAAAATGCTGCTCGGGCGCGTATATGGGCGGGGTAGTTCTTACATCTCTCCGGGCAGCCTGTAAGGAAGGACTTTTTAGTCCGGACGTTTCGGATTCAATTTTAAAAATAAACTCACTCAGTACAATCGAAGTAAACAATTATTTATCCGGAGAAAAAAGCCTGTTTGATTTTGTTACTGAAGAAGGCGACAAAAAAACTCTCTTTGCAATTATGGACGGTTTTGTTGACAGGTGTGCAAAGATTGCCGCTTCCATTATTGAATCAAGCCTGATTTTGACCACACAGGGCGGCTCAGAAAATGCGGATTCAAGCGTGTGCGTTTTGTGCAACGGTTCAACTTTTTATAAGATGCATACATTAAAAGACCGGATTGAATTCAATCTGAATCAGGGTAAAGCAGTTCAAAGCGGTATAAAATTTGAATTAATGAGTATGGACGACGACATTTGCATCGGAACTGCCGTTGCAGGACTTGTTTGATTAATCCAGGGTGTTTTATGAAAAGATTTTTTTTGATTTTTAGTTTTGTATTCATTTTTACGGCAAGTCTTTTTTCTTACAGCGGAGTTTTAGCCGGAACAAAGGGCGCCTTAAAAGTTTATAAAACAGAGTATTTTGACATTATTTTTCCTGCAGAGTGTGAAGAAGCCGCAAGAAAAATCGAAGCAGTCTGTGACTCCTACTATCTTGAAATCTGCGAACTTTTTGAAACAGAGCCTTACCAGCGCTTTCCTGTAACCATTACAAAACAGCTCGAACAGATTAACGCGTACTTTGCCCTTGTTCCTTATAATAGAATCGTTCTGTTTGATACAGCCACTTCGGAAGGAATCAATAATAACCAGAAAACTCTTGAAACAATTTTTTACCACGAACTTACACACGCGGTAACAATGAATATCAAGGCGGGCTTTTTTAAGGCAATGTCATTTTTTTCAGATGCATTTACTCCGTCGCAGCTGACTTTGACCACATTCTGGCTTGAAGGCGCTACTGTTTCTACAGAAGGTCTTGAGCGCCATGACAGTGTCCGCGGCGGCCGAATGAATGACCCGTATTCAACTCAGATTGTTTATCAGGCAAAAATTGACGGTGTAAAACCATCCTGGCGTGACGTTACAGGAGCACGTGATACTTATCCGGGCGGAACTGATGCTTACATCTGGGGAGGCTCTTTTGCAAAATACCTCCAGGAAACTTACGGTTTTTCAAAATACGCAAAATTCTGGTATACGGCAGGACGCTCCCTGAGCCTGAGTTTTTGTGCCGGAGTATTTAAAAAAACGTACGGCAGAAACCTGACCGATGTCTGGAATGAGTTTTATGCACAGCTGGATCCGCCGGAAGTAAAACCTCTTTCTCAAAAAGATTATTTATTCAGAAAGCAGAAAAAAACTCTGTATTCAAATCTGGAAGTTTCAAAGGACCAGAATACACTTGTTTTTATGGACACAAAGTCTGCAAGCCTTAAAAAATCTGTATGGGACGAAAAATCTCAAAAATACACAAAACCAGAGAAGATTATGGCAGTAAGCGGTGTCTCTAAGTTGAGTTTAAGCAGTGACGGACGCTATGTTTTAATCAGCCGTCTTGTTTCAAAGTCCAACACCAAGGCAGAACTCACTTTGTTTGACATTAAAAAGGGCAGAAAAATAAATATTGCAAATGAATCCCTGCGCGACGGTGTAATTCTTGACGCAGATGAAAAGTGCGTAAAACTTGCCGCGGTAAAGGTTGCAGAAAATCCTTATTCTATTTGTTTTTATACGGTTGAATTAAAAAGCTCTGACGTAAAATTTGATAAAAAATTAGTGCTTAAAACTGACGAAATTCCGTTCAGCCTGACAAGCCGCGAAGGAAATCTCTCTTACATAAGTAAAAAAGGTCTGCGCTGGTCAATCGCAGAATATGATGAATCATCACAATCCGTAAATAATATTTTTGTTCCGGATGATGATTATCCTCTTAATATGCGTTCCCTCAGATATCTTGGGCAAAAAGACGGACAGAATTCTTATTCGTTCGGCTATGCAAGAATCGGCAAAAGCGGAAAAATGTTCAGCCGCGCAGGCTTTTTGAACGGAAATGTCTTTGCCCTTGGAAGCGAGGATTATGACGGAAGTATTCAGGAGCCGGCTGTAATCAGGGGAGACGGTGGTCAAAAACTTGCTTTCTACGGTGAGCATTATGAATACGATCTGCTTTATGAGCTGGATATTAATGATATTCAACTTGAATTTGTGCCGGGTCAGACAGAAACACTGACCTGCGGCGGAACAGGCGGCCCTTCTGTAGAAGCCGTTCCGTCCCTTATAAAAGAAGAGCCGGCCGTTGAGCCTGAAAACGGCTCTCACACCGAAACAAAAATTCTTCCGGAAGCAGAAGATTATAAACCCATGCACTATGCAAAAAACGGAGTAATTTTACCGTGGGGAAGCATCTATATCTATGACTTTGATTTTGATCTGGATGCGGCTCCTTCTTACGGGGCAAGTTTTATAACTTCAAACCCGTGGGGAGACAAAATTACAACTGTCAGCACCGCATTTGACTTTGCAACTTTACAGGGCGGTTTTTCCGGGCAGATGCAGACCGGACACGATTCCTTTAGTTTTGTTGAACAGGCAACTGTAGTCTTTGATAAAAAAGGGTTCATGCAGGCTTCAGGATCCGTAAATACGGCAGCCGTCCTGTATCACGGATATGTAAGTTCAATTACAGCAGGACTTGGCGCTTTGGGCCTTTACGGCCGCGAATACGTTGATAAAGACGAAGAAAGAAACGGAAGGACAAAGGATGCCAAAGGATATTATGCCCAGGCAAAAGCTCTTTTGACTTACAGTAATATCCATAAAGTTGCGCCGGGCTATTACCAGTATGCGGGTTTTAAACTGACTCCTTTTGTCTGGGGGGCTTTAAAGGATAATGACTACAGAATTCAAAAGGACGAACAGTATAATGCGGGTGCAACGCTTGGAATCAGGCTTCCGGGCTTTGTCCCTCTTTCTTTGAGTGCCACATTATTCCCTAAGATGGACTATTTTGCCGAAGGCGGAGCGACGGCGGTTTTATTCAATAAAGAAATTCATAAGGGAATTCCGGCTCTTTCTCTTTTTGCACAGAGGCTTTCCTTAATGACAAGTTACAGCGGACAGATTAAATATAAAAGTTCGGATAATTTTGATATTCAAAAAGTGGATTCGATTGCCGGAGACTTAAAGAAAGAAGATTATAAAGACACACTTGCTTTTACTGTTGAATTGACACTGGCGCCCAATACAGGCTTTCTTGCCACAAGTGAATGCAATTTTGGACTTGCGGCATCAGTTTTGTACCACTTTAACGGTGTGAACAGAGAAAAATGGGACTACCGGATTAACTTAAACCTTGCCTGGTAGAAAAAAATGGTGTAAAATAAAATATTGTTTTGAGTTTTCTTTGAGGTGGGGAAATGGCTAGAGGAAACGGATTAGGAAAATCTATAGTCTTACTTTTATTAATCGCAATCATCATTTTAGGCGGACTTTTGTGGTTCGACTATCTCGGCATAATTCAGGCAAAGTCTGTTTTTGCGCCTGTTTATAAACTTTTGGGAAAGCAGACCCAGACTTCTACAACTGCAACTTCAACAAAACCTCTTGAAGCAGATCTTGACAGCGACCGCCTTGCAAAGCGTCTGGAAGCGCTGGAAATCCGCAAACAGGAACTTGATAAAAGGGAACAGGACATCTCCAGAACAGAAAGTGCAAACGAAGCCGTAGCCAAAGAACTGGAAGACAGACAAAAAAGTCAGGAAGAAAGAGAAAAAACATTCAACAATGAGGTCAAAAAGTACGATGATAGAAATGTTAACATCGAACAAATTTCGACCTATTTGACAAGTATGCCGCCAAAGACAGCCGTCGAACAGCTGATGGGAATGGATGATCAGGATGTAATTGACATCTTCCGTAAAACAGATGCTCTGGCTGCCGCTGCAAGAACTGCGTCAATGACTTCGGTTTGGCTTATGAATATGCCTGCTGAACGCGCCGCAGTCATCCAGCGAAAAATGGCAAGCAAGCCTGAGTCTTTAGACTAAGCGTCATTCCTGAAATCGGCCGGAATCTTCGATTTTTACATTGGAGGTCGTGCCGATGCAAGCCGTTCAAATCGAGCAGCTTTTACCGCAGATTCAATCAGTACAAGTTTCTCCTCAGGACCTGAAAACGGGCGATACCCGTTTTATGGACGAATTGCGTTCATTGCAGGAAAACGAAGATAAACTTGCTGAACTTCCTGAAAAGGAAGAAAAAACTGCAGTAAAGGAAAAAGCAGATTCAAAAAAAGACGTTGCAAAAGAAACTCCAGAAGAAAATCAGAAAAATGAACCGGAAGAAAAAGTTGTTTCATCTGCAGAACTTGCTGTAAAACAAATGCTTGAACAGCGTTCAGTTCAGAAGGACAATAATGAACTTCCGGAAGATGAGCATCAGCTTGTTGTGGAAACAAAAAATGACAGGCTTGTAGTTCCGAACAAACTTAAGTGGCTTTTTGAAGTAGAAGGCAAAAATTCATCGGAAAACAATATTGATGATGAACTTGCCGCTTTGATTGAAGGCGCTCAGGAATTTGTTCCGGGGCTTGAAAGCGAAGAAGAGCTTTTGACCAGGGCTCAGAATTTTTCTGTAACTTCTCCACGGGAATTTCTTGAAAACGCAGAGAAAAATGGTGTCCAGGTAAAATTTGCTCAACACGAACTTTCTGAAGATAAAGAAAGTTTTTCAAAGTTGGCAAAAAAGGACAAAAAAATCAGTCGTTTCGAAGTTTCGGATTTGAGGACTGTTAAAGCAGAATCAAAAAATCCGGATCAGGTAGTTCATAAAAGCCAGCAGAGAAAAGAATTTGAACTTTCTTATAAACAGGAAAGCAAAAATTCAATTCAGGTGACAATGGACCTTTCAAAAGCCGCTGAACAGAATATCACTTCTTCAAATCAGCAGAGTGCTTCTGCAAATGGTTCAACTTACCAGGCAATGCTGTCAAACGCCGTAATCGACAATGCTCCGGAATTTGTAAAAGCCGGTTCAATTGTTTTACGCGACAACAACCAGGGAAGTATCAATCTCGTTCTTCACCCGGAAAAACTCGGAAATGTAAAAATCAATCTTTCACTTTCTGACAAGATAATTTCGGGCCAGATTACAGTTCATTCAAAAGAAGCATACGAAGCAATCAAAGACAGCATTGTGGCTCTTAAAAATGAATTTGCACAGAACGGTTTTGAAACTGGTGAATTCAATCTGAACTTAATGAATGGAAATGAGCAGTTTGCCCAGAATCATTCAAATTCACAGGCTCAGGACCAGCAGGCACAGTTTAAGGCTGACCGCGCTTACTCTGAATATGTGGCAGTTATTAGTTCAGAAGAAGCAGCTCCGGCCGCTTACCAATACGGAAATGATTATTCTGTAAATATTGTTGCATAAAAAAATTCAAGTCGGTTTAAAAAAAGCCGAAATTTATAAAGCAAGGTTCATCTGCCATGCGGATGAACTTAAAAAATTGATGGGAGTAACTGAATGGATTTTACAGCTACGATGAGTGCAAGCGAAAAACTGCAGACACAGACTGCAGTTGATTCGTTTAACAAAACACTGACAGTAAACGGACGTAAGGCCAGTAATGAATTGGGCAAGGATGACTTTCTTAAAATTTTGATTGCTCAGCTTTCAAATCAGGACCCTACAAGTCCTCTCGAGAATACTGAATTTATCGCCCAGATGGCACAGTTCAGTTCACTCGAACAGATGACAAACATGAGTCAGAGTTTTGAAAAGATGAGTACTCTTATCAATTCAAGCGAAGCTCAGTCAATGCTCGGCCGAAGGGTTGATCTTGATTTGGGCGATACTTCTGAAACGGGCGTTGTTGAAGGAGCAACACGCGGATTATCTCCGCGCATTCTGGTAAACGGCATGTATTACAGCATGAATCAGATCAAAGCTGTTTACGATAACTGATAATTTAAGAATTTAAAACGAGGGTAGCAATATGATGAGATCACTTTATTCTGGAGTATCCGGTCTTCAGAATCACCAGACAAGAATGGATGTTATTGGTAACAACATTTCCAACGTTAACACAACAGGTTTTAAAAGAGGCCGTGTTAACTTTCAGGACATGATCAGCCAGCAACTCAGCGGAGCCGCAAAACCAACTGACGAAATTGGTGGTGTAAACCCTAAAGAAGTCGGCCTTGGTATGACTGTAGCTTCAATTGACACAGTATTTACTCAGGGTAACCTGCAGTCAACAGGTATCGCAACTGATGTTGCAATCCAGGGTAATGGATTCTTCCTCGAAAAGAACGGCGAAAAATCTTATTACACACGTGCCGGTGCTTTCAGCCTTGACTCTGATGGAACTCTTGTAAACCCTGCAAACGGTTACCGCGTTCAGGGATGGATGGCACGCCAGATTGACGGCGAAACAGTTTTACAGACAGCTGCAAGCCCTGAAGATCTTATCATTCCTGTAGGTTCAAAAGACCCTGCAAAAGCTACAGCAAATGTAAACTTTGCATGTAACCTCGATAAAAATACACCGGAAATTCCAGAAGGTGCAAATGCGGCAGATATCGCAAAAGGCACATGGAATACAGAATTCAAAGTTTACGACAGCTTTGGTAATACACACCTTCTTTCTGTAAACTTTACCCGCGTTGTAGGAAATCCTAACCAGTGGCGTGCTGATGTTCAGATCGATGCTGACAATGCAGACTTTACACAGACACGCGTTGGTCTTAATACAACAGACGGAACAGACAACTACTTCTTCGTTAACTTTGACAATACTGGAACTTTGCAGTCTGTAACTGACTCGGTTGGAAACGTAACAAATCCGACCGGAGAAATCATCCTTCAGGCTTCTTACACAGTTCCTGAAGCAAATGCAAACGAAGACGGAACTCCATACCGCCAGACAATGAACATCAACCTTGGTACAATCGGAAGCCAGAAAAACACTGTAACTCAGAGCGCTTCAAAGTCTTCTACAAAGGCTTTCTACCAGGACGGTTATACAATGGGTTATCTTGATAACTTTAAGATTGACTCGTCAGGTGTAATCACAGGTGTTTATTCAAACGGTACAAACCGTACAATCGGTCAGCTTGCCCTTGCAACATTTACAAACCAGAACGGTCTTGAAAAAGCCGGAAACAACACTTATGTAGAAAGCAACAACTCAGGTCTTGCTAACATCGGTGCATCCGGTATCGCAGGAAAGGGAAGCCTCCTGGCCGGCGCACTGGAAATGTCAAACGTTGACTTGTCTGAACAGTTTACAGACATGATCGTAACACAGCGCGGTTTCCAGTCAAACGCAAAGACAATTCAGACAGCTGATACACTTCTTGAAACTGTACTCAGCCTCAAACGATAATCAGTTTGATTAACTGATACAAACCGTTCTCGAAAGGGGGCGGTTTTTTTTATATAATTGGATTATTCAATTAAATAGAACAAACAGAATGAAAGTTTCCGACTTTTACAAATCAATTTTTGGCTGTAAAGTTTACAAAGTTTCTCTTGATGCAGGCTGTACCTGCCCGAACCGTGACGGGACAAAGGGAAGGGGAGGCTGCCTTTTCTGCAGCAGGGCCGGTTCGGGAGAATTTGCTTCGGATAAAAAGCTTTCTATTACAGAGCAGTTGAACAGCGGAATTCAAAAAGTTGTAAAAAAAGCCTCAGGCAGAAGCGGCAAAAACGAACATAAGTTTATTGCATACTTTCAGAACTTTACTTCGACTTACGGGGATCAAACAATCCTGATTCAAAAATACCGGGAGTCACTCTCACATCCCAATGTTACCGGAATTTCGATTGCAACACGCCCGGACTGTCTTTCTGATAAAATAATTGAATTCATTTCTGATATTTCAAATCAAACTTTTGTCCAGATTGAACTTGGCCTCCAGACTGCAAACCCGGAAACTTCAAAGCAGATGAATATTCAATATGATTACCGTGATTATGAAGAAGTCGTAAGCCGAATCAAAACTGCCGCCCCAAAAGTTCATCTGGTTACGCATCTGATATTCGGTTTACCCGGAGAAAGCGCCTCTGACATGCTTAAAAGCGTTCAATTTGTAAACCTGATTAATACCCAGGCCTGCCGCAATCTTTCGGAAAGAGATAAATTTTTCGGGATAAAAATCACTGAGTTATTTATCGTCTCTGATGCTCCGTTAATTGAATCCTACAGGGAAGGAAAAATAAAGGTTCTTGAAATTGATGAATATTTTAACCTGGTTAAACAGGCACTTAAAATGCTCGATAAAACCTGCATAATCCACAGGCTTACAGGCGATCCGCCCCTTAAAACTCTTGTGGCACCTGAGTGGTCGCGGGATAAAAAACGCCTTCTTTCCAGAGTGAATTCAATTCTTCCATAAAAGACATTATTGTACAAATTCACCAACAGATTAAATTCTTCATTTTTGATATAGTACAATTACCAAAAAATTTTCAAAATTTTTTGGCCGAATTGCGTTGCAGTTTGGACTAAAAGTTATACATGCCGGGTTACCGGATTTTGTCGGGGGAAAAGATTTATGAATCTTTCCGTATTGCTTTTGCTTGCTGCCTGTCTGGCACTTGCTTACGCTACATTTAACTTCTTCAAGGTAAAAAAACTTGAAGAAGGAAACGAAACAATGCAGAAAATTGCTGCATACATTCGTGGGGGTGCTAATACCTTTATTAGCATTGAATATAGAATTCTTGCAATCGTAGTTCTTATCGTTGCAGTAATTGTTTGGCTCGCTCTTGACTGGTACGTTTCTGCTGCCTTGATTCTTGGCTCTGTTATGTCAGGGCTGGCAGGTCTTGTTGGTATGAAAATTGCCACTTATGCAAACGTTCGTGTTACAAACGAAGCAAACAAAACAAAGAATATCGGTCAGACTTTGAAAGTTGCTTTCCGCGGTGGTTCTGTAATGGGACTCTGTGTTGCAGGTTTTGCTCTTCTTGGTCTTTCAATTGTTGTAATCGTTTTTGGTTATGTTCTCGGCTGGATTGATCTTACAACTACAACTCCGGCATGGCTCACAAAAATTCAGCTCGTAAAATTCCCTAACGTTCTTACAGGATACGCTCTCGGCTGTTCAATGGTTGCTATGTTCAACCGTGTTGGCGGTGGTATTTATACAAAAGCTGCTGATATGGGTGCTGACCTCGTTGGTAAAACAGAAGCTCACATTCCAGAAGATGATCCTCGTAACCCAGCTACAATCGCTGATAACGTTGGTGATAACGTAGGTGACGTTGCAGGTCTTGGTTCTGACCTTCTTGAATCTTATGTAGCATCTATCGTTGCTGCAATCGCTCTCGGATATAACCTTATCAAACATGCAAATGTTGCCGGTGAATCTTTGTCAGCTCTTTACACATATCCGCTGGCATTCGCTGCCCTCGGACTTATTTCTTGTGTTGTTGGTGTTGCATCACTTCTCGTACGCAACCTTTCTAAATCAAAGAATGTTCACAGCCAGTTGAATGGTGCAACTTATGTTGGTGCAGCCCTTACACTCGTTGCAGGTGCTGTTCTTGCTTACAAACTTTTTGCTGGCACTGTTGACTATAAAGACCTCGGATTCAAGTTTGGTGCTCTTTCACCATGGATTGGTGCTGCTGTAGGTATTATTGCAGGTATTCTTATCGGTATCCTCGCTGAATACTACACATCAAGCGACTACAAACCAACAAAGGTTCTCGCAGAAGCTTCTAAAGAAGGTCCAGCTCTTACAATTACATCCGGTCTTGCTCTCGGTATGCGTTCATGTATGGCTCCTTGTATCGTTCTCGGACTCGGTATTATCGTAGCATACTACACAGCAGGTCTCTACGGCGTTGCTATGTCAGCTATGGGTATGCTTTCTTTCGTAGCACTTACAGTTTCTGTTGATACATACGGCCCGATTTCTGATAATGCCGGTGGTATTGCCGAAATGAGTGAACTTGATGAAAGTGTTCGTGATATTACTGATACTCTCGATGCTGTTGGTAACACAACTGCTGCTATCGGTAAGGGATTTGCTATCGGTTCCGGTGGTCTTGCAGCACTCGCTCTCATGCTTTCTTATATGTATTCTCTTCCTGGAGAATCAGTTGTTAACGGTCTTCCAACCCTTAACATTATGGAACCAATGACACTTGCCGGAGCAATTGTTGGTGGTGCCCTTCCATTCTTCTTCTCAGGTATGCTTATCGACGCTGTTGCAATCGCAGCACGCAAGATGGTAGAAGAAGTTCGCCGCCAGTTCAGGGAACACCCGGCTATCCTCGAAGGTAAGGAAGATCCTGATCACAACACATGTATCAAGATTTCTACAGAAGGTTCTATCGGACAGATGAAGGTTCCTGCTTTGATGGCAGTAATCATCCCTGTTGTTGCAGGTCTCCTCTTCGGTGCACATTTTGTCGGCGGTATCCTTATCGGTTCAACAATCGCATCAATCATGATCGCTATCTTTACTGGTAACGCTGGTGGTGCATGGGATAACGGTAAAAAATACATCGAACAGGGTGGTATTCCTGGTGCAGGTAAGGGAACTCCTGTACATGATGCAGCTGTAGTAGGTGACACTGTTGGTGACCCTCTCAAAGATACTGTAGGTCCATGTATGGATATCTTTATCAAGATTATGTCTACAGTTTCTCTCGTTGCAGTAAGTGTATTCTCTAAATACAACTTGTGGGCAGTTTTGTTCAACAACTAGTCCATAATTAACTGATAAAACAGAAGGCCTTAAGTTCTGTGCGTTGCACTGGTGCGCTGCACTATGGTGCGCTGCACTATGACTTAAGGCCTTTTTTTTATGTAAACACAAAATGCTGGGTTTTGTTTACTGCAATCTGAATCCCGGCTGCAGCCGGTATGTGTTCCTTTTTTATCTGAATTTATACCTTGAACAGGTCAATCTGGGAACCGATCTGCATGATTGAAGATTCAACCTGTTTTGAAACATCACCGAGTGAGGCTCCCGTATCGTTAATCTTCTTTGCACCGATTTCCATTTCATTCATGCTGGTGTTCATCAATTCTGTTGCTTCACTCAAGTTTGTCATTTCAGAAACGATGTGGTCGCTTTCCTTTGCCATTAAGTGGGAAGAATCACGAACTTCAGCACTGGTGTTATTCAAATCGCGCAGGGCTTCGATAATCTGTTTTGAACCTTCATCCTGTTCTTCCATAGCCGAATGAATATGGAGAACGAGCTGATCGGTCTCTTTAAGGCGCGTAGACACGTCTGAGAGGGCCGTGCTGGCCTCTTCTGAGGAAGAAACGACATCCAGTATGGATGACTGTATATTGTTGAGCTGGTCGCCGATTATGTGCGACTGGGAAGAAGATGTTTCTGAAAGCTTTCGGATTTCGTCTGCAACAACCGCAAAACCTTTACCTGCTTCTCCCGCGTGAGCTGCTTCGATTGCCGCGTTCATGGCCAGGAGGTTTGTCTGTTCAGCGATTGCAGAGATAGCGGCATTTGCTTCCTGGAGCATCTGTGACTGCTCTTCAATCTGTTTGATTCGGTCATTTACATTAGCCTGCTTTGTAAAGCCGATTTCGGCATTTGACTGGAGGCTTGAGAAAGACTCTGACATCTTTTCTACAGACTTCTTTACGGAAGAAATGTTGCCAATCATCTCTTCTACGGCCGCAGAGGCTTCTGTAACGCTTGCAGACTGTTCTGAAATGAGCTGGTCAAGGTTTGAGATGGAAGTAGAAATTGATTTAACGGATTCGTTTGTAGTTGCAACGCTCGTACCCTGATTTGTAATCTGGTTGTGTATGCTTTTGATATTTGCAATGATTTCTGTAATTGAACTTGCCGTATCTTCCGTGCCTGCGTTGAGGCTTTCTCCGTTGATTTGAAGTTCAGCCTTTGCATCCTTGAGGTTACCCATCAGCGCATGAAGTTTTTCCATAAAGTTGTTGAAGTTTGTAACAAGGCCGCCGATTTCATCATTCAGGTCGGCCGGACACCTCTGAGTCAAATCTGCGTCTTTTTCTGAAAGGTCTTTCAGGAAGAAACTTACAGTGTTGATTCGTCTGATGAGCCATTTTGTAAACATATATGTTGCAAGAATTACAAGAAGAACGAGAATAAAGACAATCGGAGTTACAATCCTGATTGTCTTTGTTCGTACCTGCTGGATTAATTCGAGGGATTTTGCAACAAAGAGCATACCTGTTACAGAACCGTTAAAACCTTTTAAAGGAATATAATTTGTATAGTAATCGATTCCTTTGATTGTATTATTTCCGTCGTATTCAATTCCCAGATTGATAACCTGATTTACAATGTTCTGGTTTTCAAGTGTTGTTCCTATTAAGTCCTCGCCCAGAGAAGTTGCCATTCGTTCGGTGCCCTTGAAAATTGTACATTCAACTCCAAAGTTATTATTAACGATTGGAACAAAGCAGTCTTCTTCCATATCTGTCAAATCGTATCCGGTTACAACACATCCGAGTGTTCTTTTTCCGTCACGGGCAGGGTAGGCACTTGCAATTCCATAGTGAATATCACCGATTGTCTCGTATGCGGCCCGGCTTTTTCCTTCCTTAATTGCTGCAAGAACAAAGTCGTTTGTGACTTTGGTTCCGTTGTCAATTCCATAACCGGCAATTACAACGCCATCTGTATCTATAAAGGCAAGAATATCTATTCCGTATTCTTCGGCTTTTTCTTCGAGAATTTCTTCAGCGTCATAATCAGGGTCAAAGAAAATAGGTCTGCATTCATCATCCTGGGATACGATGCGGGAATAACGCTGAATGTTGTCCTGCCAGTCTGTCAGGATGAACTTAATACCGCTGCTCATGTGTAAAACTTCCTGAACGGTATTAGTGTTGTTTTCTTTTGCGAATGTCTGCAGGGAAAGAATCGTTGTAATAAGAGCAATCGAAATAACTGTTCCTGTGATAAAGAAAATAATCTTTGCTTTAAGAGAAAAGCTTTTTTTCTCAGTTGTATTAGCCATAATACCTCTTCCCGTAATATGTTTATTATTCTTTATATTATAAACCATATTACGAACTTTGTCGCTAAAATTCTTTTTTTTAAGGGGAAGGGCTAATCCTGTCAAATGAAAAAAAAAGAGCAGAACTAAAGTTCTGCTCGAAAAAATCGGGATGACAGGATTCGAACCTGCGACATCTTGGTCCCAAACCAAGCGCGCTACCAGCTGCGCTACATCCCGGTTGAAAAAAAAGACCTGATTCAATCAGGTCAGGATGGACAGTGAGAGACTCGAACTCCCGACAACCTGGGTGTAAACCAGGGGCTCTACCAACTGAGCTAACTGTCCGTTTCGTCAATCGACTTTGATAATATAACAGAACCAAAAAAAAAGGTCAATAGCATTTTTACGAAATTTCAAAAAAAAGTTAATTTTTTTTTTATTCCGCAACAATCATTCTGTCCATATCGTTTTTGATTTCGCTTTTGAACATTACAAGGTCCATAATCTTGAGGGAAATTGTAGTGTCAAGTTCGCCGCGGACTACTGATTCTGCGGTGAGTGTTGTATCAAAAGAATATGTAATGTCATCATAGCCAGGGCATGAAACGTCAATTGTAAAACTTACTTTCTTTGTTTCTCCGTCTTTTTTGGCAGGAGTAGCGCGCGGCCAGAAGCTGTAAGTTCCTTTTGTGCTCTGGTATGTGTGGATTGGGTTTGCCCATGTCATATCGGCCATTTCAACAAGTTCGCCCTTCTGTTTGAGGGTAACTGTTGCGCCTGTGAGAGGTTCAAATGTGCTGCCTTCAAGAATTGTTCCCTGAATTGTAGGGTAGTTGAATACAGGATCTTCTGAAGCCTGAACTGTGCATTCCTTGCGGGGAGTTGAGTGGAACGGACGCTTTGTTGTGCTGACAATGCGGATTCCTTCGATGCCGAGGGCGTCGATATCAGCTTTTACCTGAGGATCTTCCATTACGTCGCGTGCGTGTAAAACTCCGCGGCCGCTTACAACGTATTTTGGATGAATACGGTTAAGTACATAACTTATTGTATCAAGACGGCAGTTTTCGCAATCACATGTTAACCATGTTGCATTTACTTCCTTTACCTGTTCATATAACTGATTAACTCTGTATACTACTACTTCTTCCATTAGGTTATGTACGTTCATCTGATTCCCCCATAAAAGTGACGGTGTGGAATCCACACCGTTACTCTATAAAACGCAACTTCTGCGGTAATTTAAATTATAATCCACAATTATTAAAATCGCAAATATTTATATTAATTTCCGCCGTTGCGTGTGTAGGCAGCAAGACCGCCTTGTTTAAGAATATTGCGGCTGCGTTCAGCAAGGTCGTTGACACCCTTGAATGTTTTGCCATTGCATACGATGTCAAATTCACAACCTGTGTTGAGCGCTTCTTCAATATTTGTAAGTTCAACTGTGTCACCCTGTTTAATCTGATCATAATCAGCAGGATTAACAAAATTGATTGGAATAATTCCGTAGTTGATAAGGTTAGCCTTGTGGATTCGTGCAAAACTCTTTGTAATGATTGCGCGTACGCCAAGGTACATAGGTCCGAGGGCTGCGTGTTCGCGGCTTGAACCCTGTCCGTAGTTTTCTCCGCCGATTACACAGCAGTCAGCAAAGTTTTCTTTTTCGCTTCTTTCATAGAATGTTGGATCGAGGCGGGTAAGAGTGAACTTTGAAATTTCTGGAATATTTGAACGCAGCGGCAGAACTTTTGCTCCTGCCGGCATGATGTCGTCTGTAGAAACGTTGTCTGCGGCCTTTAAGCGTACAGGAAGTGTAAGTTTTGCCTTGTATTCGCGGCATGCAGGGCAAGGCTTGATGTTTGGTCCGCGTAAGATTTCTACCTTCTGTGCTTCTTCGAGCGGGAGCGGCGGAATCATCATACCGCGGTTTGTAGCGCATGCAAGAATCTGCTTTCCTGAAAGTCTCTTGTCTTTTCCGTCGAGGAGAGAAATGCGCAGGCCCTTCTTGTATGCAGGATCATTGTAGTCGAGGGTTTCTGCTTCTGTGATAACGCCTGTGATTGCAGCTGCGGCGGCAGTTTCAGGGCTTACGAGGTAAACATTTGCGTCAGCAGTACCAGAGCGTCCCTTAAAGTTGCGGTTGAATGTGCGGAGGGTTACACCTTCTGAGTTTGGTGCAAAGCCCTGTCCGATACAAGGACCGCAGGCACTTTCAAGAATACGGAATCCTGCTTCGATAAGGTCTTCGAGAATGCCTGATTTAGAAGCCATCAAAAGTGTAGTGCGGCTTCCAGGTGCGATTCCGGCTTCTACGCCAGGAGCAATGTGTTTACCCTTAACGATTGCGGCAACGCTTTCGAGGTCGTCAAGTGAAGAGTTTGTACATGAACCGATGACAACCTGGGTAACTTTCTTTCCTGAAAGGTCTTTGATTGAATTTATAACGTCAGGGTTATGAGGACATGCTGCGAGGGCGCTCAATTTGTCGAGGTCGATTTCGATGAGTTTGTCGTATTCACAGCCTTCGTCTGCTTTCTGTTCTGTCCAGTCTTTACCGCGTCCCATTGATTCGAGGAACTTCTTTGTTTTTGCGTCTGAAGGGAAGATTGAACATGTTGCTCCGAGTTCGGCACCCATGTTTGTGATTGTTGCACGCTGTGGAACAGTCAGTGATTCAACACCTTCACCAAAGTATTCGTAAATTGCGAGAGTTCCGCCCTTTACAGTTTCGCGGCGGAGAACTTCGAGGATGATGTCTTTTGCACCAACGCCCTTGCGGAGGTGGCCTGTAAGTTTAACACCGAAGATTTTTGGCATTGCAAGGTGGAATGCACCGCCGCCCATTGCAACAGCTACGTCAAGACCACCGGCACCGATGGCGATCATTCCGATACCGCCGCCTGTCGGAGTGTGGCTGTCTGAGCCGAGGAGAGTTTTTCCCGGTTTGCCAAAGCATTCAAGATGAACCTGGTGACAGATTCCGTTGCCCGGACGGCTGAAGTAAAGACCGTATTTGGCGGCAATTGACTGCAGGTAACGGTGGTCGTCCATGTTCTTGAAGTCTGTCTGAAGAGTGTTGTGGTCTACATAAGAAACCGAAAGTTCTGTTTTAACGCGTGGAATTCCAATTGTTTCAAACTGGAGATATGTCATTGTTCCGGTTGCGTCCTGTGTAAGAGTCTGATCGATTTTGATTGCAATGTCGGAACCGCGTTTAATCGGCTGTCCTTTTACAAATTCTGTTTCTTTACAAGCTTCCGGTACGATGTGTGCCTGAAGAAGCTTTTCTGCAAGCGTAAGTGCCATAAAAAAAATACCTCATCAATTATTTTTGTTTAGTATATAGATTTAAGAGCGGTTTTACAAGAATATCGCTTTTAAGGATTTACAATGATTTGTACCGGACAATGGTCGCTTCCGGTTATTGAATTTAATATGGCTGAACTTTCAACATTGTTTATAAAGCCTTCGTTAACGCACTGATAGTCAATGCGCCATCCGATGTTCTTCTCACGTGCGTGGAATCTGTAGCTCCACCACGAATACTGACCCGCTTCCTGGCAGAAGTGCCGGAAAGTGTCCACATAACCGCTTGAAGTAAATGTGTCCATCCAGGCACGTTCTTCCGGCAGGTAGCCTGCGTTCTTTTCGTTTGATTTTGGATTTGCAAGGTCAATCGGTTTGTGGGCGATGTTGTAGTCACCGCAGAGCACGATGTTAAAGCCGTCTTTTACAAGCTGGTCGCATTTTTTGAGCATTGCATCGCAGAAGGCAAGTTTATAGTCAAGTCTGGCTCCTGCATCCTGGCTGTTTGGAAAGTATGCGCTTATTACCGCAAGTTTTGGAAACTTTGCGATTAAAACACGGCCTTCATCATCAAAGCGCTCGTCGCCCATAAGTTCAATTGAATCTGGTTCAACTTTTGAATAAATTGCGGTTCCTGAGTAACCAGCTTTTTTTGCACTTGAAAAATAAGATTTATAGGGAGAAGGTGCAAGAAGTTCTTCAGAAAGCTGAGACGGACTGGCTTTTGTTTCCTGAATGCAGACAACGTCTGCATTTGAGTTTTTGAGCCATTCAATAAATCCCTTTTTTTCTACGGCACGGATTCCATTAACATTCCAGGAAATAATATTCATGAATTAAGAATACCATTAAACAGGCCTGTTTCTCAAGTAAAACACCTGTTCAGAAAACGGCAAATACTTTTTTTTTTGAACCTTGTATGGTAAAATAAAATAATTATGAAAAGTAAGAAAAGTATTTTCTTTTTTGAATTTTCCATTCTTTTTACGGTCATCGTGCTGGGGATTACGGGCTGTTCATCTAAGGATAAAAAGTCAGATTCTGATTCGGATTTGACCCTGAGGGCCCAGTCAGAAAAACGTTTTAAAGAAATTGAATGGACGGACCCCATCGAAAAAGACCGTCTTACACAAAATATTTCTACGACTCAGACAATTGCAGATACAATAAAACTCACACCGGTAATCTTTTTATGCTCAAATTACGCAAAAACAATTGAACCGGTCTATCCGAACCTTGACGGATTCGGGAACCTTGATGTTTCAGGCATCCCGGATGAAATAAAGCTTTCTGTAACTTCATTTTCTGAAAATCTGTGCACTGGTTCGGCGAATGATGAACTGATGATGGCCGGAAGCATTTATGAACTTGCACTTTTTGAAACGGACCTCAAAAATGAATGGAAAAAGGTCTTTTTAGAAGACTTTCCTTCAGCTCCAGAAGATAAAAATTCAAAAGAAGGCGAATCAAAGGAAAAGGCAGAAAAAGAAGGTGAGGGCCGGGAGACATCTGAGCCTGCAGAACCTGAAAAACCAAAATACGTATTTGAAAGTTATATCATCGGAAACGGCTTTGAACAGAATTCCCTCTATGAACTTCCTGTAAGATTTAAATGCAGTAAGGGCCTTGTTGATGTTATGTTATACTATTACCGCGAAAGCGTTAACTGGAAAATCAACCAGATAAAGATATTGCGCATGGAGGCGAAAAATGAATAACGAACTTACAGGAATCGAACGCCAGCTGGTTCTGCAATATCTTATGGACGGTAATGTTCCGGTTACTGTCACAGAAATCTTACCCCAGCCTTCAGAAGAGGATGAAAAGGGAAAGGTAAAGTCTATTGCGGGCGTTTTTCCGGTCGCTGTAAGGCGCGACCAGATGGAAGTTCTTGACCAGGGAATTATTCTCCTCAAAAACCCGGCAGAAACGGTAAAGTCATTTGACGGAAAAAACGTAAAAGTTCAGTTTTATTTTAACAAGCTCGGACTTTATTTTGAAACTCAGATGAAAAGCGTACGTTCAGGGGATCTGGCGCTTGTAATTCCTTCGGTGATTAAAAAGGTTGAGGAACGTGTAAAAAAATCTTCCGGCGCATTCAACGCCGTTATTTATTACGAAGGTGAAGGGCAGAACGATATTAAATGCGGATTTCTTGACGATTATCCGGCATTTGTAACTCCAAAATGGAGCGATGTTCCCGAAGAAGAGCAGGTTACGGCAAAACGTTATCTTGAAAACGCCGTCATGCATTCAAAAACTGTCGGAAAATCCATCGGAAACGGCCTCTTTTTGCTTTCTGTCTGCCGCTATCTTGCACAAAAAACAGAAAAAGAAGAAAACTCCATCCAGGACAGAAAAAATCCGCCTGACATAATTTATATCGACAGCGAAAGAATTGTTTTTGCAGGCCTTGATAAGAATAATATTTTTACCGACTCAGGCGAATACGCTTTGATTCTCGGCTTTCCGATTGCAAACGGCCCGATAAAGGAACGAACTGTTTATATCACGGCCCACGTTGATTCAATTTTTACGGACGATGACAAGACAAAATACTGCGCAGTCTGTGACTATAAATCAATTAAAGAAGAAGACCAGAGATTTCTTGAAGATAAAAAGGTATAAAAAAAGCCGCCTTGCATCAGCAGGCGGCCATTTTGTTTAGATTAAGTTATTTTTTTGCTGCGTGATAAACCGGATCCTTTACTTCTTTTTTAGGACCGATTTTGTCAAAGCCGCAGATCGGGCGGAGAACTTCCGGAACTGTAATTGAACCGTCTTCGTTCTGGTAGTTTTCCATGATTGCGAGCATTGCGCGTCCTACAGCGATTGCAGTTCCGTTGAGCATGTGAACGTATTTATTTTTTCCGTCATCGTCGTGGTATTTAACGTTCAAACGGCGGCTCTGGAAGTCTGTACAGTTTGAAGTTGAAGTAACTTCACCGTAATCGCCTTCTGGTTTTTCTTCTGTTGCGCGGCCAGGCATCCATGCTTCAAGGTCCCATTTGCGGTAAGCCGGAGCTCCGAGGTCACCTGTACATGTATCAACAACGTGGAATGGAATTCCAAGTCCTGTAAAGATTTCTTCTTCAATCAGGCGGAGTTTTTCGTGGATTTCGTCACTCTGTTCCGGAAGACAATATACAAACATTTCTACCTTATCAAACTGGTGAACGCGGTAAAGTCCCTTTGAGAACTGGCCTGCAGCGCCTGCTTCGCGGCGGAAACAGTGTGAAAGTCCGCAGTAATACAATGGAAGGGCAGACTTATCGAGGATTTCGTTTGAGTGGTAACCGCCGAGAGTGATTTCTGCAGTTGCAACGAGACAGGTTCCTTCTTCTTCGATTGCGTAAACGTTTGATTCATTTCCGCGCGGGTTAAAACCGATACCCTTGAGAACTTCTTCCCTTGCAACATCAGGTGTGATAAATGTTGTAAAGCCGTGTTTGCGCAGAATGTTGAGGGCGTACATAATCAAAGCTTCTTCAAGGAATACTGCTTCGTTTTTGAGGTAGTAGAATTTTGCACCTGAAACCTTTGTTCCGCGTTCAAAATCAATCAGATCAAGTTCTTCGCCGAGTTCAACATGGCTTTTTGGCTTGAATGTAAATTTTCTTGGAGTTCCAACCTTTTTAACTTCAAGGTTTTCTGTATCAAGTTTTCCGATTGGTGTGTCAGGGTGGCACATATTTGGAATCTGGCGTGCAGCTTCTTCAAGTTTAGCTTCTGTTTCTTCAAGTTTTTTTTCTGCAGCGGCAACATCTTCCTTAATCTTTTTGCCTTCTTCGATGTAAGCCTGGCGTGTCTGTGGATCAAGCTTCTGCTTCATTTTTGCGGCGTTTTCGTTGCGTTTCTGCTGCAATGACTGAAGTTCAGTTGTGAGGGCAGTGCGTTCATCGTAGAGTTTTACAACGATGTCTGCATCTGCGTGCATATTGCGGTTTATGATGTTCTGTTTTACTGCTTCAAGATTGTCTTTGATAAATTTGTAATCAAGCATTTTGATTCCTTCTTATTTATTTTAATAAAATTATTTTATCGTTTATGATTTATTATTTCAATTCATAAGTTGCGTTTACTGTAATTGAAATAGTGCTTTTACCGCCGTTAATCGGAGTCGAATATGAAGCCTCTTCTGTCATAACGTCTCCGTTGCTTTTCATCAGAGCAGCTTTAGGAAAGGCACGGCTGTTGTATTCTTCGTAAATCTGAAGAAGGTTTCCGAGCTGGGCTCCGCTGGTTCCTGCGATAAGGGCTGCGGATTCCTGGGCCTGCTGTACGGCAAGAGTGCGTGCCTGTTTTACGAGAACTTCGCTGTTGGTGATTCCTAAATTCAATGATGAAAGCCTGTTTGCGCCAGCCTTGATAGAAGCGTCAATTACAGAACTTGCAAGGCTCTTGTCTTTGAGGAAAACTTTGATTTCATTGGAAACTTTGTAGTCGCCGTAAATTGTTTTTCCGGCCTGGTGTGACTGTTCCTGATAAATTGAATAATTCTGTGTGGTGATATTGTCCTTTGAAATGGAAAGGGCTTCGATTGCTTCTGTTACAGCGGTCATTTTTTTTGCATTGTTTTCTGCGGCAATTGTTGCGTCGCGGCCAGTTGTAACTACGCTCAAAACGATTGTTGCATTGTCCGCTTCTACTTCGACTGTTCCTGTGCCGCTTACCTGAACTGTTCTTTTATTGTATTGAACCTGTCTGATTGAGCAGGATAAAAACATACCTGTCAGTGCGATTGCTGCGATAATTTTTAATTGTTTCATTTTATTCTCCCTTAATATTCTTCCTTAATAAATATCTATGTAAAATCTTTTGATAAATATTCTGCGTTTATTTGCCTGGCTCCAGAATTTTGAGGCAGGGTAGCGTTTAATCAGAGTGTCGTATGAGTCGAGCGCGTTTTTAATGTTTTTAACAGGGCTGTCGGCTTCAAGAATCTGTCCCTGAACATACAATGCTTCGTCAATCTTTGTTGATGATGAATCAAGATATGCCTGAATCTGTGCAAGTGCAAGTTCATACTTTTTGTCGTTCAGGGATTTTTTTGCTTCTTCGAGAAGGTTTTTGCTTCTGTCGATTTTTATGGTTGAATTTGATGCAATTTCTGCAGTTTCTGCTTCTTTTGCAGGCGCCTGAGCTGTTTTTGGTGCATCAATTTTCGTTTTTTGTACCGGTGAGGAAACAGGTGTGCTTTCTGTCTGGGACGTTTCTTTTGGACTTGATGTGTCCTGAATTACAGTTTTTACGTTTTTGTCGTCGGCAGTTTCTGTTGAATTCTTTTTTTCCTGCTGAACTGCAGGTTTTGCCTGAGCTGATGAATTTGTTTCTTTTTTAGTCTGTGCTTCTTGTCCGTCTGATTTTGCCGGGCTCTGAGAATTCTGTTCCGGGGAAATCTGTGTTACGGTGCGCACAGGTTTTGGCGGAACTACTTCTGCGTAAGAAGGTGCTGTTGCCTTTTCGTTTGATTTTGCATCCTGATTTTCTACTTCAACTTCAAGATAGTCATCGATATAGGTAGAAGTTAAAACATCATTTTTGTAAAAGTGCAGGTAAGTTTTACCGGCCTTTGTTGAACGCAGGGTAAATTTTGTGTCTGAGTTACCGAGTTTTCTTCCAAAATAGCGGAATAAAGGCTCTTTTGCAGTTTCTCCAAGGTAAACCCATCCGCTTCCGGGATATGTAACTTCGATATACTGCTTGTTTTTTACAGTCATCGAGCGGCTCGGAATAATTACTGCAGGATTTTTAAATACATCAGCTTCCTGGACTGTTTTTGTTTCTGCAGCAGGGGCCGCGTCAGTTGTTGAATTTTTATTATCTGTTACTTCGCCTGCAGTCTGAGACTGTGCATTTTGCTGTTCAGAAGAGGCGGCGGCGTTTGATGCATTAGGGCCTTGTGTGTCAGGTTTTGTTGAAGTTTGTGCAGGCGTTTTGTCTGCGGTAATTTCTGTTTGTGCTTCAGGTGCAGTTTCTGTGACAAGAGGCGCTGTTATAACAGGTTCCTGAGCATCTGCATCTTCTGCGTTCAAAGGTTTATTCTGATTTTCGTATTCTGTGTAGCGCGGCTCTGTGACTTGTACTGTTACAGGCTCTTCCTGAGGAGGTGCGTCAAAAACTACAGGTTCACTGAATTCAACTTCTTCATCTACGTTAACCGGATTTTTAAGAATTGTTGATTCATCTATTAATTCTTGTAACTCTTGTAATTCATGTAATTCCTGTAATTCCGGGCTTTCTTCTTTTGAAGAATTTTTTTGTTCTGCGGCAGTGTTTGAAGAATTCTGTGCAGTATTATCCTGTGCGCCTGTTTCGGATTCAATTGAATCCTTTGGAACGGCAGATGTTGAACCGCAGGAAATTATAAAACAAAGAGACACTAAAACTGTAGAAAATTTGATTAACTTAAAAATTTTCACGGGGCTGCTCCTGTTATATCCGAAACAATCTGATCGTTTGCGCTTTCAAGTTCCTTAATGATTTTCCCTTCAGCCGGAGTAAAATATTCTTTTATCTGTTCCCCGCTCCAGGTATTTTCCGTTACGCGTGAAGGGTAGTAATCTTTTTCTATTTTTGTTGAATCCGGAATCTGCGGAGTTCCGTTCAGGATAATTTCGTTCCGGGCATAATTCTTTGGCTTTTCAGGACTCGACTGAATAAAAATAATAATCAGGGCGACCAGGACAAACAAAACGAGCAGGGCCGAAATTCTGAATAAAACTGGCTTTTCGTGAATAAAATCTGAGACAGCATATTTTATATCATCAAAATCAACCATCAAGTTTCAGCCTCTTATTTTTGTTCACTCTCTCCGGAAGGTGCTTCTTTCTGAGCCTCTTCTGCCTGCTCTGCCTTTTCCTGGGCGGCTTTTTTTGCTTCTTCGCGGGCTTTTTTTGCTTCTTCTTTTGCTTTCTGGGCCCGGATTTCAATTTCCGGATCGGTTATTGTACCGTCAGGATTATGGATTCGTTTTGCCGGACGCGGCGGAATATAAACATTCTGCTCCGGTTCAACATCTTCTTCAATAAAGTCATCCTGGCTGTCATTGTCGTAATCAGCGGCGATTTCTTTATCAAGACGCATTGTCATAATTTTGCTGACACCTGATTCCTGCATTGTAACACCGAGCATTGTGCTTGCACCCATAACGGTTTTTTTGTTATGGGTAATAACGATGTACTGAGAAAGTTTTGCAAATGCGCGCAGTGTCTGAACAAGGCTTGTAACGTTCTTGTCGTCGAGGGCCGCGTCAATTTCGTCAAGAAGACAGAACGGACTCGGACGAACCTGATAAGTTGCAAACAAAAGCGCAACGGCCGTCATTGTCTTTTCACCGCCGGAAAGGAGGGCGATATTTTCGAGCTTTTTTCCAGGAGGCTGGGCGTAAATTTCAATACCTGTAGTAAGAACGTTCTGCGGGTCAACCAGGCGCAGTTCACCGCGGCCGCCGTTGAACATTCGGCGGAACATGTTGTGGAAGTTCTTTTTGATTTTATTGTAAGTATCCAGGAACATTTCTGTAGATTTTGACTTGATTTCTTCAGAAACGCGGATAAGGTTTTCGAGACTCTTGTTTGTATCGTCAAAACTTGCCTGAAGTTTTTCGTAGCGCTCTTTCTGCTCGTCAAATTCTTCAGGCGCCATAAGGTTTACCGAACCGAGATTCCTGAAGGCTTCTTTTGTTTCGGCAAGTTTTTCGCGCAAAAGTGCTGCAGGAGTTGTGATTTTGAACATTCTCTCTTCAAATTCCATCAGGTCGCGGGAATGAGTTTCGATAAAGTTCTGTTTGATATTGCGGATGTCGTTATCGCTTGTAACGAGGTCCATTGCAAGACGTTCGTACTGGCTCTGACACTTGGAAAGTTCTTCCTGTTTTTTGTCGAGCTTCTGCTGTGTACCGCTTACGCTTGAATTTCGTTTTACGATTTCGCTGTTGATATCTGCAATCTGCTCGGCACATTTTGCACCGCGGCGTTCGATTGAAGCAAGTTCGCCCTGGATTTCGAGAATCTGGTCTCGCAGATCGTCCTGGCGTTTTTGTTCAGTGTAAAGTTCCTCTTCGTTCTGGCGGAGGTTTGCCTGTTCGCTTGCAAGGGAACGGCGCAAAAGTTCTGCATTGTTTTTTACGCCAAAGATTGACTGCTGCATGCTGGCTTCGGTAATACGAAGGTCGCCGAGAGTTTCTTTATATTCGTTGATTTTTTTGTTGAGTTCTGAATTCTGCTTCTGGTAGACAGAAATCTGTTCCTGTGTAGATGCAATCTGCTTCTGCAGGTTTGTGATTTCGTTGTCGATACCGCGCTTTCTGGTAATGATACCTTCCGGCGAGAGAAATTCTTCGATAAAGTCAGGCATTGCCTTTGAATATTTATCCAGAGCTCCTTCAATTGTCGTGATAATCGACAGGGATTCGTCCAGAGCCCTGATGGAATCATTTACGATTTTGAGGTTTTCTTCTGCACTGTGCCCTGAAATAGAAACATAGTCTGTAAAGATGTTTTTACGGCCTTCAGTGTAAATGCGGAGTTTTGCAATTGCGCTTTCAAGTTCTTCTTTTGAAGCTTTTGCTGCACTTGAAGAAAATCCTGAGTCTTTAAGTTTTGAATCAAGTTCTTTTACGATATCTTCTGTGATTGAACCGAGCTGTTTCTGGTAGTCAGCGATTTTGTTGTTAAGGTTTTCGATATCGATTGCGCCTTTTTCTGCAAGGGTTGTGTTTTCCCTGATGTGGCTTTCAGCGGAAGTAATGTTTTCGGTAAAGGAATTGATATTGTTTTTTACGGTTTCGAGCTGTTTTGTTTTGGCACGTAAATCCGCTTCTGCCTGGTCAATTTCTTCGTTAAATGTGTCGATTTTGTCCTGAATTGACTGCTGTTTAACTTCGAGAATGCCGATTTTTTCTTTTAACTGATTTGCCTGAAGGTTGTATTCCTGTGAACGCTGCAGCATATTGGTCTTTTCTGTCTGAACAGTTGCAAGTTCAATCTGGAGGGAATTCATCTCAGTCTGCAAATCTTTGATTTTATCGTTGTTTTCAAAAAGGGTAGCCTGGATAGCTTCGATTTCTTCCTGAATTTTTGAACGTTTTTCTTCGAGTTCTTTTTTAGATGCTTCCTGGCGTGCTTTGCCCTGTGTAAAATCCTTTAACTTGAGGAGCTGGATATCAAGTTCAAAATTGAATATATCTTCCTTGAGTTTTCGGTATTTGATTGTTTTTTCGCTCTGTATTTTTAAGGTTTCGTAACTGCGTTTGTTTTCTACGAGGGCAACTTCAATCTGGGCAAGGTTCTGTCTTGTGCGTTCAAGTTCGCGCTCAGCTTCTGCACATTCGGCCTTTGAGCGGCTGATTCCGGCTGCTTCTTCAAAAAGATAGCGGCGGTCTTCCGGCTTGCTTGAAAGAATCTGGTCGATTTTACCCTGTTCCATGACAGAGTAGGCGGCCTTACCGACACCGGTATCCATAAATAGACGGCGGATTTCTGTCGGACCTACCTGACGGTTATTGATGTAATATTCACTTTCGCCGGAACGGTAGAGACGGCGCTTGATTGCAATTTCTGTATCGTCGAGCGGCAGAAGACCGTTATCGTTTGCGATTGTGAGGGTAACTTCTGCAATGTTAAGGGGAGGACGTGTTTCGGTACCGTTAAAGATTACGGATTCCATTGTGTCGGCGCGAAGGTTTTTTGCCCTGTTTTCTGCAAGAACCCATTTTACCGCATCAACAACATTGCTCTTACCACAACCGTTTGGGCCGAGTAAGGCTGTAATTCCGTCTGCAAATTCTACATGAGTCCTGTCTGCGAATGATTTGAATCCGAATATGTCAAGACTTTTTAGAAACACTTATAACTCCGTTTTTTACTATAAGGCCTTTTAATGGATAAAAAGCCCATTTTGATATCATTACATTATACTGATAAAGCGGTAGTGTTTCAATAATTATTGCTATTCGTCCTGCTGCGGAGCAACGAGTTTTCCCTTGAACAAAACCTTTGGATAAACAGTGAGCCCGAGTTTTTTTTCGAGATTTGCGTATTTTTGCATTTCGTATTCGTCACCGATTACAATGTTGATTCCTGTTTTGCCTGCACGGGCTGTGCGGCCGGCACGGTGGATAAAAAAGTCATCGTTTGAAGGCATATCCATCTGAATTACATGCGAAATATCCGGAATATCAAGTCCGCGGCTTGTCAAATCGCTTGTAACGAGGATTTTGCATTTGCCGCTCCTGAACTTATCCATTGCGCTTTTTCTTTCCTGTTTGTCCATCTTTGCGTGCAGGAACATGCATTCAATGTTTTTATATTTGAGTTTGCTTACAATGTTCTGGACCTGGTCGAGCTTGCTCGTAAAAACGAGGGCTTTTGAAGGATTTTCTGCAACGAGGAGCTTTCGGAGGGTGTCAATTTTGTCACGGCGCTCTGCAAAAATTGCGATATGAGTAATCCGCTTTTTTAATACGTCTTCCGGAGGCAAAAACAATGTCTGAATTTCAGCAGATTTTGTTCCGTCGGATTTTACTTTTGCATTGTTAAGAACTTTTTGTGTTGCGGCAGAAATTGTTGCACTGCAGGCGATCAGCTGAACATCTTTTTTAGGGCAGTTGATAAGTTCTTCCGTGTAATCACGAAGTTCAGGCGAGAGAAGGCGGTCAACTTCGTCCAGGACAACAGCCTGTAAACCTTCGAGCTTAATTTTCTTAAGATGAATAAGTTCAACCAGGCGGGCAGGAGTGCCGATTACAACGGCCGGTTTTTCCTTGAGGGTTTCTATCTGACGCTTGATCGGGGCCCCGCCGATTAAAAGGGCGGTTTTTATTTCGCTTACCATTTTGAACTGATTTTTTATCTGGCTTGCAAGTTCAAAAGTCGGAGCTGTAACCAGAATTAAAATTTCTTTTTTTGAATTTTCTATTGTCTGGATTTTATTCAAAAGCGGAAGTGCGTAGGCGAGTGTTTTTCCGGTTCCGGTTTCGCTCTGGAAAAGAAGATTCTGGTTTTGTTGAATTAATGGAATTGCCTGTTTTTGAACACCGGTTGGAACTGTAATCTGGTTTTGTTCAAGTTTTGCAATAAATGTGTCGTCAATTTCTAAGTCTTTGAATGTGTTAATCTCGCTCATAAGCGTACTATAGCATAGAAAAAATAAGTTTGCTATAATTTAAGAATATGAAAGTCGGTATCGATACCTTTGGATGCGGTCACGGAAAGACAGGTCTTGGTTCTTATCTTGATTCGTTGACACGCTGCCTCCAGAATACAGAAAATGATTGCTTTGAACTCTTTGGCGCAGAAATCGACCGATATACCTATGGTGCCGACAACGGATTAAAATTCAATTCTGTGCATCTTCCGGACAGCCGTCGCATTAAGCGTATCTGGCATTACGCCGGAGCAAACCTGTTTGCTGCAAAACATAAATTTGACGTTGTAATGTATGCGGCAGGTGCCCGCTATCTTCCGATTATGTTTGGAGTTCCTGGCGTTGCGATTGTAAACGACCTTGTTTCTGAAGTATACGCGGACGAAGTTCTTTCGAGCCGCTTGCTCCGCCTCCTGGTCGGTCTTAAAAATGCTTCCAGGGTAATTGTTCCAAGCCAGTTTATCCGTAAGGATTTAATCAAACTCGGTGTAAGCGAAGACAATATCACTGTAATTCACAACGGAATTGATCACTCGGTATTTTATCCACAGGAAATTCTTTTTCCTAACCTGGTTGATATAAAACCTTTTGCAATCAAGCAGCCTTACTTTTTGTATGCTTCGCGCATGTCGGGGCCTTCAAAAAAACATATTGAATTAATTAAGGCTTTTGAATTATTCAAGCAGAAAACCCACCTCGAACACCGCCTTGTTCTTGCAGGTAGTGTAGGTGAGTCAACAGAAGAAGTTAAACAGGCGGTTCTGGAATCGACCTACTGCCAGGATATCTTTATTACAGGCTTTTACCCGAGAGAAAGCTTTCCGCTTTTGTACGCTTTGAGCGAAGGCTGTCTCTTTCCTTCTGTAAACGAAGGGGTGGGGCTTCCTGTTCTTGAAGCAATGTCCACCGGAGTTCCTGTAGCCTGTTCAAATTCCGGCGCCCTTCCAGAAATTGCCGGTAACAACGCAATTTATTTTGACAGTGATAATATCGAACAGATGGCCGCCGCTATTGAACAACTTGCCCTCGACAGTGCACTCAGAAAAAAATTAATCGAAGGCGGAATCGACTGGACACAGCGTTTTACGTGGGAAAAAACGGCAGAAAAAACAGTGCAGGTATTAAGAGAAGCTGCAGAAAAATAAAGAAATAGGTTCAAATGCGGGGGACTTTAAAACAAAAAAAGCTGTCCGTTGGACAGCCTTTGCAGTTTTAGTTATCTACTGAAACACCCTGGTGTTTTTTCTGGAACTTTTTGAGCATTGCAACTCCGTTGCGTTTGCCGTTGTAAACATAACCGCCGTCCCAGTATTCGAGTGCTGCGAAGAGGGCGTTACCACCGTCCTGATCGTCTGAGCGTTTTGTACGGAATGAAACGTATTTTGCAAGTTCTTCAAAGTTTCCGTTGTGGAGACAATCGATACGTTTTTTATTGAATTCATTCCATTTTTCGAGATCTTTAAATCCTTCGCCTTCATCTTTTACGATAATATGTGCGTGGTTAGGAGAGAATGAATACCATACCTTAACCTTTTTGTTGATATCGCAGTGGTTACCGTGTTTTACGGCGTTCTTGATAACTTCTGAAATCTGCTGTTCAAGAAGGTTGATTTCCTTAATTTCAAGCGGTGCTGACTGTACAATTAGCAGTGTAAAGTAGCGGATCTGTCTGAAATCTGACGGAAACTCTTTATAAAGCATATTGGTAGTGTCGAACAACGGGTCGTTGTCGTCCGAGCGCAATTCTTTGTATTCGTCCATTTTTTTCCCTCTAACTTATTTTTTATTCGTTGATCATGAGCAAAGCTTCTTCAATGCTGTTTGCAATAGGGAAGTAGCCCATGAGTTTTGTAAGTTCAATAACCTTTTTTACTGAACCGTGAATGTTTGAGATAGCAAGTTTGAGATTCATCTTTTTGATGGTTGAACAGATGTAAATCAATGCACCGATTCCTGACGAGTCGATATAATCAACTTCTTCAAGGTTGATTATAAAGCTCTTAACGTTCTTTTCGAGCATTTTCATTACGAGTTCCTTTAGTTTATAAGAATTGTACAGGTCCATTTCACCATTAACGTCAATGATGTAAACTTCTCCATTTTTACGAATCTTCAGTTCCATAAAAAAACTCCTTTTATTATCTACTGAATTTTAAGTACAAGAAGAGTCTGGTCATCGTGCAGCGCCTCAGAACCGATAAACTTCTTAATATCTGTTTTAACTAAAGCGGCAATATCTTTACCGCTCATTTTACTGTTTGTTTTGATAAGATTAGATAGACGCTCGAGGGAATACTGCTTTCCTTCTGCGTTTAATGCTTCTACCACCCCATCACTATATGTAATTATAATATCACCAGGCGAAACTGTAAACTGAATATCCTTATAAGTTGTTGTTTTTTCTACACCAATTGGCTCACATGAGATGGATTTTCGTTCAATATTGCCTTTTGCAGCCGAATAAAGCAGTACAGGAGTAGTTCCTGCGGTTGCAAACTGAATCTGTTTTGCTACCGGATTGTAGTTGATCAATGAAGCGGAAGCAAAGTGCTCAAAGTTGATTTCGCCGCAGATTCCGCGGTTTGCCCAGCTTAAGATTGTGCCGGCAGTCTGGGTTGTATTTACAACCAGACGGAACATGGCGCGGATCATCGACATAACGAGAACTGAGTTTGTTCCTTTACCCGCAACGTCCATAAGAACAAATGAGATTCTGTCGGAACGTGCCGGAATTACATCGTATGTATCCGAGCAGACACCTTCTGTATGTTCTGTCATCGCACCGAACTGAACTTTCTGTAAAGGAGGAAGTTTTTTTGGAAGCAGAAGGTTCTGGAGGCCTGTTGCGATATCACTTTCCTTTGTGAGTTCCTGCTTTTCCTTGTATTCCTGGAAAGATGTCATTGATTTTAATGCAGATTCTGCAAAGTCGGTCAATGTCAGAATCCAGTCAAATTCTTTCTGTGTAAATTCTCCGTTATCCGGATTGCGGGAAAGTGCAATCAAACCAATTACTGTTCCCTTTCCCTTGAGGTGAATCGGAGCAAAGATAAATCTGCCGAGTTTCAGGAACGGTTCAGGCCCGTTTTCAAAAATACGGCTGTCTGATTTTGGATCATTTATGATTTCTGCCTTTCCCGAACTTGCGATTTCGCCAAAAATATTGTCGCGCAGTGGAAAACTTGCGAATTTAAAGCTTGTTGATACACGGAGCGGTTTGTGCGGCATATCTGCCGGAAGCTCGTACGGTGGAGGAAAGTCTCCTGTAAATGATTTTACGTTGATTGAATCTTCAAAGTCGTCAACCATAAGAATTGCGCCGCCGTCAGCCTTTGAAACTTCAACACAGGTTTTGTTGATTGTATCGAGCAGAGTCTGAAGCCCGTCTTTTTTGCCGAATCCGTTTGCCGCAAGAGTGTTGAATTCTGCGCCTTTTTCGAGGAGGCTGACCTGGTCCGGTTTAATGTCTTCGATTACAACTTCCGGTTTTTTGATTTCTTCGGTAACAGGAATATATGACTGTTCTTCTTTTGGTTTACCAAAAGCGAGCATGATTACATAAGGAAGAATGATTACTGCAGCAAGCAGGAGAAGAAGTACAAAGCGCATCATTCCCGGGTGCAGGGCCGTGTAAACACAACCTGTGATTAAAACTATAAGCGAGAGAAAAATAAGGGAAGTGACCTTTGCAGTTTTTCTCGTTTTAACAATGCCGAGCAGTACAAAAAGTGCTGCACAAACAATTGCTACACCGAAGAGAGGAATATAAGCTACTGCATCTGAACTGAACAACTTTGTTCTCCGTATTTTAAATAATTTTGTTTAGATTTATCCGGTCTTTACAGAACGGCTAACATTTTAAATTATAAATTTAATTTTATCATTGAAGTTTTTAGGCGTCAAGTTAGAGTTTCGGAAGGTTTGAACTTTCAATCTCTTTTTTCATAATGATTTTCTTGATTTTATTCAAAATCCTTCTTCTGAAACTTGTCCCGAATTTGAGCGTAAACGAGTCTGCCGCGCTGTCCAGCGAATATCCGTCCCCGAACTTTGTCTTGATTTCGTCCCAGTACTTGATGATGTAAACATAGATGTCACTCTTTGTACGTCCCGGAAAGTACTTCATTGTCTTGTGCTTGTCGATTACCGCAATAACCGGACGGTAAACAGTTCTGTACCAGGAAAGGATTGCCTTGTCCATCGGAACTTCTGTTGTCTGGTTCATGTTTATGTAATATTTGTGGGTCAGGATGTGGTTGTAAATAACGTCGTACTGGCCCGGAACAGAAAAGTCGAGTACCCAGTAATCCGTAACGTCACCAAAGCCTGTTTCTCCGTAAAAGACGCGCTTTTCGTAATCAATTACGTGCTTTGTCATTTTCTGGAGTGAGTCGGTCGGATTCAATTTGATTTCGCTTTTGAGGCTTACTACTTCTGCGTCGATGAATTCAACACCCTTGGCTTTGGCAACTGAAACCCTGTGGTTACCGTCGCGTACAAAGTAAACACCGCCAAGTTCATAAAGTGTAATCGGCGGAAGGTTTATATCCTGGATGTGAGCCATGTCGATGTGTTCCCAGCGTGCCTTTAAGTGCATGCGCTTGGGGAAGAAGCGGTTGTCAAAGTCCTGGTAGCGCGATTCGCTTCCAACGATGAGTTTGACCGGAACGGTCTGCATTCCCATGTATGATTCATCATTAGGGTGGAGAAGTTTTTTTATGTCAGAAAAAGAAATAAGGGTAGCTTCGTCCGGATTCAGAAAGTGCTGGATTTCGTTAAAGAGAGCCTTATTTCTTGCCTTTGCAAAATCTTCGTTTGTTTCAGAGGACTGAAGTGTATCAAGCATTTGAGTCTCCGTATAATTCGAGTATGTAGTGGCTGTAGGCATTGACTACAGTTGTTGTGCCCGATTTTGTCTGAACTTCTGTAACGCGCCGGGCATTTGCGTCATACAGATGAATGTGGCCGTGGATAAAAAAAGTCGGGGTAAACTTCCGGATAAATTTATTAAAACACTTAAAGCCTTTGTGGCACGGGTCTTCCTTGTCGTGAATGTGGCGCGGACTTGCATGGGCAAGAAAAATGTCGAGATAGCGGCCGTATCGGATTTTATTGTAAATAAGGCCAGGTACCATTTTTAAAAGGTAGAGCGACATCTGGCGTTCCGTATACTGGCACAGTCCCTTGTTGTATCTTCTTGAACCAGACGCTCCAGAAATTAAAAGCGGGCGTGTTTTTTTTGTAAGCGGATCGTAAACTTTGATTGATTTGTCGCGCAGGTTTTTAAACCCTGCGTAAATTGCGCCGAAGTTTGCGCTCATGTCGTAAATGCTGTATTCCTTTTCCCATGTTGGGTGAGAACCTTTCTGTCTTTTTGGAGCTTTATGGTAATAACTGAATTCTGTGAGGTTGTGGTTGCCAAAAATAAAGAAGGCCGGTTTGTTTAGGGTTGAAACGATAAAGTCGATGTAATCAGACGGCAGATCTCCTGCGCATAAAACAACATCAATGTCAGCAAAGCGTTCTTTGGCAAGGCTGCTGTATACGAGCGGATCTATTTGATCTGAAACACAGAGAATCTTCATATTTATAACCGGTTGAATTTAGTTTAGATTCCGGCCTTTGAGAGAATGTTTTCGAGTTTTTCCTTTCCAACAAGCTCAATCGGACGGTTTTCTGCAAAGCCGGATGCAGAACTTGTAAAGCCGGCAGAAGCACATACAATTGCCTTTGAGCAGTTTTTCTGTTTGCTCAAATCAAGGAACTGACGAATGGCAGAATCTTCAATTGCATCAGTATCACGGCTAAAAATCAAAAGGAACATCTGTTTGCGTACGTTCATCCAGTCGTCTTTTTTCTGTTCAGTACAGAGCATGAGACAGCCCCATTTTTTTGACTCGATTGTCTGGGCAGCCATGCTGAATCCGCTGAGTGCGGCTTTTTTACAGATTTCAATAAATTCATCCTGTGAGCAGG